>Ga0228702_1000015_pt1 | contig 295749 bp, 289 predicted proteins | sample McNCre217_Aug_MG_2_FD_178018 | JGI IMG/M metagenome (GOLD analysis project Ga0228702, IMG submission 178018) | Freshwater microbial communities from McNutts Creek, Athens, Georgia, United States - 20-17_Aug_MG | ecosystem: Environmental > Aquatic > Freshwater > Creek | place: USA: Georgia... | reverse complement strand
GCTACTACATGGTCAGCTGGCTGGGCGAGCGCATCACCACCGATGTGCGCAACGCGGTGTACGCCCATGTGCTGCACCAGAGCCCGGCGTTTTTTGAAACCACCCAGTCGGGCGAAGTGCTCTCGCGTCTGACCAACGACACCACGCTGGTGCAGACGGTGGTGGGCTCGTCGCTGTCCATGGGCTTGCGCAACCTGGTGATGGGGCTGGGGGCGGTGGTCATGCTGGTCTGGACCAACCCGATGCTGATGCTGCAGGTCATGGCCGTGCTGGTGCTGGTGGTCTTGCCCAGTGTGTTTCTGGGCCGGCGTGTGCGGCGGCTCTCGCGTGCGAGTCAGGACCGTGTGGCCGACGCCAGTGCACTCGCCAGCGAGGTGCTCAATGCCATTCCGGTGGTGCAGAGCTACACCGCTGAAGGGCGCGAGGCACGACGTTTCATCGACTCGACCACGCAGGCGCTGATGACGGCACTGCGCCGCATTCGCGCCCGGGCCTTTTTGGTGGCGTTCATCATCATGGCGTCGAGCGCAGTGCTGCTGTGGGGCCTGTACATGGGCACGCTGTCGGTGCGTGCGGGAACGACCACTGCGGGCGAGCTGGGGCAGACCGTGGTTTACGTGATCATGCTGGCCAGTGCCTTTGCGGTGCTGGGCGAGGTGTATGGCGACATGCTGCGCGCTGCTGGGGCCACCGAGCGGCTCATGGAATTGCTGTACAGCCGTTCCGGGCTGGCGTCGCCAGCCCAGCCTGTAGCCGCGCCCTGGCCCGCCGGGGGCTCGACGCTCACGATGGATGCGCTGAGTTTTCATTACCCCTCGCGCCCCGAGCGCCTGGCGATCGACCACCTGAGTGGCGTCGTGCAGGCGGGGCAGACCGTGGCCGTGGTGGGGCCGAGCGGCGCAGGCAAGACCACATTGCTCGATCTGCTGATGCGCTTTCACGCGCCGCAGTCCGGGCGCTTGCTGATCGACGGGGTGGCGATTGACCAGATGGACCTGGCAGACCTGCGCGAGCACATCGCGCTGGTGCCGCAGGCGCCGGTGATTTTTTCGGGCACGGTGATGGACAACATCCGCTACGGGCGCCCGGCAGCCAGCTTGCCGGAGGTCCAGGCCGCGGCTCGGGCCGCCCATGCCGAAGAATTCATCCATGAATTGCCGCAGGGCTACGACACCCATCTGGGGGACCGTGGGGTTCGCCTGTCGGGCGGTCAGCGCCAGCGGATTGCGATTGCGCGGGCCATGCTCAAGAACGCGCCCCTGCTGTTGCTGGACGAAGCGACCAGCGCACTCGATGCCCAAAGCGAAAAAATGGTGCAGGCCGCGCTGGACCAGGCCATGACCGGACGCACCACGCTGGTGATCGCGCACCGCCTGGCCACGGTGCAGCGGGCCGATGTGATCTGGGTGCTCGATCGCGGGCGTCTGCTGGAGCAGGGCACCCATGCGCAACTGCTGGCGCGTGGCGGCTTGTATGCCAGCCTGGCAGCGCTGCAGTTCCATTCGGACGCTGCGACCTGACGGCAGCGCGGGCTACACTCACCCCATGATGCAGACCGAGTCCGTTGACCCTTGCCGCTGCCCCCTGTGCGGGGCGCCCAATGGCTGCGCGATGGCCAGCGCAGGCACCGCGCAAGGCACCGAACCTTGCTGGTGCACGCTGGAGAAATTCAGTGCCCGGCTGTTGGCCTTGGTGCCTGAAACCGCACGCCGCAAGGCCTGCATCTGCCAAGCCTGCGTCCAGGCTGACCGGAGCGCATCATGAGCGATGCAGGACATGATCCCCACAGTTTGCAGGCGCTCCGGGCGCGTTACGGCGAGCGCCACCGCTGGCTGCTTTTGCTGTCTGTGATGCTGGGCACCATGGCTTCGGTCATGTCATCCACCATCATGAATGTGGCGATTCCCGACATGAGTCACCACTTTGACCTCGGTCAGAGCCGGGCACAGTGGGTCAGCTCGGGTTTCATGGTGGCCAGCACCGTGTCCATGCTGACCACCCCCTGGCTGCTCACGCGCTATGGCTACCGGCGTGTCTACAACCTGTGCATGTGGACCCTGCTGTTGGGCGGCCTGGGCGGGGGCTTTGCGAACGACTATGCGCTGGTGCTGCTGGCACGTGTGGCTGAGGGTCTGGCGGCCGGTGTGGTGCAGCCGATTCCGGCCATCATCATCCTGCGGGCTTTTGCCTCAGGCGAACAAGGTCGCGCCAGCGGCCTGTTCGGCACGGGCGTGGTTCTGGCGCCGGCCATTGGCCCCAGCATCGGGGGGCTGCTGGTGGATGCTTTTGGCTGGCGCTCGATCTTCTTCATGGTCGTCCCGCTCGCGCTGATCGCCCTGTGGCTGGCGCGCCGCTATGTGCCCACCACGGCACCAGGCGGTGTCGCCGCCAATGCCGATTCGGCCGGACTGGACTGGCTGGGCCTCGGGTTGGCCAGTGCTTCTACTTTGCTGCTGCTCAACGGCTTGGTGCAATTGCGTGCCGACGATGGCGGCGGTGCACGCAGTGCCTGGGTCCTGCTGTCGCTGGCGGCTTTGGGGGCCGTGGCGTTTGTCCTCTGGCAACGGCGCAGGCAGTGGCGGGCCCGTCACGGAGGGCGGCCAGCGCTCATGAATCTTCAGGTGTTTGCGCACCGCAATTTCGCCATGGGCTCGCTGGTGGCGTTCACGTATGGCACGGCCTTGTTTGGTTCGACCTACCTTTACCCCGTGTTCATGCAGATGGGGCTGGGTCTGTCGCCGTCCTACATCGGGGCGGCCCTGTTGCCATCGGGCATTTTGCTGGCCATCACCATCAACATTGTGGGGCGCCTGGTGGACCGCTATCCGGCTTCGCGCCTGGTGATGCTGGGCTTGTGCTTGCTCACCGCGTCGTTTGGCATGAACTTCATGGTCCACCCGGCGCAGGGTCTGGCCTGGCTGTGGGTTTGGATCATCGTGGGGCGCATCGGCATGGGCTTTATCCTGCCGTCGCTCAACCTGGGGGCCATGAGGGGGGTTCCTGTGCCACTGATTCCCCAGGGGGTGAGCATCATCAACTTCATCCGCATGGTGGGTGGCGCTGCCGGGGTGAGCCTGTGCGCCATCGTGCTGGAGTGGCGGCTGTCGGCGCATGGTGCCCGTCTGGGCGATGTGGGCAGCGAAGCGGCGCTGGCCGCTTTCAATGAAACCTTTGCGAGCCTGTCCAGTTTGACCGCACTGGCCCTGATGGCCGCCTGGCACCTGGGGCGTCCCGAACGCCATGCCAAGGCACACACACACAAGGACTGAGCCATGTGCCAACTGCTGGGCATGAACTGCAACACCCCGACCGATGTGACCTTCAGCTTCAGCGGCTTCGCGCAACGTGGGGGCGTGACCGATCACCACAACGACGGCTGGGGCATTGCCTTTTTTGAAGGCAAGGGCGTGCGCCACATGGTCGACCACCAAAGTGCGAGCACCTCGCCGGTGGCTGAACTGGTGCGCCGCTACCCGATCAAGAGCCAGAACGTCATTGCCCACATCCGCAAAGCCACGCAGGGCGTGGTGGCACTGGAAAACTGTCACCCCTTTGTGCGCGAGTTGTGGGGCCGTTACTGGGTGTTTGCCCACAACGGCAACCTCGTGGACTTTGCGCCCCGCTTGCACGGCAGCTTCAGGCCCGTGGGTCAGACCGACAGCGAGCGGGCGTTTTGCTGGCTGATGCAGGAGCTGGCCAAATCGCATGCCGGGGTGCCGAGCGTGCCGGAGCTGACGCACACGCTGCGCGAACTGGTGCCGCAAATCGCCAGGCATGGCACCTTCAATTTTTTGCTGTCCAATGGCGAAGCCTTGTGGGCTCACGCCAACACCCATCTGTATTACGTGCTGCGCAAGCACCCGTTCCATCAGGCCACATTGAGCGACGAAGACCTGAGCGTGAATTTTGCCGAGCACACCCGGCAAAGCGATCGCGTGGCGGTGGTGGTGACCGCACCGCTCACGCTGGACGAGGACTGGGTGCCCTTGCCTGCCGGGCAACTGGCGGTGTTTGTGGACGGCGTGCGTCTGGACGTTTGACGAGACCGCTCAGAACTCGGCGTGTGCCCGCAAGGCGTACACGTTCACCGGGCCGCGCAGGGCGTTGTAGGCCGGGTTCTGGATGCGCTGGTAGTCGGCCGTGAGCCAGAAGTGCTTGCCGATGCCCAGGTTGTAGAACACCTCGATGCCGCGCTCCGGGCGGTAGCGGAAGTGGCCTGCACCGTCGCCAATGAAGTAGGACATGCCGCCGGCTTGCAGGAAGTTGCGACGGTCATCTGACAGACGGTTGTCCATGTAAGCCAGGCCTGCCGTGTCGGCTGCGCGGCCCCACAGGTGGCCCTTGAGCAAAGTGCCTGCCGAGAGGGATGCATCGACTTCGGTGAAGGCGTAGGTTTCGGTGCGGCCGTCGGCCTTCATGGTGCGCAGGAAGATGCCCACATCGTCGCTCAGGGCTTGCTCCATGTTCAGGCCCAGGCCGTACTTGACCTTTTCGCCGTTGCGTACCTGGAAGAAAGTTTGTGGATCGGTGCCCGGGTGGCTTTGCAGGTATTGGGTGGCGTCATTGAAACTGGCGGTCACGGCGCGGTTGCGCCAGGCCAGCAAGCGCACCTTGCCGGGCTGATCACCCAGACTGTGGGCGTGCTCCACCTCAAACTGGTCGCCGTAGTGGCGCAGCAAGTCCCAGTCCACCTGCAATTCGTTGGGGCGCTTGGGGCCACTCATGCGACCCAGACGGTAGACCCAGTCACCGCGGTACCACTCGGCTGCCACGCCCCAGCCAAAGCCACGGGCGTCGGCCGCGTAGTCGTAGCTGCTGTAGGTCCAGTGGCTCCAGTTCATGAACTGGGTGCGAGGGTCCTTGGCATAGGCGTTGTCGTCAAACACATCCAGCGAGGAAAAATTGCCCGCCGTCAGCACAAAACGGTTCTTGTCGACCCAGCGGGCCATCTGGTTGAAATCGGACTCCAGCCACTCGCGTTCACCCCCCTGGTTCCAGGTCTGGCGCCAGAACAGGCGTTGCAGATAGGGTTTGGGTGTGGTGCCTGCGGCACGCGTGATTTCGCCGTTGGTGAAACCACCCAGACCCACCAGGTTGCCCGTGAATGGGGTGCCGGAGGCCAGTTCGGCGTTCATGTAAACCTCTGCCCCTGATTCCAGTCGCTTGCCCCAGTGGCCCGTCAGCGAGAAGGTGAACATCTTGTCTGCGCCAGGGTCCATGCTGTTGAGGCCCGAGCCCGCTGCGGCAAAGCCGGGGTGTTGCTGGCTGTTGTAGGTGCTTTGGTAGCGGGCCTGACTGAATTCTTCGGTCCTGTCGGCAGTCGCGTCCTGAGCCAGGGCGGCACGAGCTCCCAGGCCCAGCAGGCAGGTCAGGGTGAAGATCAATCGAGGGGTGTAAAAAGTCATGGGCGCATCCGGATGCGCCGATCTTATGTCACCACAGTGAAACATTCATGACAAGAGACGGGTGACGGTTGCAGTGGGTTCATGCGCCTGTCATGCTGCCGCGGACAATGGGTGAGCATGCGTGTTTCCATTTTTCAGGCTGTCGGCATACTGTGTGTGGGTTTGCTGGCGCCGTGTGCACAGGCTGCACGCCCATTCATGACCGATGACGCCCGCCTCACCACCGAAGGCAGCTGTCAGATCGAAAGCTGGACACGGCAGTACGCAAACCGTCAGGAGCAGTGGGCTTTGCCGGCCTGCAACCCCACGGGCAATTTTGAAATCACCTTGGGGGGTGGTCGTTTTGTGGATGACCATCAGTCTCGAAGCACTGACCAGGTGCTGCAGCTCAAAACCCTTTTCAAACCTCTGACGACCAACGGTTGGGGGTGGGGTCTGGCCATGGGCCATGTGCGCCATCCGTCTGAAGTGCCTGACCCGGACAACCTGGGCAGCCACTATGCCTATCTGCCGTTTTCTGCGTCAATGCAGGACGATCGGCTGGTGCTGCACTTGAACCTGGGTTGGTCGCGGGACAAGGCCCGTCGGCGGGATCAGACCACCTGGGGAGCAGGCATGGAGTACTGGGCCAGCGAACGCTGGATGTTCATTGCCGAGACGGTGGGAGACGATCGACAAAAACCGTTTGTGCAGGCCGGCGTGCGGTTTTCCATCGTGCCCGGACTGTTGCAGATCGATGCCACGGTTGGCGCCCAGCCGGGCCAGGTCATGCCTGGGCGTTGGCACTCGTTCGGCCTGCGTTACACGCCGGACACACTGTTCTGAGGTCAGGCCAGCGCGGCTTCAAGCGCGTCGATGAACAGCGCTGCCACATCGCAACCCATCTGGTCAGTGATTTCCTGAAAGCAGGTCGGGCTGGTCACGTTGATTTCGGTCAGGCTGTCGCCAATGATGTCCAGACCCACCAGCATCAGGCCGCGCGCCAACAGGACAGGGCCCAGGGCCTCGGCGATCTCGCGGTCACGGGGCGAAATGGCTTGGGCCACGCCTTTGCCACCTGCGGCCAGGTTGCCGCGCACTTCGCCGTTCTGCGGGATGCGGGCCAGGCAAAACGGCACCGGCTTGCCGCCGATCAGCAGCACACGCTTGTCACCTTGTGCGATGCCGGGCAGGTACTTTTGCACCATCACGGATTGTGCGCCACCCTGGTTGAGGGTCTCGATGATCGCGCCCAGGTTCAGGCCATCGGCACCCACCTTGAAGATGCCGGTGCCGCCCATCCCGTCCAGGGGCTTGAGGATGATGTCGCCGTGTGTGGCGTGGAACTCGCGGATGTCGGCTTCGTTTTTGGTGACCAGTGTGGGCGCAATGAATTGCGGGAACTCCATGATCGCCAGTTTTTCCGGGTGGTCGCGCAACGCTGCGGGGCTGTTGAACACCTTGGCCCCTTCGCGCTCGGCCTGGCCCAGCAGGTGGGTGGCGTAGAAGTATTCGCTGTCAAAGGGCGGGTCCTTGCGCATCACCACAGCGTCAAAGTCTTTCAGTGCGGCGCGGCGGGTTGCGGTCTCGGTGAACCAGGCATCGGACTGACCTGTGAGCGTGATGTCGCGCACCTGGGCCGATACCGCTTCACCGCGCTGCCAGCGCACCCCGGTCATCTCGCAGGCCGACACCTGGTGGCCGCGTTTTTGCGCCTCTCGCATCATGGCGAAGGTGGTGTCCTTGTAAATCTTGAACGATTCCAGGGGGTCGGCAACAAACAGCAGTTTCATAAACGGGCAAGGTCCAAAGTCAATGGGCGCACTGTGACACAGAACGCCAGAACAAGTGCGAAGCGGGTCTGGAGGGCGAGGGCATCAGCGGCGCACCACCTTCAAGCTGGTGGCCTGGCAGTGGATGTGCACTTGCCGGGCCTCACCCAGGTATTCTCCATCAGCAGCCAGGGGCACGCCTTGTGCGCAGTCGATGTCCAGCTGCCGGTAGGGCCAACTGGCGATGCGTGGGTGACCAAGGTGTTGGCCAATCAGCAGCCGGGGCAGCATGAGCAGTGCCCCCAGATGGCCAAACGAGCCCGCCAGCAGGACGTCGAGCTGGCCATCGGCCAATTGCGCGTGTGGCACGGCCGGCATGCCCGAGCCGAAGGTCGGTGTGTTCAGGCTGGAGGCAAACAGGCTGTGTGCCTGATGCTTCAGGTGGCCATCGCTGTGCAGTGTCAGGTTCCAGTGGCGCAGATGGATCAGCTCGTGCAGCGTGGCCCACAGGTAGCGGGGCAAGCCGCGCAGCCAGCGCGGGCCGTTCAGGGCACGCAGCCCGACGGCCGAGTCAAAGCCAGCGGTCAGGCTCGACAGAAAAGGGGTCTCGTGCGTCTGGCCCTGCAGATCGCTCCAGCGGGCCAGGCCGGTGTCGATGGCTTGCGCGGGGCCTTGCAGTGCCAGCGCCAGGGCTTGCGCCCAGGGCAAGCCATGGACGCCCCAGGCGCGGGCACTGTCGTTGCCGCTGCCCATGGGCAGCAGGCCCACGGTGAGTCGCCGCGCCAGCAGCGTGGGCAGCCAACAGTTCAACGTGCCGTCGCCACCCACCACCACCACGCGGCTGCCTTCGGGCAGCGACTGCAGCAGGGCCACGCTGTCCTGCAAGGCTTCGGGGGCTGCCAGTTGTACATCCGGCGCATGCGCTGCCAGCCAAGCGCGCAGGGCCGGAATGCGCCGTGCAGCGCGGCCGCCTTGCGCATGGGGGTTGAGCAGGACCAGTGTCACGTTTTACTGGAAAGCGACTTCTGCAAAGCTGCGCAGCTTGCGGCTGTGCAGCTGGGCGGGGCCTGCGGCGCGCAGCAATTCGAGCGCCCGGATGCCGATCTGCAGGTGCTGGTTCACCCGCTCGCGGTAAAAGTGGTTGGCCATGCCCGGCAGCTTGATCTCGCCGTGCAGCGGTTTGTCGCTCACGCACAGCAAGGTGCCGTAGGGCACGCGGAAGCGGAACCCGTTGGCCGCAATCGTGGCGCTTTCCATGTCGAGCGCCACGGCACGGCTCTGGCTGAAGCGGCGCTGCGGTGTGTTGTCGGGCAGCAGTTCCCAATTGCGGTTGTCGGTGCTGGCCACGGTGCCGGTGCGCATGAGGCGTTTGAGTTCTGCGCCATGGCAGCCCGTGATCTCGGACACCGCACGCTCCAGTGCCACCTGCACCTCGGCCAGCGCCGGAATCGGCACCCACAGCGGCAGTTCTTCGTCGAGCACATGGTCTTCGCGCACATAGGCGTGGGCCAGCACGTAGTCGCCCAGTTGCTGCGTGGTGCGCAGGCCCGCGCAGTGGCCCAGCATCAGCCAGCTGTGCGGGCGCAGCACCGCGATGTGGTCGGTGATGGTTTTGGCGTTGGCCGGGCCGACGCCGATGTTGACCATGGTGATGCCGCTGTGGTCTTCGCGCACCAAGTGGTAGCCGGGCATTTGGGGCAGGCGTGGCGGGGCCGCGCCCTGGGCATCGTCGGCCTGCGCGTTCAGGCCCGTGCAGCGTGTGACCACGTTGCCTGGCTCCACAAAAGCCACATAAGGGCTGTCGGCTTTGGCCATCTCGGCATGGCCCAGCGCGATGAATTCGTCGATGTAGAACTGGTAGTTGGTGAACAACACAAAGTTCTGGAAGTGCACCGGGTTGGTGCCGCAGTAGTGGCGCAGGCGGTGCAGCGAGTAGTCGATGCGGGGCGCGGTGAACAGCGACAGCGGCGCGGGCTGACCGGCGGCAGGCTCGTAGGTGCCGTTGGCAATGCCGTCGTCCATGGCGGTGAGGTCGGGCAGGTCAAACACCTCGCGCATCTGGGCGCGGCGCTCGGCGCTCATCTCGCCTTCGATGTGGTCGTTTTCGGCAAACGAAAAATGCACCGGAATCGGCAACTGGCTGGTGCCCACTTCGAGCGCCACGCCATGGTTGGCCAGCAGCAACGCAAACTGCTGGCGCAGGTAGACGGCAAACAAATCCGGGCGCGTCAGCGTGGTTTCGTAGCGCCCGGCCGTCGCCACAAAACCGTAACTCAGCCATTCGGTCTCCAGGCTCTTGGGCGGCACCCAGCCGGAGGTGGTCTGGAGCCGCACAAAGGGGTAGCAGGCACGCACCTTGTCGACCATGGGCTCACCGGCCACATAGCGGCGCATGGCCTCGCGCAGGTGGGCCAGGCTTTGATCGTAGATGGCCTGTACCCGCTGCAAGGCGGCGTCGGCGTTGTCGAACACTTCGGGAGCGATGAAAGGAATGGGTCTTTGCATGCTTTTCATTGTGCATGCAGATGGATGTGCTGGTGGTGAGGTCGTGAACACCCACAGAGTGAACGGTCATATTTTCGTCATGACGATGCAACAAACGGAAGGCAGCATCCATGCGTCAAACGTATTTTGATACCCTCATTGGAGCAAACATGAAGCATTGGTTGATTGCAACTGCTGTGGCCACCGCCACGCTGGCCGGCTGTGGCAGCACGTCGGGTGACACCCCTAAGAACGTGATCTTTTTCCTGGGCGATGGCATGGGCATGACGACCCAGACGGCTGCCCGTATTTACAAAGTCGGTGAAGACGGTGACTTGACCATGGACACGCTGCCCGAGTCGGCGTTTGTCAAAACCTATTCCAACAATGCCCAGGTGACCGACAGCGCGCCGTCCATGGCCGCCTACATGACCGGCGTGAAGATGAACAACGAGGTCATCTCGATGACCGCCGATACGTCGGCCTTTGATGTGGTGACGGGCAAGGATTACCTGAGCGGCGCGGACAGCACTTGCCCTGCCGCTGGCAACGGCAGCAGCGTCCCGACTTTGCTGGAGCTGGCCAAGGCCGCTGGCAAGGGCACAGGCGCCGTGACCACCACCCGCATCACCCACGCCACACCCGCCACCACCTACGCGCACGTTTGCCACCGCGATGCTGAAAACACCATTGCCGCGCAAACCGTGCCCGGCGGCGCAGGCTACAACAGCGCACTGGGTGACGGCGTGGATGTGTTGTTGGGCGGCGGTCGCCAGTTCTTCCTGCCCAGCACGGCAGGCGGCAAGCGCACCGATGGCCGTGACCTGACAGCCGAGTTCAAGACCAAGGGCTACACCTATGTCAAGAACAAGACTGAATTCGACGCCGCCAGTACCAGCGGCAAACTGGTGGGCCTGTTCACCAACAGCCACATGAGCTATGACCTGGACCGTGACGCCACGCTGGAGCCCAGCCTGGCCGAGATGACCAGCAAAGCCATTGATGTGCTGTCCAAGAACCCCAAAGGCTTTTTCCTGATGGTGGAAGGCGGTCGCATTGACCATGCCCTGCACGAAACCACCGCACAAAAAGCCTTGCAGGACACCGTGGCGTTTGACGATGCCATCAAGACCGCCATCGACAAGATGAAGGCCAATGATGTGGATCTGAAAAACACCTTGATCGTGGTCACCGCAGACCACGACCACACGCTGGTGCTCAATGGCTACGCCGCCCGCACCGGCAAAACCACCGCCACCGAACCCGGCGTTCTGGGTCTGGTCAAGAGCTTTGTCAACAAAGCCCTGAGCCTGGACAGCGGCAGCAACCCGTTCACCATCATCGGCTTTGGCAACGGTGAAAACCGTCCGGCCACCCGCGCTGCGCTCGATGACGCCACTGTGGTCGCCAAGACCTACCACCAGGAAGCCGCCATTCCGATGGCCGCTGGCAGCGAGACCCATGGCGGTACCGATGTCTTCCTGGGCGCCATTGGCGTCGGCGCTCAAAACTTCACAGGCGTCATCACCAACACCGACGTCTTTGGCCTGATCCGCAAAGCGGTCGGTCTGTAAATGCATCCGGAGAAACACAACATGACCATCCAGTTCAAACACACTGTGGCAGGCTTGGCCTTCCTGTCTGCCATGTCGGCTTTTGCAGCCGGAGAAGCCACCAACGTCATCTTCTTCCTGGGCGACGGCATGGGCCCGACCACCGTGACGGCCAGCCGCATCTACAAATACGGCGAAGCCGGCAAGCTGAACATGGAAGCCCTGACGCGCACAGCACGCGTCAGGACTTATTCCAACGACGCGCAGACCACCGATTCGGCACCTTCGATGGCCGCTTACATGACCGGCGTGAAGATGAACAACGAAGTCATCTCCATGAGCGCCGATACCAAGGCGTACAGCGGCACCACCCCTTATGTGGCTTCGACCGGTGACAGCACCTGCCCGGCCAGTGGCAACGGCACCTCGGTGCCCACGCTGCTGGAGTTGTCCAAAGCGTCAGGCAAGGCCGTGGGGGCGGTGACCACCACCCGTGTGACCCACGCCACACCGGCTGCCACCTTCTCGCACATCTGCCATCGCGATGGTGAAAACGACATCGCCGCGCAGTTTGTGCCCGGTTCCGGCAAGTTCAATCCGGCCCTGGGCACAGGCGTTGATGTGCTGCTGGGCGGTGGCTGGCGCCATTTTGTGCCGAGCACAGCCGGTGGCAAACGTACCGATGGCAAGGACCTGACCGACTTGCTGAAGACCGCAGGCTACACCTATGTGAACACCGGCGCCGCGTTCAAGAGTGTGGACGCCACCGCCACCAGCAAGCTGGTGGGTTTGTTCAACAAGGACCACCTGAACTACGAGCTGGACCGCGCCAAAACCGGCAGCACCATTGACGAGCCCAGCCTGGCCGACATGACGGAAAAAGCCCTCAAGATCTTGCAAAAGAACCCCAAGGGTTATTTCCTGATGGTGGAAGGTGGCCGCATTGACCATGCCTTGCATGGCACCAACGCCAAGCGCGCCCTGGAAGACACCATTGCGTTTGACGACGCCATCAAGCGCGCCCTGAGTCTGGTGGATCTGAAAAACACCCTGATCGTGGTGACGGCTGACCATGACCACACCATGACCTTCAATGGCTATTCCCACAAAGGCAACCCGATCCTGGGCAAGGTCAGCGACATCAAACCCACCACCGTGAACAAGACCCCCGTGCTGGCCAAGGCAGCCGATGGCTTGCCCTACACCGCACTGGTGTTTGGCAACGGCGGCGGTCCCCGCAAGTCCACCCGCGATGATCTGACCGATGTGGACACCGCTGCCGATGACTATCTGCAGGAAGTGGGCATCAATCTGGGCGCGCCTGGCTCGGAAACCCATGGCGGCGGTGATGTCATGTTGCTGTCCGGCGGCGCAGGCAGCAGCGGCTTCAAAGGCACCATGGTCAACACCAAGGTGTTCAACTTGGTCAAATCCGCTCTGGGTCTGTAAACAGGAAGGCTTGCCGTCTCCCGCTTTGGCGGTGGCGGCCCGTCCCCAGCCCGACCCTTGCGGGTCGGGCCTTTTGTTTTTGATTTTTCTCGATTCATGTTCAAAAAAACCATTGCTTTGTTTTTGATCGGTGCTGGCTTGACGCTGTCTGTTCAGGCGCAAGATCTGGCGGTCAAAATTGACAACGAAACCACCACGCTCCAGGCCGATGGCGTGACCCGCATCACCCGTTTCAGCGAGCGCCTGGTGCGCCGCAACAACCAAAGCTGGGTGGCCCGCATCCTGCCTGTGGGGGCGCACGAAGACGCTGACCACCATGGCGCAGACAAAGGCCACAAACACATGGATGTGAACGCCGCCGCCCGCTGGGTGCTCAAGGGCGAGGACGGCAAACTGCACGTGCGCATCGTCAATGAGCACGAAAAAATGGTGGTCGATGTGTCGCCCGTGGACTACGGCAACATCGGCTTTGATGGCAAATGGAGCAGTGCCAGCCAATTGATGGATGCCGAGCAGATCAAACGCATGAAGACTTCTTCACGCGCAGCCCCTGTGGGCACGCGCTGGGTCGAAGGCGGTGCGCGTGATGTCAAGGTGCAGGTGCTGTGGGACGAGCAAGCCCAGTATCCCCGGCGCATCGAGTCGGCCAACGCCAAAGGCACCTATGTCAGCACCATGGTGGTGACCCGTGAGGCCATGCCCGCCCAGATGCCCTGGGCCAAAACAGGCGCGTACAAGCAAAAGGAATACTCGGACTTGCTGGATTGATCCGGTCCTGCTCGTGCAAATGAAAAACGGGGCCTGTGGGCCCCGTTTTTCATTTGGAAAAAGTACCCAGCTCACATGTTGCGGCGGTACTGACCTCCTACCTCGAACAGCGCGTTGGTGATCTGGCCCAGCGAGCAGACACGCACCGCGTCCATCAGCACCTCGAACACATTGCCGTTATCGATCACGGCTTGCTGCAAACGCTTGAGCATGGCCGGGGCTTGCGCGGCGTTGCGGGTGTGGAAGTCCGTCAGGCGCTGCAGCTGCGACTGCTTTTCTTCTTCGGTCGAGCGGGCCAGCTCCAGGCTCTCCAGCACTTCGTCGCCCTTGGGGTTGCGGAAGGTGTTGACGCCGATGATGGGCAGCTCGCCGGTGTGCTTGAGCATCTCGTAGTGCATGGATTCGTCCTGGATCTTGCCGCGCTGGTAGCCGGTTTCCATGGCGCCCAGCACGCCGCCACGCTCGGCGATCTTTTCAAACTCGGCCAGCACCGCTTCTTCGACCAGCTCGGTGAGTTCGTCGATGATGAAGGCGCCTTGGTTGGGGTTCTCGTTCTTGGCCAGACCCCATTCGCGGTTGATGATCAGCTGGATCGCCATGGCGCGGCGCACCGAGTCTTCAGTAGGTGTGGTGATGGCTTCGTCGAACGCGTTGGTGTGCAGGCTGTTGCAGTTGTCGTAGATCGCGATCAGCGCCTGCAGCGTGGTACGGATGTCGTTGAACTGGATTTCCTGCGCGTGCAGCGAGCGGCCCGAAGTCTGGATGTGGTACTTGAGCTTCTGGCTGCGCTCGTTCGCGCCGTACTTCTCTTTCATGGCCACGGCCCAGATGCGGCGTGCGACGCGCCCCAGCACGGTGTATTCCGGGTCCATGCCATTGCTGAAGAAGAAACTCAGGTTGGGCGCGAAGTCGTCGATGTGCATGCCACGCGCCAGGTAGGCTTCGACAAAGGTGAAGCCGTTGGACAGCGTGAAAGCCAGTTGCGAAATCGGGTTGGCCCCGGCTTCGGCGATGTGGTAACCCGAGATGGACACCGAGTAGAAGTTGCGCACGTCGTGGTGCACAAAGTACTGCGCGATGTCGCCCATCACTTTCAATGAGAACTCGGTTGAGAAGATGCAGGTGTTCTGGCCCTGGTCTTCTTTCAAGATGTCGGCCTGCACCGTGCCGCGCACATTGGCCAGCACCCATTCCTTGATCTTGGCGGTTTCGGTCTCGGTCGGCTCGCGGCCGTTCTCGGCCTTGAACTTGTCGATGTTCTGGTCGATGGCCGTGTTCATGAACATGGCCAGGATCGAAGGCGCGGGGCCGTTGATGGTCATCGACACGGATGTGGTGGGGTTGCACAGGTCAAAGCCTGAGTACAGCACCTTCATGTCGTCGAGCGTGGCCACGTTCACGCCCGAGTTGCCGATCTTGCCGTAGATGTCGGGGCGCAGGTCGGGGTCGTTGCCGTACAGCGTGACCGAGTCGAAGGCGGTGGACAGGCGCTTGGCCGGCATGCCCTCGCTCACCAGTTTGAAGCGGCGGTTGGTGCGGAAGGGGTCGCCTTCACCGGCGAACATGCGGGTCGGATCTTCGCCCTCGCGCTTGAACGCAAAGGTGCCGGCGGTGTAGGGGTAGCTGCCGGGCACGTTGTCCAGCATCAGCCACTTGAGCACTTCGCCGTCGTCTTCGTATTGGGGCAGTGCCACCTTGCGGATGGTGGTGCCAGACAGCGATTTGGTGGTCAGCGCGGTGCGGATTTCCTTGTCGCGGATCTTGACCACGTACTCGTCACCCGAGTACGCCTTTTGCATGTCGGGCCACTGGGCCAGGAGTTTGCGTGCAGTGGGGTCTTGCGTTTGTTCGCGGGCCACGGCCAGGTCAATCGCGGCCTCGGCGGCTTTGGCGCGGCCGGGTTTGTCCACTTCCAGCATGCGGGCTGCAGCGCGCAGTTGTTGAATTTCACGGGCCAGACGGGCCTGGGTAATGGCGCGTTTTTTGTAGCCGCGCACGGTGTCGCTGATCTCCGCCAGGTAACGGGTGCGGGCAGAAGGGACGACCGGGTTCTGGTGGGTGCTGTGGCGCACGTTCACCACAGGCAAGCGGCCTTCGGTGTTGGTCATGCCGAGTGCGCCCAAGCGTACTTTCAGCGCTTGGTACAGCGCGGTCACACCGTCGTCGTTGAAGCGGGCGGCCATGGTGCCAAACACCGGCATTTGCTCGGTCGGTACGGTCCAGGCTTCCTTGTTGCGCTGCACCTGCTTGGCCACGTCGCGCAGCGCGTCGCTGGCACCTTTGCGGTCAAACTTGTTGATCGCCACGAACTCGGCAAAGTCCAGCATGTCGATTTTTTCGAGCTGGCTGGCGGCGCCAAATTCGGGCGTCATCACGTACATGGGCACATCGACATGCGGCACGATGGCCGCATCGCCCTGGCCAATGCCGGACGTTTCGACCACGATCAGATCAAAGCCCGCCACCTTGCAGGCCGCCACCACGTCGGGCAGGGCGGCCGAAATTTCAGAGCCAAAGTCGCGCGTGGCCAGTGAGCGCATGAACACGCGGGGGCCTTGCGACCAAGGGCTGATCGCGTTCATGCGGATGCGGTCGCCCAACAAGGCCCCACCGCTCTTGCGGCGCGAGGGGTCGATGGAGATGACCGCCACGCGCAGCGCGTCGTCCTGGTCCAGACGCAGGCGGCGGATCAACTCGTCGGTTAGCGAGGACTTGCCCGCACCGCCGGTACCGGTGATGCCCAGCACGGGCACTTTCTTGCTGGCGGCTTGTTCGCGCACAGCCTTGACCACACTGGCATCGGCCTTGTCGTTTTCCAAAGCGGTGATCAGCTGCGCCAGGGCACGCCAGTTCATCTCGCCATGGCCCTGGATGGCGCTCACGTCTTTGGGTGCCAGGGGGCTCACATCCTGGTCACAACGCATGACCATCTCGCCAATCATCCCGGCCAGGCCCATCTTCTGGCCGTCTTCGGGGCTGAAAATGCGCACGCCTTTGTCGGCCAGGGCGCGGATTTCGGCCGGCACGATCACGCCACCGCCGCCGCCAAAGACTTTGATGTGCTCGCCGCCCCGGGCCTTGAGCAGGTCCACCATGTAGCTGAAATATTCGTTGTGCCCGCCCTGGTAGGAGCTGATGGCGATGCCCTGGGCGTCCTCTTGCAGGGCAGCAGTGACCACTTCGTCGACCGAGCGGTTGTGGCCCAGGTGGATCACTTCGGCCCCCATGCTCTGCAGGATGCGGCGCATGATGTTGATGGCGGCGTCGTGGCCGTCAAACAGGCTGGCGGCGGTGACGAATCGCACCTTGTTCGTGGGGCGGTATTCGGCCAAGGCCTTGAATTCAGCGGACAGGTCGGTCATGGGATGTCTCCGTGGGCGGCTAGTTGACGTTTACGTTAACGTCAATCATACCGAGTTGTACGCGAATGAATTGATACGGGGCTTACAGGACGCCGGAGCCTAGGGTTTACACCAGTCCCTGAGGTGACCTGCTTGTAAATTTTTTCAATCCGCAAACAATGCAAGCCAGTCGGAAGCCGGTCAGAATCGCCAATGGTCAGTTTTCATATCCACAACTCCCAGGAGACAACATGATTCGCACAGTGAAACTCACAACTTTCGCATCTTTGATGCTGGCTGCCGGCCTGAGCTTTGCCGCAGACGCCATCAAGATTGGCGTGACCGGGCCTTACACCGGTGGCTCTTCCTCCATGGGCGTGAGCATGCGCGATGGCGTCAAGCTGGCGGTCAACGAAATCAACAAGGCCGGTGGCGTTCTGGGTCGTCAGATTCAAGTGATCGAACGTGACGACGAAGCCAAGAATGAGCGTGGCGTTCAGATCGCCCAAGAGCTGATCAACAAGGAAAAAGTCGTTGCCACCCTGGGCTTCATCAACACCGGTGTGGCCCTGGCTTCGCAGCGCTTCTACCAGGAAGCGAAGATTCCCGTCTTCAACAACGTGGCCACCGGCTCCATCGTGACCCAGCAGTTCAAGGCGCCTGAGTTCCCGGACAACTACATCTTCCGCAACGCTGCGCACGACAGCATCCAGGCCCCCATGATCGTGGAAGAAGCCATCGGTCGCCGTGGCTTCAAGAAGGTTGCCATCCTGGCCGACTCCACCAACTACGGCCAACTGGGCCGCGAAGACCTGGAAAAAGCCCTGACCGCCAAGGGCGTCAAGCCAGTGGCTGTTGAGAAATTCAACATCAAGGACGTCGACATGACGCCTCAGCTGCTCAAGGCCAAAGAAGCCGGTGCTGAAGCCATCCTGACTTACGCGATTGGCCCAGAGCTGGCGCAAATCGCCAACGGCATGACCAAGCTGGGCTGGAAAGTGCCCATGGTGGGCAGCTGGACTTTGTCGATGGCCAACTTCATTGACAACGCCGGCCCCGGTGGTGAAGGCGCGCGCATGCCGCAAACCTTCATCCAGGAACCCAACACCATGAAGCGCAAGGCCTTCATCGAGGCGTACCTGAAGACTTTCAAACCCAAGAACAACCGCATCGACTCGCCCGTGTCTGCAGCCCAGGGCTACGACTCGGTCTACCTGCTGGCCGCCGCCATCAAGCAGGCCGGCTCCACCGAGGGCCCCAAGGTGCGTGAAGCACTGGAAAACCTGCAGGCCAAGGTCGAAGGCGTCGTCACCACGTATGACAAGCCTTTCACCCATGATGACCACGAAGCCATCACGGCCAACATCCCCGTCTTCGGTGAAGTCAAGGGCAGCAAAGTGGTTTATGCCTACGATGAAGACCGCCAAAAAGGCGCAGACATCCGCACCAAAGCTGTGAAGAAGGACGCCGCGCCTGCCAAACAGCCTGCCAAGAAGTAATCTCTCGGTCCTCCCAACCGCACCGGCCGCAGTCGCTACCGGTGCGGTTTCTTTTACTGACTTGAATAAATTTCAAACACCAGAGCGCATTTATGGAAATCCTGCTGCAACTTATCTACAGTGGCGTGGCGCTGGGCATGATCTACGCGGTCATCGCGTTTGGCTACCAGCTCACGTTTGCCACCTCTGACACCCTGAACTTTGGGCAAGGCGAGGCTTTGATGTTGGGCGCGTTGGTCGGTTTGACGCTGGTGGACCGCCTGGGCTTGAACTACTGGCTGGCCATCCCGATCGTGGGGGCTTTCGGCTTGCTGCAAGGTGCCCTGGTGGAGCGCATTGGCGTTCGTCCCGCCATCAAGATCAAGAGCGAGTTTGGCTGGATCATGTCCACCATCGCGCTGGGCATCATCTTCAAGAACGTGGCTGAAAACATCTGGGGCCGCGACGACCTGCGCTTCCCTTCGCCTTTGCCTGAAGCCCCGATGAAGGTCTTTGGCGCCAACGTGCTGCCCATGGAGCTGCTGGTGATTGCTGGCGCCGTGCTGATGATGCTGGCTGTCGAGTTCTTCAACCGCAAGACCATTTACGGCAAAGCGGTGGTGGCCACCTTCAACGACCGCGATGCGGCCAAGCTGATGGGCATCAACACAGGTCTGGTGATCACTTTTTCCTATGCACTGTCGTCCCTGACGGCTTCGTTTGCCGGCATGCTGATTGCGCCTCTGACCCTGACGGGCGCCACCATGGGTGCTGTGCTGGGCCTGAAAGCCTTTGCTGTGGCCATCATTGGCGGCCTGACCAGCGGCATGGGCATCATCGTTGGCGGCATCATTTTGGGTGTGGCCGAGACGACCACAGGTTTCTACATTTCTACCGGCTACAAGGACGTGCCCGGTCTGGTCCTGTTGCTCCTGGTGCTGGCTGTCAAGCCTGCGGGCCTGTTTGGTAAATCGGCGATCAAGAAGGTTTGAACATGAATCGCAAATATTTCTTCGCCGCTGTGATCGGCTTCGTGCTGCTGGCCCTGGTGCCTGTCTTCACGCACAACCCTTATTACATCCACCTGGTGGAAACCATCATGATCTACGCCGTGCTGCTGTTCGGCCTGGACATCGTGGTGGGCTACACCGGCCAGGTTTCGCTGGGTCACGCCGGGCTGTTTGGCATCGGTGCCTACACCGCAGGTGTGCTCTTCCTCAAGGTCGGCGCACCGTTCTGGGTGATCCTGCCCGCCAGCGTGGCCGTGACGGCCTTGTTTGGCGCCGTGCTGGCGCTGCCTGCCTTGCGCGTCTCCGGGCCTTATTTGGCCATGGTGACCCTGGCGTTTGGCACCATCATCCAGATCCTGATCAACGAGATGACCTTCCTCACCGAAGGCCCCATGGGTCTGAAGATCCCCAAGCCCACTGTGGCAGGCTACAAGTTCGATGAAGTGTCGTTCTACTGGGTGGTTTGTGCCATGCTGGCGTTGTCGCTGCTGGTGGTGCACCGCGTGCTGCGCTCGCAGCTGGGTCGCGCTTTTGAGGCGTTGCGTGGCAGTCCCGTGGCTTCCGACTGCATGGGCGTTTCGGTCTACAAATACAAGGTTTATGCCTTCGTGATCAGCGCCGGTTTTGCTGGTCTGGCCGGTTGCCTCTATGCCTATTCCGAGCAATACATTTCGCCCAACACCTACAACAACGAACTGACGGTGCTGTTCCTGCTGGCCATCATCATGGGTGGCCGCAAGACCCGTCTGGGCGCCTTGCTGGGTGCGACCATCATTGTGCTGTTGCCCAAGCTGCTCGACGACCTGGAAGCCTTCCGCATCGTGGCCAGCTCGCTGGCGGCATTGATGCTGGTCGGTGGTGCCATCGGTGTGGGTCGAAAGATCACCACCGTGGCCACCATGGCGGTGCCCGTATTGGGCACGGCCGCGCTGGCAGCCTTCTCGTTCTGGCTGGAGAGCATCACCGACTGGCGTCTGTCGATCTTCGGTCTGATGATCCTGTTCGTGGTGTATTACCTGCAGGACGGCATTGTGGGCTTCGTGCGCAGCCTGCTGGGCCGCCGCAGTGCGAGCCAGAGCGCAGAACACCACGTACTGGCTTCCGGTCAGGGCGATCCGATCCTGCAGGCAGTCAAGAACACGGGTGAAGACCTGCTGGTGGCCAAGCAGGTGCTGATGCAGTTCGGTGGTCTCAAGGCCATCAACCAGGTGGACCTGCGCATCAAGCGCGGCACCATCCACGGCCTGATCGGCCCCAACGGTTCGGGCAAGAGCACGATGATGAACGTGCTGACCGGCATCTATGTGCCGACCGCGGGTTCGATCGAATTCGAAGGCCGCTCGGTCGTGGGTCGCACCTCGTCGGACATCGCGCTGTCAGGCATTGCACGCACCTTCCAGAACGTGCAGCTGTTTGGCGAGATGACCGCGCTGCAAAACGTGCAGGTGGGTCTGCACCACACCTTCGACAGCAATTTCGCTGACATCGCCTTGGCCACGCCGCGTTCCAGACGCGAAGAAGCTGCGGCCACGCAGCGCGGCATGGGTTTGCTGGCCTTTGTGGGTCTGGCTGACCTGGCCGACGAGCAGGCGCGCAACCTGCCTTACGGCAAGCAGCGTTTGCTGGAAATCGCCCGCGCTTTGGCGCTCGACCCGCAGCTCTTGCTGCTGGACGAGCCTGCAGCGGGCCTGACGGCCCCCGACATCAAGGAGCTGGTGTCCATCATCCGCAAGATCCGCGACCACGGCATCACTGTGATCCTGATCGAGCACCACATGGACGTGGTGATGGGCGTGTGCGACACGGTCTCTGTGCTGGACTTTGGTCAGAAGATTGCCGAAGGTCAGCCTGCCGAAGTTCAAGCCAACGAGAAGGTGATCGAAGCCTACCTCGGCGGCACCGCCGCCTGAGCGCACACGGGAGAACAATGAAATGTTGACGATCAAAAACCTCGAAGCCGGTTACGGCAAAGTCCATGTGTTGCATGGCATCTCTTTGGAAGTGCCCAAGGGCAAAGTGGTGACCCTGATTGGCTCCAACGGTGCGGGCAAGACCACCACCATGCGCGCAGTCAGCGGCATGATCGCGCCCACGGCAGGCGAGATCCTGCTGAACGGCGAGCGCATCGACGGCATGGAGTCCTTTGCGATTGCCAAACGTGGCCTGGCCCACTCGCCTGAAGGTCGCCGTGTGTTTGCCACCATGACCGTGACCGACAACCTGCTGCTCGGAGCCTTCCCGCGCCTGACGGGCAGCCGCCCCAAGGGCGATGTGGCCGGAGACCTGGACCGTGCGATGGACCTGTTTCCGCGCCTGAAAGAGCGCCGTGACCAGCTCGCAGGCACGCTGTCGGGTGGTGAGCAGCAGATGCTGGCCATGGCCCGCGCCGTGATGCTCAACCCCGAAGTGGTCTTGCTCGACGAGCCCTCGATGGGGCTGGCGCCGATTCTGGTGGAAGAAGTCTTCCGCATCATTCAGAACCTCAAGGAGCAGGGCGTGACCATGCTGCTGGTGGAGCAGTTTGCAGCGGCCGCGCTGAATGTGGCCGACTACGGCTACGTGCTCGAAAACGGTCGTATTTCGGTGCATGGCGAGGCCAGCCGTCTGAAAAACGATCCAGCGGTCAAGGCGGCTTACCTGGGCGGCGGACACTGATCTTCTGGTTCGCCCGGAAAGGGCGGAACAAAGGGCTGAGGCAGGACTATCATGGCGCCTTCCTCGGCCCTTTTTTCTTTGAAACCATGAACGCCAACCTCACCGTGCCACCGTCCTCGATGACTGTTCAGCCTGCGCCTGGCTATGCAGGTGATGTGAGCCCCGAGCTGGCCTGGTCCTGGGTTCAGTCGGGTAGCGCCGTCCTGGTGGATGTGCGCTCCGATGCCGAACGTGCCTGGGTGGGCTTTGTGCCCGGCGCGCAGGCGCTGGCCTGGAAGCAGTGGCCGGGCATGGCCATGAACCCCGAATTTGATGCAGGCATTCAGGCGCTGGGTGCGGGCGGGCAGAAGCTGGTGCTGCTGTGCCGCAGCGGTGTACGTTCGATTGCCGCCGCGCAGCGCGCCACCGAGCTGGGTGTGCAGGCCTACAACATCCTCGAAGGCTTTGAGGGCGACCCCGACGCCAACGCACAGCGCGGCCGCCAAGGCGGCTGGCGCTTGCGCGGCCTGCCCTGGCATCAAAGCTGAGTCAGGCGCCTGTTGGCGCGCCGCTCACGCAGCCGTGTCGCTCACACGCCCGGTGGCGTTTGGGCCAGCATGGCCTGGTTGGCCATTTCGTACGCGTGGGCCAGCTGCAGCAGGGCAAAATCGCCCTGCGGTTTGCCGATGAGTTGCAGGCCCATGGGCAGACCGTTCGGGCCAAAACCTGCAGGCACGCTGATGGCGGGCAAGCCTGCCAGCGTGGCGTAAATCACGACTTCCATCCAGCGGTGGTAGGTGTCCATGGGACGCCCATTCACGGTTGATGGCCAACGCATGTTCACATCAAAAGGCCAGACCTGTGAGACAGGAATCGCCAGCACATCAAAGGACTCGAACAGCTCGACCATCGACGCCAGAAAGCGCGTGCGCGCGGCACTGGCGGCCATCAGCTGCGCGCCGGTCAACCGCAGCGACTGGTCGTGCTCCCACAAGGCTTCCGGTTTGATCTGTGCGCGGTTGGCCGGTTTGATCAGGAAAGGGGCCACACGCGGCCCCACCAGGGCCTGGCGCCAGACCAGCCACGTTTCCCAGATCTGCTCCGGGGGCATGCCCAGCCGGGCTTCGTCCACGCGGCAACCCATGTCGGTGAACGAGCCCAGGGCCGATTGGCAGATGTCGAGGATGCCGCTCTCCATGGGAAGGTAACCCTGCAGGTCGCCCAGCCAGCCAATGCGCTGGCCCCGCACATCTGTATCGAGTGGTGTCGCAAAGGCTTGCGGATCGCCCGTGAGGCTGAGCGGGCACAAAGGGTGTGCACCGGCCTGGGTGGACAACAGCATGGCTATGTCGCGCACATGGCGGCCCATCGGGCCTTCGGTGCCCATCTGGGCAATGTAGACATCGGTGGCTGGTTGCATGGGCACACGGCCTTGTGAGGGGCGCAAGCCGAACACATGGTTCCAGCCCGCCGGGTTGCGCAGGCTACCCATGAAGTCCGAGCCATCGGCCACGCTCAGCATGCGCTGGGCGAGGGCCACGCCCGCGCCGCCGCTGCTGCCGCCCGCCGACTTGTTGGGGTCCCAGGCGTTGCGTGTGGCCCCAAACACCTCGTTGAAGGTGTGCGAGCCCAGGCCAAACTCGGGCGTGTTGGTCTTGCCGATGACGATGGCGCCGGCGGCTTTCATGCGCTGAGCCATCAGACCGTCTTCGGAAGCCACAAAGTCTTTCATCAAGGGGCTGCCCAGACTGGTGCGCAAGCCCTGCACATTGGCCAGGTCCTTGATGGCCTGCGGAATGCCATGCATCCAGCCCATCGACTCGCCGCGCGCCAGCTGGGCATCGCGCTCGTCGGCCTGGGCCAGGAGGACATCGCTGTCCACACGGCTGACGATGGCGTTGCTGTGCGGGTTGAGCCGATCCACCTGGGCCAGTGTGGCGAGCATCACTTCGCGGCATGACACTTGTCTGGTGTGTATCGCGCGGGACAAGTCCAGCGCGCCGTATTGGGTAATGTCCTGATAAGCAATCGTCATGTTTCGCTTTATAGTGTTCTGAACCATTGTCCAATGTCCCCGTCTTGACTGGAGTATCCGATGAAGCGTCGTTCCCTTTTTGCTGTGGCCGCACTGGCAGCCGCACTGCTGACCCCCTTCATGGCGCAAGCCCAGGGCAAGACCCTGCGCGTGGTGCCGCATGCCAACGTGACGATTCTGGACCCGATCTGGTCTACCGCGTTCGTGACGCGCAACCATGGCTACATGATCTATGACACCTTGTTCGGTACTGATCTGTCCGGCAAGATCAAGCCCCAGATGGTGGACAAGTGGAGTGTCAGCAAGGACAACCTGACCTGGACTTTCACGCTGCGCGATGGTCTGGAGTTCCATGACGGCAAAGCCGTGACCAGTGAAGACGTGGTGGCCTCCATCAAGCGCTGGACCAGCCGCGACAGTTTTGGCGGCGTGCTGGCTAAAAGCGTGGACAGTTATGCCACGCCAGACGCCAAGACCTTTGTGATCAAGCTGAACAAGCCTTTCGGCGTGATGCTCGAAGCGCTGGGCAAGCCTTCGTCGAACGTGCTGTTCATCATGCCTGCGCGCATCGCGGCCACACCCGGCAGCGAGCAGATCAAGGAACACATCGGCTCGGGCCCCTACAAGTTTGTGCCCGCCGAATACAAGCCGGGCGAGCGCCTGGTCTATGTGAAGAACGAGAAGTACAAGCCGCGCAGCGAGGCGCCTGATGGCACCGCTGGTGGCAAGAACGTGTACCTCGACCGCGTGGAGTGGGTCATCATCCGTGACCCTCAGACCCAGTTCAATGCGCTGGTGGCCGGTGAGGTGGACATCGTCGAGAACCCCACTTTCGAGCAGTACGCATCGCTCAAGGCCCAGAAGGACATCCAGATCATCGATGCCCAGCCCGCCGGTCTGCAGTACATCCTGCGCTTCAACCACCTGCATGCGCCGTTCAACAACGTGAAGATCCGCCAGGCCGCCATGGTGGCTCTGGGCCAGGAAGCGCACCTGAAAACCCAGGTGGGTGCGCCGGGCATGTACGCTTTCTGCAAGAGCATGTACCCCTGCGGCACACCGTTTGCCAGCGACAAGACCGGCATCTATACCGGCATGGCCGACCCCAAGAAAGCCGCAGAGATGCTGAAAGAGGCGGGCTACGACGGCACGCCTGTGGTGCTGATGCGCCCGACCGACCTGGCCGCGATTGCCAAACTGCCCCTGGTGGCCAAGCAGCAGCTTGAAGCCGCAGGCTTCAAGGTCGACATGCAGCAGATGGACTGGGCTACCCTGGTGGCACGCCGCGCCAAGAAGGACGCGCCGGCACAGGGCGGCTGGAACGCCTTCATGACCGCCTGGACGGCCGGCGACATTCTGAACCCCCTGACCATGGCGATGATGAACGCCGCTGGCGACAAAGGCTGGTTTGGCTGGCAGGACGACAAGCAGATCGAGGAGCTGAAGGTCAAGTTCGCCCAGGCGTCCACCGACGCACAGAAGAAGGCGCTGGCCGAGCAGATCCAGGTGCGCGCCATGGAGACCGCCACGCACGTGCCGCTGGGCCAGTACTTCAACCCTGCAGCCCTGCGCAAGAACGTCACCGGCCTGGTGCCTGGCGGTGCGCAGGTCTACTGGAACATCAAGAAGAACTGATCTTTTTCCCACAAGAACAGCTGAAGTTCCATGCTGAGATTCTTGCTGCAGCGCCTGCTGGCGCTGATCCCCGTGCTGTTCACGGTGGCGGTCATCGTGTTCCTGATCCTCCGGCTCACACCGGGGGATCCGGCTGCCGTGATCGCGGGCAACAACGCCACCAACGAGGACATCGAGCGAATCCGTGAGCAACTGGGCCTGACCAAGCCCCTGTTCACCCAGTTCATGATCTGGCTGGGCGGCGTGCTGCAGGGCGATCTGGGGTACTCCTTCTACCTGGGCAAGCCGGTGACCGAGCTGATTGCCCAGCGCATCGAACCCACCTTGTCGCTGGCGGCAGGCACCATGGTGCTGGCCGTGCTGGTGGCGGTGCCTCTGGGCACGCTGGCCGCCTGGCGCATGGGGGGCTGGCTGGACCGCCTGCTGTCGGGCTTTGCCGTGGCCGGGTTCTCGGTACCGGTGTTTGTGATCGGCTATGTGCTGATCTACATCTTTGCCATTCAGCTGCAGTGGCTGCCCGTGCAGGGTTATCGCCGCTTGTTTGGCGAGTTCTCGCAAGGGCTGGGTGCCTGGGCTTACCAGCTGGTGCTGCCCTGGTTGTCGCTGTCCACCATTTATGTGGCGCTGATCGCGCGCGTGACCCGCGCCAGTGTGTCCGAAGCGCTGACCGAGGACTACATCCGCACGGCCCGCGCCAAAGGCGTGACCGAGCAGGTGGTGTTGCTGCGCCACGCTCTGGCCAACGCGGCCGTGCCCATCGTCACGGTGATTGGCATCGGCATTGCGCTCCTGATTGGTGGCGTGGTGGTGACCGAGACGGTTTACGCCATTCCCGGCCTGGGTTCGCTCACGGTGGATGCGGTGCTCAACCGCGACTTTCCGGTCATCCAGGGTGTGGTGCTGTTTTTCAGCGTGCTGTATGTCCTGATCAATTTGTTGGTGGACTTGAGCTACCTGTGGCTTGATCCCCGGATCCGTTACTGATGAACGCCATTTTCCGAAAACTGCTTGCGCACACCACCATCCGTTTTGGCCTGTGTGTGTTGGGCCTGCTGGTCCTGATCGCCCTCATGGCACCCTGGCTGGGCACAGTGGACCCGGCCGCCATGGACTCGGGCAACATCAACATCCAGGCCGGTGTGGCCGGGCAGTTTGCACTGCTGGACGGCAGCAGCGTGGCCCACACCTTCTGGATGGGCAGCGACAACTTTGGCCGTGACATCTACAGCCGCGTGCTGTTCGGCACCCGTGTGTCCTTGCTGGTGGGCTTGTTCACCGCGGTGGTGGCCTTGCTGGTGGGGGGCGCTTTGGGCATGCTGGCCGGTTACTTTCGCGCGCTCGACATGGTGCTGATGCGCTTCATGGACGGCCTGATGGCCATTCCTGCCATCCTGCTGGCGATTGCGCTGGTGGCGGCCTTGGGCGCGCAGCTGTGGACCGTGGTGGTGGCCATCGCCATCCCCGAAATTCCCCGCGTCACGCGCCTGGTGCGCTCGCTGGTGCTGACCTTGCGCGAAGAGCCTTTTGTGGAGGCGGCCAAGGCCCTGGCCACACCCACGCCGGTCATTCTGGTGCGGCACATCCTGCCCAATGCGATGGCGCCGCTGATCGTGCAAGGCACCTTCATCGCGGCGAGCGCTGTGCTGACCGAAGCCATCTTGAGCTTCCTGGGTCTGGGCCTGCCTGCCGACATCCCGACCTGGGGCAACATCATGGCCGAGGGCCGGGTGCAGTTCACCCAGTATCCGGGCAATGTGCTGTTTCCCGCGCTGTTTCTGGTGCCCACGGTGCTGGCCATCAACCTGCTGGGTGACGGCCTGCGCGATGTGCTGGACCCCAAATTTGCCAAACGGAGCGGCGCATGACACAGGCCACTCCTCATCCTGTTCTGTCCATTCGTGGCCTGTCGGTCGCCTTGCCTGCGGGCGGTGACCGGGCGAACGCCATCACCGAGGTGTCGCTCGACATCCTGCCGGGCCAGACCCTGTGCGTGGTCGGCGAATCGGGTTCGGGCAAGTCCGTCATGGCCACCACCGTGATGGGCTTGCTGCCCAAAGAGCTGCAGCCCGTGGCGGGCGACATCGTCCTGCAAGGCGAGTCTTTGTTGCGGGCGTCCAAACTGCGGCTGCGCCAGTTGCGCGGCCAGACCATGGGCATGGTGTTCCAGGAGCCCATGACGGCCCTGAACCCGGTCATGACCTGCGGCGACCAGGTGGACGAGTTGCTGTCCACCCACACCGACTGGCCCGCCGAGCAGCGCCGTGCCGAAATCCTGCGCGTGTTCGAGCGGGTCAAGCTGCCCGACCCGGCGCGCATGTTGCGCAGCTACCCGCACCAACTCAGCGGCGGGCAGCGTCAGCGCATCGTGATCGCGATGGCTGTGATCCTCAAGCCCGCGCTTTTGATTTGCGACGAGCCGACCACGGCGCTCGATGTGACCACGCAAAAAGAAATCTTGCGTTTGATTGCCGACCTGCAGCGCGAGCAGGGCAGTGCGGTGCTGTTCATCACCCACGACATGGGCGTGGTGGCCGAGATCGCCGACCAGGTGCTGGTGATGAACCAGGGCCAGGCGGTGGAGAGCGGCGACTGTGAACAGGTGCTGCGCCGCCCCCGCGCCGACTACACGCGCCAGTTGCTGGCCGCCGTGCCCGGCATGACGCCACCCCCCGCCAAGCCTGAGCCCCAAGGCCCTGCGCTGTTGTCGGGCCAAGGCGTGGGCAAGACCTACATCAGCCACGACTGGCTGGGCCGCAGCCGCCCCACGGCCGCCCTCATGGATGCCGCCGTGGCCGTGCGTGCTGGCGAGACCGTGGGCATCGTGGGCGAGTCGGGTTCCGGCAAGTCGACCTTTGCGCGTTGCCTGATCCGCCTGATCGACCCCACCGAAGGTCAAATTTTGTGGGACGCCGACGACGTGGCCCGCATGCCCGAAAGTCAGTTGCGGCCCCTGCGCCACCGCGTGCAGGTGGTCTTTCAGGATCCGAACCGCTCGCTCAACCCGCGCCGCACCGTGGGCCAGTCCATGGTCGAAGGCGCGATGAACTTTGGCCAATCGCGTGAACAAGCCGAAGCACTGGCGGAAGAATTGATGGCGCAGGTGCGTTTGCCGGTGGAGGCCCTGAAGCGCTACCCCAGCCAGTTCAGCGGCGGTCAGCGCCAACGCCTGGCGATTGCCCGTGCGCTGGCCTGCCGCCCGCAGGTGCTGGTGGCGGACGAGGCCGTGAGCGCGCTCGATGTGAGCGTGCAGGCCCAGATCCTGAACCTGCTGCGCGAGGCGCAGTCGCGCCTGGGCCTGGGGTTGCTGTTCATCACGCACGACCTGCGCGTCGCCGCCCAGCTGTGTGACCGTGTGATCGTGATGCACCAAGGGCGCATTGTCGAGCAAGGCCGCACGACCGACCTGTACGCCAACCCGCAGCAGGACTACACGCGGCGCCTCTTTGACGCCGCACCGGCCGCCTTGCCTCCCCTGGACTGAGCACGAAGACGCTGCATGACCCGCATCCTGATCGCTGGCTACCAGCACGAAACCAATACCTTTGCGCCCAGTCTCGCCGATTGGGCCGCCTTCAACACCGGTGAGAGCTTTCCGGCCTTTGTGCGCGGGCAGGCCATGCAGGCGCAGCTGACAGGCATCAACATCCCGGTGGGTGGCTTCATCGACGCAGCCAAACGTGAGGGCTGGCAGCTCGTGCCTTCCGCCTGGGCCGGGGCCACGCCTTCGTCGTACGTGACGCGCGACGCGTTCGAGCGCATCAGTGCCGCCATCCTCGAAGACGTTCGTGCAAGCATGGTGCAGGGGCTCGACGGTGTGTACCTCGATCTGCACGGTGCGGCGGTGGCCGAACATGCTGACGACAGCGAGGGCGAACTGATCGCCCGCATCCGCGCCATCGTTGGTCCGCAGGTGCCCATCGTGGCCAGCCTGGATCTGCATGCCAATGTGACCGAACGCATGCTGCGCCTGGCCGATGGCCTGGTGGCCTACCGCACCTACCCGCACATCGACATGGCCGACACCGGCGAGCGTGCTGCGGTGCTGATGCGCGAACACCTGCGCGCCGGGGCCAAGCGCCTTTTGCAGGCGCGGCGCTTGCCGTTTTTGATCCCGCTCAATGCACAAAGCACCTGGATGCAACCGGCTCAGGCGCTCTACGACATGCTGGCCCGCATCGAAACCGAGACGGGCTGCATGCTGAGTTTTTGCATGGGCTTTCCGGCGTCGGACTTTGCCGAGTGCGGCCCGGTGGTCTGGGGCCATGGCGGCTCCGTTGATTCGGCCGTGCAGCGCTTGTATGAACAAGTCAGCGAGCCTGGCCAGTGGCGGCCCGATGTGATCCCTGCACGCGAAGCCGTGGCCCAGGCCCTGGCGGTGGCCGAATCGGCCAGCGCCCCGGTGGTCGTGGCCGACACGCAGGACAACCCCGGCGCGGGCGGCGACAGCAACACCACCGGCATGCTGCATGCCCTCTTGCAGCAAGGTGCGGGCAAGCGTTGGCCTGGTCAGGTGGCCTTGGGCCTGCTGTACGACCCTCAGGCTGCCCGCAAGGCCCATGAGGCCGGTGTCGGTGCCAGCCTCGATCTGGCACTGGGCCAGGCCGTGCCCACCTTCACCGGGCAGGACAGTGATCCACCCGTGCAAGGCCGTTTTGTGGTGCGCGCCATCGGGGCCGATGTGTGCGAGCTCAAGGGCCCGATGATGACGGGTGTGAAGGCCCGCATCGGTCCTTGTGCGTGCCTGGAAATCGATGGCGTGCTGGTGGCCGTGGCCAGCGGCAAGATGCAGATGCTCGACCGCGAGCAGTTCCGCACGGTGGGCATTCAGCCCGAGCAGATGAAGATCCTGGTGGTCAAAAGCTCCAACCATTTCCGCGCCGACTTCACGCCCATCGCCAGCCGGGTGCTGGTGGCCAAGGCTGCCGGGCCCATGGCCGCCGACCCCGGGGACCTGCCCTGGAAAAACCTCAGTCCTCAAACGCGCACCAGACCCTGACGCTCGGCCTTGACGGGCTTGGCGTGACCTCATTCCCTAACGATTGGAGACAAACATGAGCACCACCGACCTGACCCAATGCGCTGCGCATGAATTGATGCAGCTGTACCGCACCGGGCAGGCCAGCCCGGTGGAGGCCACGCAGGCGGTGCTCTCGCGCATTGACCGCGTCAACCCGAAGATCAACGCCTTTTGCCTGGTCGATGCCAAAAGCGCACTGGCCAGCGCCCGCGCCAGTGAAGCGCGCTGGCAGGCGCACCGCAGCACGGGCGCACGCGTGGGCGAACTCGATGGCGTGCCCACCAGCATCAAGGACCTGATCCTCACCCAGGGCTGGCCCACGCTGCGCGGCAGCCGCACCATCGACCCCCAGCAGCCCTGGGAGGTCGACGCTCCGGCCACAGCGCGCCTGCGCGAGGCGGGCGCGGTGCTGCTGGGCAAAACCACCACGCCCGAGTTTGGCTGCAAGGGCGAAACCAATTCGCCCGCCACCGGCATCACCCGCAACCCCTGGAACCTGGACTGCACACCGGGCGGCTCGTCGGGCGGTGCGGCTGCGGCCGTGGCTGCAGGCCTGGGGCCTCTGGCCGTAGGCACCGATGGGGCAGGCAGCGTGCGCATCCCGGCCGCGTTTTGCGGCAACGTGGGCTTGAAACCCAGCTTTGGCCGCGTGCCTGCTTATCCACTTTCGCCATTCGGCTCGGTGGCCCATCTGGGGCCACACACCCTGAGCGTGCGCGACGCCGCCATGATGATGAACGTGCTCAAACAGCCCGACGCCCGCGACTGGACTTCGCTGCCGCCCGAAGCCACCGATTACACCGTGGGGCTGGAAGACGGCATCCGCGGCCTGCGCATCGCCTACTCGCCGACGCTGGGTTATGCGAAGAACGTCCACCCCGAAATCGCGGCCGCCGTCGATCAGGCGGTCAAACAACTGCAGGCCTTGGGCGCGCATGTGGAGCAGGTGGACCCGGGGTTTGAAGACCCGCTGGAGATCACCACGGGTCTGTGGTTCCTGGGCGCTTATTCGGTCTGGTCGGGTTTGAACGCCGAGCAGCAAGCGTTGGCCGATCCCGACTTCCGCGCCGAGGCACAGTTCGGTTCACAGCTCACTGCCCAGCAGGTGCAGCAGCTCCACCTGCGCCGGGGCGTGCTGGGCTCGCACATGCGCCAGTTCATGCAGCGCTATGACCTGCTGGTCACGCCTTCGGTGTCCATTCCGGCTTTCGAGGCGCGTCCTGCCGGTGCGGTGCCGATGGACCCGGCCAGCATGTTGGGCTGGACGCCGTTCAGCTACCCCTTCAACCTGACCCAGCAACCGGCCATCACCGTACCCTGTGGCGTGACGAAAGCCGGCCTGCCCATGGGCCTGCAGATCGTGGGCCCGATGTTTGGCGATGCCCTGGTGCTGCGTGCAGCGCGTGCTTACGAGTCGGTGCAGCCGGTGACCCGCCCGAACATCGCCTGAGGCCGGGTGTTGACGACCCCTTCAGTGGGGGATGTCGACCTGTTCGAACGCACAGCGGCTGGGCACGTCGGGTGCGATCCACATCTGGCGTGTGGTGGTGTTGATGATCACCCCGGCCACGCTCTCGACGCGACCTTCGGGTGGCAGCGCCATGTCGGGTGAACGGCAGATCGACAGGAAGCCGTCTGATTCGTCGCGCAGGAAGTTTTCAAGCGCGGCCTGATCGATGTGGCTTTGCCCCGCGTGTTGCTGCGCGGTGGCGAGCCGCGGCTGGCTCGACAAGGTGTGCCCCATCGGGGCCTGCACGGGCAAAAGCGCCTCGCACACAAAATGGTTGGTGTGCACCACCACGCCCTGCGTGGGGGGCACTTCGCCCCAGCCTGCGGGCGCGACTTCAAAGCAGGCCACTTCGCCGTGTGCATCGGCACAAGGCACGTTGGACGCTGCCCCAAAACCCAGGGTCTGGCCAATCCGCGCCAGTTCTGCGCTGGCTGCATGCAGCGATGCACAGCCCAGCAGGTGCCGCAGCAGCACATGCACAGGCACGCCGGGGCGCACGCCATCCTGAAGCGAGCGCAGGATGTTCAGGCCCAGCGCAAAACCCTGCGTGTTCATGCCGATCTTGGCCAGCATGCCGCCTTCGGTCAGGGTGGTGAAGCCCTGACCGGCTTCATTGCGGCTGTGCAGCAGGACCAGGGCCTCGCGCTGGCGTCCCAGCCAGTCCCAGTTCTGCGACAACCAGGTGTCGCCCTCGCGGCTGGCTCCGGGGGCCACGGCCATCGCAGTGCATTCGCCATCCGCAGCTGCCGGGTCGATCGGGGCGTCACCTAGCCAGTCCGGCAGGCCTGCAGCGCGGTTGGCCTGCAGGGCGGCTTCGGCCTGGTGGGTCACGTCGCTCAGGAAGCTGGCTGGCAGGATTTCAGTGCGGCAATTCAAGGCCATGATTTCAGGCAGGCCCAGGCCGCTGCCCAGGGCGGTGCCTTCCATCTCCAGCATCAAGGCCGGGTCGAGCTGTTCGATCACCCCGCGGTAGGCCATGGCCTTGTCACAGGCCTTGGCCCATGAGATGCCACAGCTGGCAAACAGCCGGGCGTAGGTGTCACGGCTGTGCAGGGCCTGCACGCGGGCAGCCTGCCCGTAAAACCGCCCACGTTCGTGGGCAGACAGATTTTGGGGAACCAGGATGGATGGGAACATGGATTTCATTATGATGCGGGCATGAACGTTTTGGCCATTGATGTTGGCAACACCCGTTTGAAATGGGCGTTGTACGACCGCCCCCATCCGGATGCGGCTTTGCTGGCGCATGGCGCGGAGTTCCTGGAGAACATCGAAACCCTCTCGGAGGGGCCTTGGGCCGACCTGCCCGTGCCCGACAGGATGCTGGGCTGCATCGTGGCCGGCGACGCGGTCAAGCGCCGCGTGCAAGAGCAGTTGGAGCTGTGGGATTTCACGCCGCAGTGGGTGGTGGCCAGCGCGGCAGAAGCCGGCTTGATCAATGGCTATGACCACCCGACACGTCTGGGCGCTGACCGCTGGGTGGCCATGGTCGGTGCACGCCAACGCATGCTGGCACTTGGACAGAAACGCCCTCTCGTGGTGGTCATGGTGGGCACGGCCGTGACCGTGGAAGCCATTGATGAAAACGGCCGCTTTCTGGGCGGCTTGATCCTGCCTGGCCACGGCATCATGCTGCGCGCCCTGGAGTCCGGCACGGCGGGTTTGCATGTGCCCACCGGCGAGGTTCGGCCTTTCCCGACCAACACCAGTGACGCCCTGACCAGTGGCGGGACTTACGCCATTGCAGGTGCTTGCGAGCGCATGGTGCAGCACCTGCGCGAACACACCGGCATGGAGCCTCTGTGCTTCATGACGGGCGGCGCAGGCTGGAAGATGGCACCAAGCATGTCCATCCAGTTTGAACTGGTGGACAACCTGATCTTTGACGGCTTGCTCAGCCTTTCTCAGGTGCGGTTCGGCTGAAGCCGGTCAGCATCAGGCGGCTGCGGGGTCGCTGTAAGCGGCGGTGAGCGCGGTCAGATGCGTGCGCAACTCGGCGTTGCTCAGGTAGGGCGAGAGCAAGGCCAGCACATGGCGTGCGCCCCGGCTCAGGGCGACGCCGGCACTTTCGGGCTCCAGCGCCCGGCGCGGATCGCGCACATATTCGTAGCTGAGCCAATACGTGACCATCACCGCCATGCTCGCCGACAGGGTTTCCACGCTGTCCGGGTCGATGACCATCAGCCCTTGTGAGGCCAGCGATTCGAGCATCATGCGCAGCGCGTGCGTTTTGCGTTCCAGTACTTCATGGAAATGTTTTTCCAGATGCCGGTTGCCTGACAGCAGGTTGTTCAGGTCGCGGTACAGAAAGCGGTGGTTCCAGACCTGCTCGAACAGCGAGTGCAGAAAGAACCAGGCGTCTTCGATGTCCTGCACATCCCCGGCCGCGTCCAGCAGACCCAGCATGGTGCCTTCGTACTGGTCAAACAGGTGGTTGACCAGTTTGTCCTTGGCCGGGAAGTGGTAGTACAGGTTGCCGGGGCTGATGTTCAGCTCCGACGAGATCATGGTTGTCGAGACATTGGGCTCGCCGAAGCGGTTGAACAGCTCCAGCGTGACAGCGGCAATGCGCTCGGCGGTGCGGCGGGGCGCTTTTTTGGCCATGAAGGATTGACTGGGGTGTTTGCCCAGGTTCAGCCGCGTGCTTTCTTGCGCGCAGGGTTGGCGGCTTTCCTGGCGGGTGCCTTGTTTGTTGTTTGAGTTGTCTTGGCCGGGGCGGCTTTGGCGGTGGCCGGCTTGGTTGTGCGGTTTTGGGCCAGTTGTTCTTCCAGCGCATGGATGCGGGCCTGCAGCACCTGCATGTCCTGCAGCGTGGGCATGCCCAGGCGGTGCAGGGCCTTGGCCACGCGCTCTTCAAAAAGGTGCTCCAGCTTGTCCACACGCACGGAGGCTTGCTGGCCGAAATCCTGTGCCAGATCGGTCAGGCGGGCCGTGGCCTCCTCCAGCCGCTGCTGGGCTTGTTCCTGGCTCTTGCGCTGAAATGCGAGTCCATCGCCCACCAGTTTCTCAAAGGCTTTGCTGCCTTGCGCCTGCACCTGGGCCAGCGCACCCAGCCCCGCCAGCCAGACTTCGTGGGACGGAGCCTGTGGTGTGTCAGCTGTTTCAGAGGGTTTGTTGGGCGATTTGGCCATGGTGGCAACTCCTGTGAGATAGCCTTCACTTTAACCTGCCAGGCGCGCCTTTGCTCCTAAAATCTGCGCACGGATGGGTTCATCCGCATTTTTTGATTCTGATCCATGACCCTCCTTGTCACAGGCGGTGCCGGTTTCATCGGCGCCAATTTCGTCCTCGACTGGCTTGCTGCCCAGGACGAGACCGTTGTCAACCTCGACAAGCTCACCTACGCAGGCAACCCCGAAACCCTGGCCAGCCTGCAAGGCGATGCCCGGCACGTGTTTGTGCAGGGTGACATTGGCGACGCCGCACTGGTCACGCGACTGCTGGCCGAACACCAGCCCCGGGCGGTGGTCAACTTTGCCGCCGAGAGCCATGTGGACCGCTCCATCCATGGCCCGGGCGACTTCATCGAAACCAACATCGTGGGCACCTTCCGCCTGCTGGAGTCGGTGCGCGGCTATTGGTCGGCTTTGCCCGACAAGGACAAGGCGGCGTTCCGCTTTCTGCATGTGTCCACTGACGAGGTCTATGGCTCGCTGGCCAAGGACGATCCGGCCTTTGCCGAGACGAACCGATACGAACCCAACAGCCCCTACAGCGCCAGCAAGGCCGCCAGCGACCACCTGGTGCGGGCCTGGCACCACACCTACGGCCTGCCGGTGCTGACCACCAACTGCAGCAACAACTACGGGCCGTACCACTTCCCTGAAAAGCTCATCCCGCTCATGATCGTCAACGCCCTGGCAGGCAAGCCCTTGCCCGTGTACGGCGACGGCATGCAGATCCGCGACTGGCTTTACGTCAAGGACCACTGCAGCGCGATCCGTCGCGTGCTCGAAGCCGGGCGCCTGGGCGAGACCTACAACGTGGGCGGCTGGAACGAAAAGCCCAACATCGAGATCGTGAACACCGTGTGCCAGTTGCTCGACGAACTGCGCCCCAAGCAGGACGGCACCAGCTACGCCACGCAGATCACCTACGTCACCGACCGCCCGGGCCATGACAGGCGCTACGCGATCGATGCGCGCAAGCTCGAAGCCGAGCTGGGCTGGAAACCGGCCGAGACCTTCGAGACCGGCATCCGCAAGACGGTCGAGTGGTACCTGGCCAACCCCGAGTGGGTGGCACATGTGCAAAGCGGCGCTTACCGCGACTGGGTCAGCAAGAACTACGCAGGTCGTCAAGCATGAAGATTCTGCTGCTGGGCAAGAACGGCCAGGTCGGTTGGGAACTGCAGCGCAGCCTGGCCCCTTTGGGCGAAGTGATCGCGCTGGACCGCCACAGCACCGATTTCTGCGGTGACCTGAGCCAGCCCGAGCGCCTGATCGAAACCGTGGCTGTTTGCCGCCCCGACCTGATCGTCAATGCCGCTGCCCACACCGCCGTGGACAAAGCCGAGAGTGAACCCGAGCTGGTCCGCCGCATCAACGCCGAGGCCCCGGCCGCGCTGGCGCAGGCCGCAGTGCACACCGGGGCGTGGTTGGTGCATTACTCGACCGACTATGTGTTCGACGGCAGCGGTGAACAGCCCTGGCACGAGGGCGACACCACTGGCCCGCTGGGCGTGTACGGCCAGACCAAGCTCGAAGGCGAGCAGGCCATTGCCGCCAGCGGATGCCAGCACCTGATTTTTCGCACCAGCTGGGTGTATGCCGCACGCGGCGGCAACTTTGCCAAAACCATGCTGCGCCTGGCGCAGGAGCGCGAGCGCCTGACCGTGATCGATGACCAATGGGGTGCGCCCACTGGGGCCGACCTGATTGCCGATGTCACGGCACATGCGGTTCGCCAGGCCCACCGTGGAGCAGCGGCTTCAGGCCTCTACCACTTGGTGGCTGGTGGTGAGACCAGCTGGCACGGTTACGCCAGCCACGTCATTGCCCAGGCGCAAAAGCTGCGCCCCGAGTTGAACTGGGCTGTCAAGGACATCGCGCCGGTGCCCACCACCGCCTTCCCGACCCCGGCGCGCCGACCGCTCAATTCGCGCCTGAACACCCGCAAACTGCAGTCGCAGTTCGCGCTGACCCTGCCGCACTGGCAGCAAGGCGTGGACCGGCTGCTGAGCGAAATCCTCTGAGCCGATTGCGGCACAATCCTTCGAACCCTGTTTTTCACACGCACCACCATGACCGAAACCACTGCCGTGACACCCCGTGACCAAGCGCAAATCCTGGCGCAGGCCATGCCCTACATCCGCAAGTTCCACGGCAAGACGCTGGTTATCAAATACGGCGGCAACGCCATGACCGACCCGGCCCTGCAACAAGCGTTTGCCGAAGACGTGGTGTTGCTCAAGCTGGTGGGCATGAACCCGGTGGTGGTGCACGGTGGTGGCCCGCAAATTGAAAACGCCTTGAGCCGCTTGGGCAAAAAGGGCGAGTTCGTGCAGGGCATGCGCGTGACCGACGCCGAAACCATGGAGGTGGTCGAGTGGGTGCTGGGCGGCGAAGTGCAGCAGGACATCGTGGGCATGATCAACCGCGCAGGCGGCAAGGCCGTGGGCCTGACGGGCCGCGATGGCGCCATGATCCGCGCCCAGAAGCTGCATCTGGTCGACGCGCAAGACCCGAGCAAGGAGCTGGACGTGGGCCAGGTGGGCGACATCGTCAGCATCGACCCGTCCATCCTCAAGGCCCTGCAGGACGACGCCTTCATCCCGGTAGTCAGCCCCATCGGCTTTGGCGAGAACAACGAGAGCTACAACATCAACGCCGACGTGGTCGCTGCCAAGCTGGCCACCGTGCTGCAGGCCGAGAAGCTGCTCATGCTCACCAACATCCGTGGCGTGCTCGACAAAGAAGGCCACTTGCTCACCGAGCTGACCCCGAACCGCATCGACGAGCTGTGCGCCGACGGCACCATCAGCGGCGGCATGATTCCCAAAATCGCCGGAGCCTTGGATGCCGCCAAGAGCGGCGTCAATGCCGTGCACATCATCGACGGCCGTGTGCCCCACGCGATGCTGCTCGAAGTCCTGTCCGAGCAGGCTTTCGGCACGATGATCAAGAGCCGCTGACCCTTTGCCAGCAGACACACAGGGAAGTCCCATGTCCGAGATGGATGAATCCAGCCTGAGTGCACCCGAAGATGCCACCCCTGTGCGCAAACGTCCCCGCCCGGGCGAGCGCCGCCAGCAAATTTTGCAGACCCTGGCGTCCATGCTGGAGCAGCCTGGCGCAGAACGCGTGACCACCGCGTCGCTGGCGGCCAGGATCGGCGTGAGCGAAGCGGCCCTTTACCGGCATTTCGCCAGCAAGGCACAGATGTTTGAGGGGCTGATCGACTTCGTGGACCAGTCGGTCATTGGCCTGATCCGCCAGGTCACCGACCGCGAACCTGCCGGGCCGAACCAGGCCGCTCGCATTCTGGCCTTGCTCTTTCAGTTTGCCGAAAAGAACCCTGGCATGTGCCGCGTCATGACCGGCGACGCGCTGGTGCTGGAGCATGAACGCCTGCAGGAGCGCATCAACCTGCTGTTCGACAAGATCGAAGCCCAGCTGCGTCAGTCGCTGCGCGAGGCAAACGCCACATCGGCCACGCCCACGGTGGACACCCAGGTGCAGGCCTCGGTGCTGGTGGCCTTCATGCAGGGGCGCCTGCAGCGCTTTGTGCGCTCGGGCTTCAAGCGCCAGCCTTCAGAGCATCTGCAGGCGGCATTGGCACGTGTGCTTTGATCCTGATCTGACTTTTTCATCCCGACACGATTCCTGAAAGGACCCCCATGAAACTCGTTCGTTACGGCCAGCCCGGCAAAGAGAAACCCGGTCTGATCGACGCCGATGGCCGTTTGCGCGACTTGAGCGGCGTGGTCAAGGACATCACCCCCGAGCTGTTGAACGACAAGGCGCTGGCCAAACTGGCCAGGCTCAAGACCGACAAGCTGCCCTTGGTGCGGGGCAAAAAGCGTTTCGGCACACCGGTCTCGTCGACCAGCAAATTCATCGCGATTGGCCTGAACTATGCAGACCACGCGGCCGAAGCCGGCATGCCCATCCCCAAAGAGCCCATCGTGTTCACCAAGGCGATTTCCTGCATTCAAGGGCCGGACGACGAGGTCATGCTGCCCAAAGGCTCGAAGAAAACCGATTGGGAAGTCGAGCTGGGCATCGTGATCGGCACCCGCGCCCGCTATGTGTCGCAGAAAGACGCGCTCAACCATGTGGCCGGTTACTGCGTCGTCAACGATGTGAGCGAACGTGAATACCAGCTGGAGCTGGGCGGCACCTGGGACAAGGGCAAGGGCTGCGACACCTTTGGCCCGGTGGGTCCCTGGCTGGTCACCCGTGATGAAGTGCCCAACCCGCAAGCGCTTGGCATCTGGCTGGACCTGAACGGCGTGCGCTACCAGAGCGGCAACACCAAAACCATGATTTTTGGCGTGGCCAAGCTGGTGAGCTATGTGAGCCAGTTCATGACGCTGGAGCCGGGCGACATCATCACCACCGGCACCCCTCCGGGTGTGGGCATGGGCGTGAAGAAAGACGGCAAGCCCGCGCCGGTGTACCTCAAACGCGGTGACGTGATGCACCTGGGCATCGAAGGCCTGGGCACCCAAACCCAGAAAGTGGTCGCTTTCAAGGCCTGATGGCCGACCCCGTGCCGTCAGCGGGCGCAGGTGCTGGCTGACGGCGTGACCCTTGGACGTTGTTTTCTCGGGATTAACCCTCAAACCCTTGTGGGCAGGGTGCACAGGACTGGAATTCGTGCAAAATAGCACGGTCGTTCTATTTTGTGCATCATGAACCTTCGAAAAATTTCCACCTTGCCCAAACGCCTGCCAGACAGCGCCGAGTCGGGCAAGCGCGTCATGCTCAAGGGGCAGCAGACCAAAGCCGCCATCATTGATGCGGCTTTGGGCCTGGCCTCTCAAATTGGCCTGGAAGGCTTGTCGATCGGCGCCTTGGCCGAAGTCACGGGCATGAGCAAGTCGGGCGTGTTCGCCCATTTCGGCTCACGCGAAGAGCTGCAGATCTCGGTGATCCGCGAGTACCACGACCGCTTTGAAGCCGAGGTTTTCTACCCGGCCCTGCAGGCGCAGCGTGGCATCCCGCGTCTGCAGGCCCTGTTTGACAACTGGATGCTGCGCAGCACCACCGAGATCGATTCCGGCTGCATCTACATCAGTGGTGCGGTGGAGTTCGACGACCGTGCCGGCCCGGTGCGCGATGCGCTGGTGTCGACGGTGACCACCTGGCAAGCCGCTGTGCGCCGTGCGGTCGAGCAGGCCCAGGAAGAAAACCATCTGATGCGCGCGATCGCCCCGATGCAGGTGGCTTTCGAGATCCACGGCCTGATCCTGGCGCTGCATTACGAAGCCCGGTTCCTGAAAGTGCCCGGAGCCGCCGAACGCGCACGGCAGGGCTTTGCCCGCATCCTGGAGCGCTATGGCGCCCAAATGGATGCGCTGGCCCGCAAGCGCTGAATTTCCGTTTTTCTACTCTTCCCTGAATCTTCAAGAGGTCCACCATGCCCGTCTACAACCCCCCCCTGCGTGACATGCAATTTGTGCTGCACGAGCTGCTCAACGTCACCGACGAATTCAAGGCCTTGCCCCCGCATGCCGAGACCGATGCCGACACCATCAACGCGGTGCTCGAAGAAGGCGGCAAGTTCGCTGCCGAAGTGGTCTTTCCGCTGAACATCTCGGGCGACACCCAAGGCTGCACGCTCAACCGCGACACCCACGAAGTCAAAGCCCCGGATGGCTTCAAGGCCGCTTACGCGCAATATGTGGCCGGTGGCTGGCCATCGCTGAGTTGCGATCCCGAGTTCGGTGGCCAGGGTTTGCCTTTTGTGGTGAACCAGTGTTTTTACGAAATGCTCAACTCCTCCAATCAGGCCTGGACCATGTACCCTGGCCTGTCGCATGGCGCTTATGAAGCCCTGCACGCACACGGCACGCCCGAGCAAAAAGCCCTGTACCTGCCCAAGCTGACCAGCGGTGAGTGGACCGGCACCATGTGCCTGACCGAACCGCACTGTGGCACCGACCTGGGCCTCTTGCGCAGCAAGGCCGAGCCGCAGGCTGATGGCACTTACCGCATCACCGGGCAAAAGATTTTCATCAGCGCGGGCGAGCACGACCTGGCCGCCAACATCGTGCACCTGGTACTGGCCCGCTTGCCCGATGCGCCCCCCGGCAGCAAAGGCATCAGCCTCTTTCTGGTGCCGAAATTCAAGGTGGCTGCGGACGGCAGCGTCGGTGAGCGCAACGGCATTCATTGCGGTGGCCTGGAGCACAAGATGGGCATCCATGGCAACGCCACTTGCCAGATGGTGCTCGACGAAGCCGTGGGCACGATGGTTGGGCAGCCCAACAAGGGGTTGGCTGCGATGTTCGTGATGATGAACGCCGCCCGTCTGGGTGTGGGCAACCAGTCACTGGGCCTGACCGAAGTGGCTTACCAAAATGCACTGGCTTATGCCAAGGACCGCGTGCAAATGCGCTCGCTCACCGGAGTGAAGGCCCCCGGCAAACCGGCCGATCCGATCATCGTGCACCCCGATGTGCGCCGCATGCTGATGACCGCCAAGGCCTATGCCGAAGGCGGCCGAGCCCTGGCTTGCTACTGCGCCTTGCTGCTCGACAAGGAAGTCAACCACCCCGACGAAGCCGTGCGCGCCGAAGCCGCCGAGATGGTGGCCCTGCTCACGCCCATCGTCAAGGCCTTTACCACCGACAACGCCTGGCAAGCCACCACCGAATGCCAGCAGGTGTTCGGCGGCCACGGCTACATCAAGGAGTGGGGCATGGAGCAGTTCGTGCGCGATGCCCGCATCAACATGATTTACGAAGGCACCAACACCATCCAGTCACTCGACTTGCTGGGTCGCAAGGTGCTGGGCAACCAGGGTGCTTCGCTCAAAAAATTCGGCAAACTGGTCGAGCAACTGGTCAAGGCCGAAATGGCCAACGAAGCCATGGGCGAGTTCGTCAAGCCACTGGCCGACCTGGGACAGAAGCTGACCCAGCTCACGGGCGAAGTGGGCATGAAAGCCATGAGCAATGCCGACGAAGTGGGCGCCGCCGCCGTGGATTACCTGCGTGTGGTGGGGCACCTGGTGCTGGGCTATTTCTGGGCCCGTTCGGCGCAGATCGCCCTGAAGAAACTGGCCGAGGCCGAAGAGGAGGCGCAGCGCCCCGACCCGTTCTACCAGGCCAAGCTGCAGACGGCGCGTTTTTATTTCACCCGCCTGATGCCCGAGACATCGAGCCTGATGCGCCGCATCCGCGCGGGCAGCGATGTGCTGATGGACACCGACGCGGCGCTGGCCTGACCCGTTCAAACCTGAGGAGTCATTCATGATCAAACACACATGGGTTTTGAGCACCGCACTGTGCGCGTTGGCGGCGCAGGCCCAGATGAGCCCGTTGGGCCTGTGGCGCAGCATCGACGATGAAACCAACCAGCCCAAGGCGGAAATCCGCATCAGCCAGAACGGGGCAGGGAGCCTGTCGGGCGTGGTGGAAAGGTCGCTGCTGGCGAGTCCCAGCACAGAGCCCCACTGCAATCTGTGCACCGATGACCGCAAGGGCAAGCCCAAGATCGGGCTGGAGATCATCCGGGGCGGTCAACAAAGTGACGGCAAGACCGTGTGGGAAGGTGGGAAAATCCTCGATCCCGAGAACGGCAAGAACTACAGCCTGCGCCTGACCCCCATCGAGGGCGGCAAAAAGCTGGAGGTTCGAGGCTACATCGGTGCGCCGCTTCTGGGCCGCACGCAAACCTGGATCCGGGTTCAGTAAACATTTCAACGAGGAAAACCATGTCCGACATCCTGACCCACATCGACGCCGGGGTGATGACCATCACCTTCAACCGCCTGGACAAGAAAAACTCCATCACCTCGGACATGTACGCGGCCATGGCCGATGCGGTGGCTCAGGCCAGCGCCGACGCCAGTGTGCGCGTGGTGGTATTCCAGGGGCATGAAACCATTTTCAGTGCAGGCAACGACATTGGCGACTTCCTGAACAAGCCGCCGTCAACGAAAGAGTCGCCCGTGTTCCGTTTCCTGCGCGGCATTGCCGGGTTCGAAAAACCGCTGCTGGCCGCAGTGGCTGGCCCTGCGGTGGGCATCGGCACCACCATGCTGTTCCATTGCGACCTGGTGTACGCCGGTGACAATGCCGCGTTTTCCATGCCCTTTGTCAACCTGGGCCTGTGCCCCGAGGCCGCATCGAGCCTGCTGGCGCCGCGCATGTTTGGCTACCACCGCGCTGCCGAAGCCCTGTTGCTGGGTGAGCCCTTCTTCGCCGAGGCCGCACAAGAGGTCGGTCTGGTCAACCGCGTGGTGCCCCCGACCGAAGTCAATGGCTATGCCCAGGCGCAAGCCCGCAAGCTGGCAGCCAAGCCTTTGTCCTCGCTGATCGAGACCAAGCGCCTGATGAAGGGCGGGCAGCAACAGGAAGTGCTGCAAAAGATGGACGAAGAAGGCCAGAGCTTTGGTCGCATGCTGCAAGCGCCCGCCGCCAAGGAAGCCTTCGGTGCGTTCATGGAAAAGCGCAAGCCCGATTTCTCCAAACTGTGAGGCTTGCAGTCGGTATGCCTCAAAGCCCAACCCAGCCTGTGGTGCTGGAGCCCGAGTACATCGAGGGTTTTCGCCAGATCTACGAAGAAAAAATCGTGTTCAACCAGACGCTGGGGGTCAAGCTCGTCAGCGTCACGCCCGAAGGCGTGCAGGCCCGCATCGAGATGAAGCCCGAGCTGGTCGGACACTTTGCCTACAACCGCATCCACGGCGGCGTCATCAGCGCGGTGCTGGATGCCATTGGCAGTGCGGCCGTGATGGCGGCGATTGCCGCCAAACACATGGACGAACCACCGGCCAAGCGGCTCGAGCGCTTCGGCAAGCTGGGCACGATCGATTTGCGCATCGATTACCTGCGGCCCGGCATTGGCGATTTTTTCACCATCCATGCTGAAGCACTGCGGGTGGGCTCGCGTGTGGGCACCTCGCGCATGGAGTTCCGTGGACCGGACGGCACCCTGATGTCGGCGGGCGCTGCCGCCTACATCGTGTCCTGATCAGGCCGCGATGGGGCGGGGCTTGCCGTTCTCGTCGATGGCCACATAGGTCAGCGATGCCTCGGTCACCTTGATGTAGTCGCCCTGTGAGCGAAAGCGCTCGGCAAACACCTCTACCTTGACCGTCACCGAGGTGCGGCCCACTTTGACGATCCTGGCGAAAAACGAGAGGATGTCGCCGACCCGCACGGGTTGCTTGAAGATGAACTCGTTCACCGCCACCGTGGCCATGCGCCCGCGCACCTGGCGTGCAGGCAAGACAGAGCCGGCCAGGTCCACCTGGGCCATGACCCAGCCACCAAAGATGTCGCCGTTGGCATTGCAATCGGCGGGCATGGGGATGACCTTCATGACCAGTTCCTGGTCGGTGGGCAAATCAACGCTGGGGCGGGTGTTTTCGGACATGGGCACAATCGGGCGGTAGTTTTCACAGGATTGTCCCTCATGCGCCACCGTGGCGAAAGCGCCCCCAACCCGACCCCAGGTGCCCGCAGTGGTGACTGGCACACGCTCTCGCGTCTATTCCCCTACCTCTGGCGCTACAAATGGCGTGTGGGCTTCGCCCTGTTGTTCATGTTGGGGGCCAAGCTGGCCAATGTGGCCATCCCCTTGCTGCTCAAGCAACTGGTAGACACCATGAACCTGCAGCCAGGCGATGGCCGTGCAGCATTGGTCGTGCCCGTGGGCTTGCTGCTGTCCTATGGCGCGCTGAGGTTGTCCACGTCGGCGTTCACTGAATTGCGTGAATTGGTGTTTGCGAAGGCGACGCAAGGCGCTGCAAGGGCCATTGCATTGCAGACCTTCGAGCACCTGCATGCGCTCAGTCTGCGCTTTCACCTGGCGCGCCAGACCGGCGGCATGACGCGGGACATCGAGCGTGGCGTGCGGGGCATCGAGTCGCTGATTTCGTACTCGCTCTACAGCATCGTGCCCACGCTGATCGAGGTGGGTCTGGTGCTGTCGATCCTGGCGGTGAAGTTTGACGCGATGTTCGCCTGGATCACCCTTGCTGCATTGGCCTTCTACATTTTCTTCACAGTGCGCATCACCGAGTGGCGCACGCAGTTTCGCCGCGAGGCCAACGAGTTTGATTCAGCAGCCCACACCAGGGCGGTCGACTCCCTGCTCAACTACGAGACCGTCAAGTATTTCGGCAACGAAGCGTTCGAGGCTCGGCGTTACGACGAAAGCCTGGAGCGCCTGCGCCGCTCGCGGCTGAAAGCACAGACCTCGCTCAGCCTGCTGAACACGGGTCAGCAGCTGATCATTGCCGTGGCGCTGGTGGCCATGCTCTGGCGTGCCACGCAAGGCGTGGTCGACGGCCGCATGACGCTGGGCGATCTGGTGATGATCAATGCCTTCATGATCCAGCTGTACATCCCGCTCAACTTTCTGGGCGTGCTGTACCGCGAAATCAAGCAAAGCCTGACCGATCTGGACAAGATGTTCGTGCTGATGGACCGCGAGCGCGAGGTGGCCGACGCCCCGGGCGCGCAAGCGCTGGCCTTGCAGGGTGCGCCTTCGGTGGTGTTTGACCATGTTTCGTTCGCCTATGAGGCCGACCGACCGATCCTGAAGGACATCAGCTTCGAGATTCCGGCCGGCAAGACGGTGGCCGTGGTGGGGCCTTCGGGTTCGGGCAAATCCACGCTGGCGCGTTTGATGTTCCGTTTTTATGACGTGCAGCAAGGCACCATCCGCATGGCCGGTCAGGACATCCGTGCCGTGACGCAAGCCAGTGTGCGGCGCTCCTTGGGCATCGTGCCGCAGGACACGGTGCTCTTCAACGACACCGTGGCCTACAACATCGCCTATGGCCGCCCGGGGGCCAGCCAGTCCGAGATCGAAGAGGCGGCGCGCGCAGCCCGCATCCACGACTTCATTGCGTCCACCCCCAGGGGTTACGAAACTTCAGTGGGCGAGCGGGGCCTCAAATTGTCCGGCGGCGAAAAGCAGCGCGTGGCCATAGCCCGCACCCTGCTCAAAGACCCGCCGATCCTGGTGTTTGACGAAGCCACTTCGGCACTCGATTCAGCCAACGAGCGCGCCATCCAGGCCGAACTGGCCAGCGTGGCGCAAAACAAGACCACGCTGGTGATCGCGCACCGCCTGTCCACGGTGGTCGATGCCCACGAGATCCTGGTGATGGAAGCGGGCGAGATCCTGGAGCGCGGCACGCATGCCCAGCTGCTGGCGCTGCAAGGCCGTTACGCCCGCATGTGGGCGCTGCAGCAAAGCGGCGAGACTTCATAATCGACCCATGGAAACCAAATGGCTTGAAGATTTCGTGAGCCTGGCCGAGACACGCAGTTTCAGCCGCTCCGCCCAGTTGCGCCATGTGACGCAACCGGCGTTTTCCCGCCGCATCCAGTCCCTCGAAGCCTGGGCGGGGGCCGATCTGGTGGACCGCAGTTCCTACCCCACGACCCTGACGCCTGCCGGAGAGACCCTTTATGCGCAGGCGCTGGAGTTGCTGCAGTCCCTGCAAAACACCCGCGCCATGCTGCGCGGGCACGACACGGCAGGGCAGGACTTCATCGAGTTCGCGGTGCCGCACACCCTGGCCTTCACGTTTTTCCCCTCCTGGATCGCGGGTCTGCGTGACAGCTTCGGACCCATCAAGAGCCGCCTGAAAGCCCTGAATGTGCATGATGCGGCCATGCGCCTGGTCGAAGGCGGTTGTGATGTGCTGATCGCCTACCACCACCCCTCGCAGCCCCTGCAGCTGGACACCGAGCGCTATGACATGGTGGTGCTTGGGCAGGAAGTGATCGCGCCCTATGTCAAACCCGGCGCCGACGGCGCGCCACTCTACAGCTTGCCCGGGCATGTGAACCGTGCCTTGCCCTATCTGGGGTATGCCCCTGGGGCCTACCTGGGTGCGGTGACCGACTGGATCCTCAAACAGGCGGGCACACCGATTCACCTCGACCGGGTCTATGAAACGGACATGGCCGAAGGCCTGAAAGTGATGGCTGTGGAAGGGCACGGCATTGCCTTTTTGCCCAGCAGCGCGGTGAAAAAAGAACGCCAGTCCGGTCTGCTGGTGCCTGCCACCAGAGACGCGTCCCTGGCTTTGGAGTTGAGCATGGAGGTGCGTGCTTACCGTGCCAAATCAGGCCACCGCCAGGTACACAAACGGATTGCCCAGGATTTGTGGCAGTACCTGCAGTCGACTTCGGTTTGAGTGCTCATGAGGGTATGCCTTTTTTGCATAACTCTTCGGGAACACCCTGATGCTTGGCTGACAAACGACTGACTATAGTCAACGATGTTGAAAACAGGCATGTTTTCTGCTGTTTCTGCGTGCGTCAGGGGGCTTGAGCCATTCTGGTGCATGAGAATAGAACATTCGATGATGTGAACCCGCCCATGGCGGACTTTTTTGGAGATGGATATGAAAAAACATTGGCTCGCGTTGGCCGTGATGGCTGTGTCGACCCTGGCTGCTCAGGCGGACACCCTCGACAAGGTCAAGGCTGCAGGCGCTATCACCATGGGCGTGCGTGACTCTTCGGGCGCACTGTCCTACACCCTGGGTGACGGCAAGTACGCCGGTTTCCACTATGAAATCTGCCAGCGCATCATTGGCAATGTCGAAAAAGCCGTGGGCAAGAAGCTGGACGTGAAATTCCAGTCCGTGACCTCGCAAAACCGCATTCCGCTGGTGCAAAACGGCACGGTGGACATCGAGTGCGGCTCGACCACCAACAACGTGGCCCGCCAAAAGGATGTGGCTTTCGTGAACACCACTTATGTGGAAGAAGTGCGCATTGCCGTCAAAGCCAACTCGGGCATCACTTCGATTGCCCAACTGAAAGACCGCAACGTGGCCACGACCACGGGCACCACGTCTGTGCAATTGCTGCGCAAGCATGAGCGCGCCAACGGCATCGACTTCAAGGAAGTCTTTGGCAAGGACCACGCCGACAGCTTCCTGCTGCTCGACTCGGGCCGCGCCGATGCCTTCGTGATGGACGGCTCGATCCTGGCCGGCAACATCGCCAACGCCAAGAACCCCGCGGACTTCAAGATCGTGGGCGAAGTGTTGTCGGTGGAACCCATCGCCATCATGATCCGCAAGGACGACCCTGCCTTCAAGAAACTGGCGGACGACACCGTGCGTGATCTGATCAAGAGCGGTGACATGGCCAAGCTGTGGGACAAGTGGTTCCTGCAACCCATCCCACCCAAGAACGTCAAGATCGGTCTGGCTCTGAGCGACAGCACCAAAGCTGCCTGGGCCAACCCCAACGACAAGCCTGCTGAAGACTACGCCAAGAAGTAAACCTTCCAGGCGCTGAGCAAACCCCGCCGGGGATGACTTGGGCGGGGTTTCTTTTTTGGGCAACGCCCCTTGCAGTTCGCAGAAAGAAAAAAACATGACATGGGATTGGCAGGTCTTTTTGGCCGATGATGGCAGTGGCCGCACCTATCTGGAGTGGATGCTGGAAGCCTGGCGCTGGACGCTGGCCGTGGCTGGCAGCTCCTGGCTGGTGGCGATGTGTGTGGGCGCCGTGGTCGGCACGCTGCGCACCTTGCCCGGTCGGCCTGTGGTGTCGGCCCTGGCCAACGCCTGGGTGGAGCTGTTTCGCAACATCCCGCTGCTGGTGCAAATTTTTCTGTGGTACTTTGTGGTGCCCAAAATGTTTCCGGCTTTCCAGCAAGTGCCGGGCTTTTTGCTGGTGGTGTTCGGGCTGGGATTTTTCACCTCGGCGCGCATTGCCGAGCAGTTCCGTGCGGGCATTCAGGCCTTGCCCAAAGGCCAGCGCTATGCGGCCATGGCCATGGGCTTCACCACCGCGCAGTCTTACCGCTATGTGATCTTGCCCATGGCGTTTCGCATCATCTTGCCGCCGCTGACCAGCGAGTCGATGAACCTGCTGAAAAACTCGTCGGTGGCGTTTGCGGTCTCGATTGCCGAATTGACCATGTTCGCCATGCAGGCGCAGGAAGAAACCTCGCGCGGCATCGAGGTGTACCTGGCGGTGACAGCGCTGTATGCGGTGTCGGCCTTCGCTGTGAATCGCGTGTTTGCGCTGATCGAAAAGAAAATGCGCGTGCCCGGCTTCATCGTGTCCGGCGGAACGGGAGGGCACTGAGATGTTGGGACTTGATTTCTCTTACTTCGACCTGGAAGTCCTGCGCAAGTTCGTGTTCGGCGGTTTGCTGTTCAGCATTCAGTTGACGGTGGTGGCCACGGTCGGTGGCGTGATCTTTGGAACCTTGCTGGCACTGATGCGCTTGTCGGGCTCCAAGGCCTTGGGCGCCCCAGCCACCTTCTATGTCAACGGCATGCGTTCGGTGCCCCTTGTCATGGTGATCCTGTGGTTCTATCTGCTGATGCCCTTCGTCATCGGTCGACCCATTGGTGCCGAGTGGTCGGCCATCATCACTTTCGTGGCGTTCGAGGCGGCGTACTTCAGCGAAATCATGCGTGCGGGCATCCAGTCGATCCCGCGTGGACAGGTGTTTGCCGGTCAGGCCCTGGGCATGACGTACGGCCAGAACATGCGCCTGGTGATCCTGCCGCAGGCGTTTCGCAACATGCTGCCGGTGCTGCTGACGCAGACCATCATCCTGTTTCAGGACACCTCGCTGGTCTATGCCATCGGCGCCTATGACCTGCTCAAGGGCTTCACCAACGCGGGCAAGATTTACGGCCGCTCCGAAGAGGCCTATATCCTGGCGGCGCTGGTTTATTTTGTGATTTGTTTTGCACTGTCCTGGAGCGTCAAGCGCCTGCAGGCCAAGATTGCCATCGTGCGCTGAGGCGCGTGCTGAATTGGGGAAATGAAAATGATTGAAATCAAAAATGTGTCCAAGTGGTACGGCCCGGTGCAGGTGCTAAATGACTGCTCGGTGAGCATCAACAAGGGCGATGTGGTGGTGGTGTGCGGCCCTTCGGGCTCGGGCAAGTCCACCCTCATCAAGACCGTCAACGGTCTTGAACCGGTGCAACAAGGCAGCATCCATGTGGACGGCGTGTCGCTCATGGATGCCGGTACCGATCTGCCCAAGTTGCGCTCCCGCGTGGGCATGGTGTTCCAGAGCTTCGAGCTGTTTCCGCATTTGTCGGTCACCGAGAACCTGACGATTGCCCAGGTCAAGGTGCTCGGCCGTGGTGAGGAAGAAGCCCGCGAGCGGGGACTCAAAATGCTCGACCGCGTGGGCCTGCTGGCGCACAAGGACAAGTTCCCAGGGCAGCTCTCGGGCGGTCAGCAGCAGCGCGTGGCGATTGCCCGCGCCCTGTCGATGGACCCGATCGTGATGCTGTTCGATGAGCCGACTTCGGCCCTCGACCCCGAGATGGTGGGCGAGGTGCTGGACGTGATGGTGCAACTGGCCAACGAAGGCATGACCATGATGGTCGTGACGCACGAGATGGGCTTTGCCCGCAAGGTGGCCAATCGCGTGATCTTCATCGACGTGGGCGGCCGCATCCTCGAAGACTGCTCGAAAGACGAGTTCTTCAACCACCCCGAAAACCGTCAGCCGCGCACCAAGGATTTCCTGAACAAGATCCTGGCGCATTGAGAGAACAGCCATGAACCCCACCCTGCCCACCATCGAAGTCATGCCCCGGGACTTGTCCGCTTACCGGCAGGGCAATGTGGGCGTGGATTACGTGCACCGTTTCGAGTCCGGGGTGCCCGGGCCGCATGTGCTGGTCAATGCCTTGACGCATGGCAACGAGTTCTGCGGCATGGTGGCGGCCTGCCATTTGCTGGACACCGGCGTGCGTCCGACACGCGGCACGCTCACCGTGAGCTTTGCCAATGTGGCCGCCTACGAGACGTTTGACCCGAGCAGGCCTTTTGACAGCCGCCAGATCACACACAACTTCAACCGCATCTGGTCGGAAGAATGGCTTGATGGCGACCAGGACAGCGTGGAGTTGCGCCGTGCGCGGGCCATGCGTGGCGTGATGGCCGACGCCGACCACATTCTGGACATCCACTCGACCAGTCAGGATGTGGAACCTTTCTGGGTCTACCCCGACTTTGCCCGCAATGCCCGTGTGGCCAGTGCGCTGGCAGCACCTGCGGTGCATCTGGTGATGCCGCAAGGGCTGGGTTCGGGCACGCCGGTCATCCAGCATGGCCGCCATGGGCAGGCCGACAGCAACGCCGGAGCGGCACTGGTGGCCGAATGCGGGCAGCATTTCAAGCAAAGCTCGGCCGACTTGGCCAAGGCGGTCACCTTGGATTTTTTGGGGCATTGGGGGCTCATCGAGCGGCCTGTGCATGCAGTCGCTGCGCCCCGGCGTTTTGAGTTGCTCAGGACCCATGTGGTGGCCCAGGCAGATTTCCGCTTCACCCGACCGGTGGTGGGTTTTGAAACCTTCGCCCAGGGCGAGTTGATCGCCATGGACGGTGACCAGCCCATCCATGCACCGTGTGACGATTGCACGCTCTTCATGCCCACGCGGGAGCCGATCGTGGGTCGTGAAGGGGTTTACCTGACCCGTCCTCTGGCCGGTTGATAACCCTCTCTTGGGGGGCAGCGGCAGGGCGCAGCGGACGTTTGAGACAATACGCCCCATGACCCAAGAAATCACCATCACCCGCCCCGACGACTGGCACCTGCATGTGCGCGATGGCGCCGCCCTGAATGTGGTCGTGCCCCATACTGCCGCCCAGTTTGGCCGCGCCATCATCATGCCCAACCTCAAGCCACCGGTCACCACCGCCGAACAGGCGCTGGCCTACAAGGCGCGCATCCAGGCGGCTGTGCCGCCGGGCATGGCGTTCGAGCCCTTGATGACGTTGTACCTGACCGACAACCTGAACCCGGCAGAAATTGCCCGTGCCAAGGCCGCAGGCGTGGTGGCCTGCAAGCTCTACCCGGCGGGCGCCACCACCAACAGCGATGCGGGCGTGACCGACCTGCGCAAGATCTACCCCGTGCTCGAAGCCATGCAGCGCGAAGGCGTGCTGCTGCTGGTGCATGGCGAAGTGACTTCGCAGGACATCGACCTGTTCGACCGCGAAGCGGTGTTCATCGAGCAACAACTGATCCCGCTGCGCCGCGACTTCCCGGGCCTCAAGATCGTGATGGAACACATCACTACAAAAGAAGCCGCACAGTATGTGGCCGAAGGCGACGCGAATCTGGGCGCGACCATCACCGCGCACCACCTGCTGTACAACCGCAACGCCATCTTCACCGGCGGCATCCGCCCGCATTACTACTGCCTGCCCGTGCTCAAGCGCGAAACGCACCGCGTGGCGCTGGTGCAGGCCGCCACCAGCGGCAACGCCCGCTTCTTTCTGGGCACCGACAGCGCACCGCACCCGGCGCACCTCAAGGAACACGCCAGCGGCTGCGCGGGTTGCTACACCGCGCACGCCGCCATCGAGATGTATGCCGAAGCCTTTGACCAGGCAGGCGCACTTGACCAACTCGAAGCCTTTGCCAGCTTCAACGGCGCTGACTTCTACGGCTTGCCGCGCAACAGCGGCACCATCACGCTGCGCCGCGAAAGCTGGACGCCAGCGGAGTCCTTTGCCTTTGGTGAGGCCGAACTCAAACCCCTGCGCTCGGGCGAGAGCTTGCCGTGGCGTCTGGTGTCGGCCTGAACCCGAACCGCCCCGGGCACCGGTGCGAAGCCGCGTCCACCTTGGGCGTGGCCGACATCGACTGGTCGGCGCCCTGGCTGGCCGAATGGCGCGCCGTGGGCGAGCCCATCGCCCAGCGTGTGGTGGCGGGCTGCCCTCAGCCGCTGGCCCTGAGCGAGGCAGGTCTGGCCCCGGTGGGTTTTGTGCCGCAGGCCGAGCTGCCTGAAGGCCAGGCTTATGAGGATTTCATTTTTGCCCAAGGCCAGGTGCCGACCCGTGAAGGGCTGCACGATTTTTTCAATGCCCTGTGCTGGATGCATTTCCCGCTGGCCAAGCGTCAGCTCAACCGCCTGCAGGCAACCGAGATCGCCCGCCAGGGTGTGGGGCAGGTGCGCGGGCCGGTGCGCGATGCGGCCACGGTGTTTGATGAAAACGCGCTGCTGATCCAGCCTTCAGATGCGCTGTGGGCGGCCCTGACCGAGCACCGCTGGCAGGACGCGCTGATCGGCCTGCGCCACGAATGGGCGCACACCCGCCTGTGGGCCTTTGGCCATGCCGCGCTTGAAAAGCTGGTGCAGCCCTACAAATCGATCACGGTGCACCTGTGGCGCGTGCCACCAGATGTGGCCCCAACCGACATCGACGCCTGGCTGGCGCAGGACCTTGTGGCCGAGAAACTGGCGGCCAAGCCTTTCAGCCCCTTGCCTGTGCTCGGTGTGCCGGGCTGGTGGCCTCAGAACACCGCGCCCGGTTTTTACGACGATGCCGAGGTTTTCCGGCCCCGGCGCGTGCGGGTCAGGACGCAAAAACCGTACGCCAATCCGGAAATCCTGCCCGCTGCTTGATTTTGGCTTGCGAGCCCCTACCATTCGACTCCACGTGTCCGCGTGTTCCGGACTGAAAGTGAAAACCTCATGAAACGCATTTTTCTGTTTGTCTTGACCAACATCGCGGTGGTGGTGGTGCTGGGCATCGTGGCCAGCCTGCTGGGTGTCAACCGCTATCTGACGGCCAATGGTCTGAACCTGGGCGCGCTTCTGGGTTACGCCCTGGTCATGGGTTTTGGCGGGGCCATCATTTCCCTGTTGATCAGCAAGCCCATGGCCAAGTGGACTTCGGGCGTGCGCGTGATCGAGCAAGCCCAGAACGCCGACGAAGCCTGGATCGTGGACACCGTGCGTAAGTTCGCCGACAAGGCCGGCATCGGCATGCCCGAGGTCGGTATCTTTGAGGGTGACCCCAACGCCTTTGCCACAGGCGCATTCCGTGACTCGGCCCTGGTGGCGGTGTCCACCGGCTTGCTCTACAACATGACACGTGAAGAGGTGGAGGCCGTGATCGGTCACGAAGTGGCCCACATCGCCAACGGCGACATGGTGACCATGACCCTGATCCAGGGCGTGATGAACACCTTTGTGGTGTTCCTCTCGCGCGTGATCGGTTATGCGGTGGACAGCTTCCTGCGCCGCAACGACGAGGAAAACAGCGGCCCCGGCATCGGCTACATGGTGACCACCATCGTGCTGGACATCGTGCTCGGTTTTGCCGCCGCCATCATCGTGGCCTGGTTCAGCCGCCAGCGCGAGTTCCGTGCCGATGCAGGCGCTGCCCAACTGATGGGCCGCAAGCAGCCGATGATCAACGCCCTGGCCCGCCTGGGTGGTGTGCACACCGCCGAGTTGCCCAAGAGCATGGCCGCGATGGGCATTGCCGGTGGCATTGGCCAGCTGTTCAGCACGCACCCGCCGATCGAAGAGCGCATCGCTGCGCTGCAAAACAGCTGATCCATTCTGCAAGGGGTAACCCAAGCGACTGACACAGCAGCGCATGCCCCCTACATTGGGCGTGTGAAACAGTCTGAATCCCGAGGGCTTGCATGAATTCACGCAAGCCCTTTTTCCATTGGCCATTGCGGCGCGCAGCGCTGGCGCACCGCCGCACCCGGCGCGAACTGCTCACCTGGCCTGCTCCGGTGAGGGGCATGCTCTGGATGGTGCTCGGAGGCGTGTTTTTTTCCATCCTCAACACCTTGGCCCGGGGCTTGTCCATGCAACTGGACGTTTACGAGACCCAGTTCCTGCGCTACCTGTTTGGCCTGGTGGTCATGCTGCCGCTGGTGGTGCGCCATGGCTGGCAGGCGTACCGGCCCGTCAACATCGCGGGCCAATTCTGGCGTGGGGGTGTGCACACGCTGGGCCTGATCCTGTGGTTCACAGCCTTGCCCCACATCCCGCTGGCCGACATGACCGCCATCGGGTTCACGGGGCCGATCTTCATCATGCTGGGGGCAGCCTGGTTTCTGGGCGAGCCCATGCACCGCGACCGCTGGGTGGCCGCACTGATCGGTTTTGCGGGTGTGCTGGTGGTGGTGTTGCCCAAGCTGTCGGGTGAAGGTGGTTGGTACAACCTGATCATGCTGGCGTCATCGCCGGTGTTTGCCGCCTCGTTCCTGATCACCAAGGCGCTGACGCGCTATGAAAAAGCCGGTGTCATCGTCCTGTGGCAGGCCCTCACGGTGACCGTGCTCAGTCTGCCCATGGCGCTGCCGCACTGGCAAACACCCACGCCTGTGCAATGGCTGGCCTTTGCCATGACCGGGGTGCTGGGGACGCTGGGGCATTACTGCCTGACGCGGGCGTTCCACACCGCCGACATTTCGGCCACGCAGTCGCTGCGTTTCCTTGATCTGGTCTGGGCCTCGGTGATGGGCTGGCTGGTGTTTGGCGACGTGCCCAGCCAATGGACCTGGGCCGGTGCCGCGGTCATTCTGGGCGCCACCGTCTGGATTGCGCGGCGCGAAGGGCGTCGACCGCTGGACGTGGTGCCCGACTGATCAGGGCTTGTTGGCCACGCCCGAAGCCACATGCCCGGCGGGCACGTGCCGGGCCGCCGATTCGATGTGACCGGTCTGGTCGTCAAAAAAGAAATCGGGCTCGAACTCGCGCAGGAATTCGCCTTTGGGCAGTCCACCCAGGAACATCGCTTCGTCGACTTCGATGTTCCAGTCCATCAGGGTGCGGATGGCGCGCTCGTGGGCCGGGGCACTGCGGGCCGTGACCAGCGCGGTGCGGATGCGCATGGCAGGTGTGCCTTCCTGCTGCAGACGCTGCAGCGCCGCCAGCAGGGGCTTGAAAGGGCCCGCCGACAAGGGCAGTGATGCCTTGTCGCTTTCGTGTTTCTGGAAGGCCGACAGGCCCTCGGCCTGGAACACGCGTTCGGCCTCGTCGGAAAACAGCACCGCGTCACCGTCAAAGGCGATGCGCACTTCGTGCGGGTGATCTTCGGAGGCGTGGGCCGAATGCGGGTAGACCTGTGCAGCGGGCACACCCGCGTCCAGTGCAGCCCGCACATCGGGCAGGTGGGCCGACAGGAACAGGTTGGCGTTGAGCGGTTTGAGGTAGCGCCAGGGCGACTGCCCGCGCGTGAAGCTGCCGCGCTGGATGGGCAGGCCGTAGTGCTGCGCCGAGCGGAACACGCGCATGCCCGACACCGGATCGTTGCGCGAGAGGATCACGACCTCGACGCGCTGGGCATTGGCATCGTTGAAGGCCAGCAGCTTGCGCACGAGTGAGAACGCCACACCGGGTTTGGCGGGCTCTTCCAGGCGGCCCAGTTGCAGCTTCATGTAGGCCCGGTCATCGCCTTGCTCGAACACATGGTTTTCTTCTTCGAAGTCGAACAAGGCCCGCGAGGAAATCGCGACCACCAATTGGCCTTCAAGCGTTGCAGCCATGATCGCTCCTCATTTCACCCATTGATTCAACTCCATGATCGGCATCAGCACCGCCAGCACGATCAGCATGACCATGCCGCCCATGCCCACGATCAACAAGGGCTCCAGCACCGTGGCCAGGGCCATGGCACGGCGTTGCACCTCGGCAGACAACTGTTGCGCGGCGCGCTGCAGCATCACGGGCAGCTGGCCGGTCTGTTCGCCCAGCTTGGCAAACATCGACAGCAAGCCAGGAAAGCGCGCATGTTGCGACAAGGCCAGTCCGAGAGGGGCACCTTCGCGCACCCGCACCAGCGCTTCGAGTGCGTCAGCCCGCAAAGCCTGGTTGGACAGGGTGTCGGCTGCCGACTGCAATGCCTTGAGGATGGGCACGCCTGCCGCAGTCAGCATGGCCAGCGTCGAGGCAAAACGGGCGCTGTTGTAGCCCAGGGTCAATCGACCGATCACAGGCAGCTGGAGCCAGGCGGCGTCCCAGCGCAAACGGAACGCCATCTGGCGCAGCGCCATGCGCAGGGTGGCGGCCCCGGCCAGGGCAAGCAAGACCACCAGCCAGCCCCATTGCCGCACGCCATCACTGACGGCCAGCATCGCCACCGTCAGAAAGGGGAGCTGGCGATGGCTGCCGGCGAACACGCCCGCGACCTGGGGGACCACCGAGGTCACCAAGAACACCACGATGGCCAGAGCCACCAGGGTGACGATGGCCGGGTAGAGTGCTGCCCCCATGAGTTTGGCGCGCAGGGTTTGCTGATCTTCAAGGTCAGTGGCCAGTTGTTCCAGCACCGTACTCAGATGACCACTTTGTTCGCCCGCACCGATGACGGCCTGATCGATGGCCGGGAATTCATGGGGGTGTTGACCCAGTGCACGACCGAGGCTGCTGCCCGCATTGACTTCGGCGCGGATGGCGGCCATCAGGTGCTTTTGCCGTTCGGTGGGGGCTTCTTCGGCCAAGGCAGACAGAGCCCGCTCCAGCGGCAAACCGCTGCTCACCAAGCCAGCCAGCTGGCGTGTCCAGACGGCACGCTGGCTGCCGCTGAATGCCCGCGTCTGCCCAATGGGTTGCTGCCACCAGGGCAGGGCAGTGGTGGCGTTCTTGTCACTGGCACCGATGGGTTCCACCGACAGTGGGACCAGACCTTGCGAGCGCAGTTGGGTGCGTGCACTTTTCTGGCTGTCCGCTTCGACCACCCCCTTGCGGGTCTGGCCATCGGTTTGCAGAGCTTCAAAACGGTAGGCGGGCATGGTTCAGCGGCTGAAATAGAGCACGCCCACTTGGGCGTTGTAGAGGGTCACAGGCGTGGATGATGCCGCATAGGTCGGCCCGATGGCCCGGCTGAACCCGGCCTGGCTGAAAAACACCCAATGCGGCCGAAATCGGTGGCGGTAGGTCAATTGCGTGCCCCAGCTGCCGAAGCCCTGACCCTCATGCGAGGGCATGGTCTGGTCGAGCTGGTGGCTGATTTGCCAGTAAGAGCGGGTGCCCCATGTCACAGACTGGCTCAGCAGCAAAGTGCTGTTGTCGCTCAGCGGCTCCCGGTAAGTCCAGTTGGGGGAAATCGAGGTGCCGCCGCCCCGGTCCATCAGGTCTTGTGTCAGCACCACGCCGACACTCCAGCGGTTGGGCAGAAAGTAATCCGCGCTGGCTTTGCCCCGCACGGTCTTGCGGCCTGAGCGGACGGCATCGAAGGTGCTGTCGCGCTCCAGGTTCAGCACGCTGGCCGACAGCGATGTGCGCAGGTTGCTCAGACGCAGCCAGTCGTAGGTCAGGCTGTTGTCTTGTTGTACCTGACCAAAGCGGTGCCAGTTCTCGCCGTCGACAGGGCCCAGGCGCCAACGCCCGTATTGCAGGCCCAGCATCGGGCGCAGGCTCAACCCCGGGTGGCGCAAGTCACTGGCTTGCCAGCGCACGCCCAGGCTGTAGTCCCAGGCCGAAACGGGCGGCTCGACCGGCGTCATCGGGCTTTTGTCTTGTGCCAGCACCGTGCCAGACAACAGACCCAGGCAAGCCCAGATGCTGGCTCTCGGTTTGGGCATGCAGTGCATGGACATGGGGGGTCAGTCGCGCGTGACGCGCAGCAATTCTTCGACGCTGGTGATGCCCGCATCGACCAGGCGTTGGCCATCGTCACGCATCAGCACCATGCCTTGCGCCAGGGCTGTGGCACGCAGCTCGGACTCGGCCGCACGGTTGTGGATCTGGCTGCGGATGTCGTCGCTGGCCACCAGCAATTCAAAGATGCCCGTGCGCCCTGCGTAGCCGGTGTGGCCACAATGTTCGCAGCCGCTGCCGTGGCAGGCGCTGCAACGCTTGCGCACCAGCCGCTGCGCCAGCACGCCCAGCAGCGATGAACTGAGCAGGAAAGGCTCTACGCCCATGTCGGTCAGGCGCGTGACGGCGCTGGCCGCGTCGTTGGTGTGCAGCGTGGCCAGCACCAGGTGGCCGGTGAGCGAGGCCTGGATGGCGATCTGCGCGGTTTCAAAGTCACGGATCTCGCCGATCATGATCACATCCGGATCCTGGCGCAGGATGGCGCGCAGGGCCTTGGCAAAGGTCAGGTCGATCTTGGCATTGACCTGCGTCTGTCCGACCCCTGGCAACTCGTACTCGATCGGGTCTTCCACCGTCATGATGTTGCTGCTGCTGGCGTCCAGCCGTTGCAGCGCGGCGTACAGGCTGGTGGTCTTGCCCGAGCCGGTCGGACCGGTCACCAGCAGGATGCCGTGCGGCTGGGCGATCAGCTGGTCGACTTGCTGCAGCACGCGGCCCTGCATGCCCACGGCTTCGAGCGTCAGACGGGCCTCGCTCTTGTCCAGCAGACGCAGCACGGCGCGCTCGCCGTGGGCGCTGGGCAGGGTTGACACGCGCACATCCACCGCACGGCTGCCCAGCCGCAGGCTGATGCGGCCGTCCTGCGGCAAGCGTTTTTCGGCGATGTCGAGTTCGGCCATGATCTTCAGGCGCGAGATCAGTGCGGCGTGCAGTGCCCGATTCGGCTGCACCACTTCGCGCAAGCCGCCATCGATGCGAAAGCGCACACTCGAATGGCGTTCATAGGGTTCGATGTGGATGTCGCTGGCCCCGTCGCGCGTGGCCTGGGTCAGCAGGGCGTTGAGCATGCGGATGATGGGCGCATCGTCGCTGGCTTCGAGCAGGTCTTCCACCGCAGGCAATTCCTGCATCATGCGCGAGAGGTCGGCTTCGGACTCCACTTCGCTCACCACATCGGCCGCACTGGAGCCGCCTTGGGCCTGGCTGCCCGAGTAGGCCTGCTGGATGCGCTGGCGCAGACCGGCCGCATCCTGGGTCAACCAGTTCAGCTGGGCCTGTGCGTACTGGCGCGTGACTTCCGACAGCGCCTGGCGCTGGCTCTCGGGGCCGAGCCACAGGGTCAGTTGCTGGCCATCGTCCTCCAGCAGCAGGCTGTGGTCGCGGGCAAAGGCATAAGGCAGGGGGTAGCGCATCGTGCTGTGCCCTCAGGGCTTGGCGGCTGGCGGTGTGGCGGCAGGCTTGATCTGCAGTTCTGGCAGCACCGCAGCACCCTGAACGGGCAAGGCGGCCGTGCCCGCAGGCTGGCTCGCTTGCTGGGTCAGACGCATTTGCTCGTAGCGGCCCATCGACAGCGCTTCGGTGGCTGCGCCATCGCGCACCACCACCGGGCGCAGGAAGACCATCAGGTTGGTTTTCTTGCGGGTACGGGTTTCGGCCTTGAACAGGTTGCCAAACAAGGGGATGTCGCCTATGCCCGGCACTTTCTCCTGGCTGGCGGTGGCGTCGTCCTGCAGCAGGCCGCCCAGCACCACGATCGAGCCGTCATCCACCAGCACATTCGATTCGATGGAGCGCTTGTTCGTGATCGGGCCATTCTTTGAATCGATGGAGGCGGTCACGACGCTGCTGACCTCCTGAAAGATCTGCATCTTCACGGTGCCGTTCTCGCTGATTTGCGGCTTGACCTTGAGCGTCAGGCCCACGTCCTTGCGTTCAACGGTCGTGAACGGGTTGGTGGTGCCCGCCGTTGCCGCTGCATAGGAGCCGGTCACAAAGGGCACGTTCTGGCCGATCACGATCTTGGCTTCCTCGTTGTCCAGCGTCAGCAGATTGGGCGTGGACAGCACGTTGCCGTTGCCGCTGGACTGCAAAAAGCGTGCGAGCGCCCCCAAGGCCAGTGCACCGTTGCGTTGCTGCCCAATGGCCAGGTTCAGGCCGGTGGATGCCGTGTAATTGCCGGTGGCGGCGGCAGCGCCGAGTGTCAGCAAATTGGTGCCGCCCACAGAAAAATTGGTGCCGAGCAGTCCGACGGTGCCGTTGCCGTTGCCGGTTCCGGTGCCACTCATCCACTGCACGCCAAACTCGGCCGCCTTGTCGGCGCTGACTTCGGCAATCAGGCTTTCCACATACACCTGGGCGCGGCGCTGGTCGAGTTTGTCGATGACTTCGCGCAACTGGCGGTATTGCGGCTCCGGTGCCGTGATGATCAAGGCGTTGGTGGCCGGGTCGGCCTGGATCTGCCCGCCTGTGGACGGTTGTGCAGAGGTGGCGGTGCTGCCCGTGGTGCCAGAGGCGGTGCCCGGTGTGGGCACATTGCTCATCGCAGGTGTGCCCGTGAGGGACACATTGCCTGTACCGCCGCTGGCCGACAAGGCGGCGCGCAGTGTGGTGGCCAGCTTGGTGGCGTCTGCGTTTTTCAGGTAGACCACATGGATGTTGCCGCTGGCCGCACCTGCGCCCGTGGCACTCGGCTGGTCCAGTTGTTCGATCAGCGAGCGCACCAGCGCCGTGCGCGCCGGGTTGGCCGCGCGAACGATCAGCGCATTGGTGCGCACCTCGGCCAGCACCGTGGTCCGAAAGCCTGTGTCGGTCTGCCCCGGTGCAGCAGCAGCTGCTGCACCCGAGTCCACGAGGCGTTGCACCATGGCCGCCATGTCGCTGGCCATGCCGTGTTTGAGCCGGATGACCTCCACCCCGCTGGCGTTGGCCACATCCAGTGCAGCCACGATGCGCGACAAACGTTGCAGGTTGTCGGCGTAGTCGGTGATCACCAGCGCGTTGGTGCCCGGCGTGATGTTGATGGTGTTGTTGGGGCTGATCAAGGGGCGCAGCACGGGCACCAGGTTGCTGGCCGACTCGTGGTTGAGACGGAAGATCTGGGTGACCACCTGCCCGCTGCCTGCAGGCACGGCCCCGGCAGAGACCGGGCCGCTTTGCAGCTTGGCTTCGGCTTCGGGCACCACGGTGTACAGGCCCGCAGATTCGACCAGTGCAAAACCCTGCGTGCGCAGCTGGGCCCCGAACAGGCGCAGGGCCTGCGAAGGAGCCACCGCCACGGTGCTCGACAGCGTCATGGTGCCTTTGACGCGGGGGTCGACCACCACGTTGTGCCCTGACAAGGTGGCCACCGTGCGGGCCACGGCCTCGATGTCGGCGTTGACGAAATTGAGGACGACCTGCTCACCGGCGCGCACGGCGGTTTTGCCGTCCACAGAGGTTTGAGCTGGGGCCTGGCCCGCGCCGAGGGCGCAGGCAATCGACAGGGCCAGCACGCTCAGGTTGTGGCGCAGGTGCGGGTGTGTGGGCTGAAGGCGAGAAGTGTGCATGGGTTCATCCCAGGGAAAGCAGGCTGCGCGTGCCATCACGGCGGCCAATGATGTTCAGAAGATTGGACAGGTTGTCTTCCTGCCCTTCGGCGGCCGAGGCTTCGCCTGCAAAACGCAGGCGCTCGCCCAGCCACTGGCCTTGCCCGGTCAGCCTGAGTGCACCTGACAGCGTGCTCAATTGCACCTGCGGTGTGGCGGTGGGGGTGCTCCGGACGGGACTGGTGACCTTCAACTGGTAGCTGCCCATTGGGCGCAGCGTGGACAGGCGCGAAGACATGTCTCGCGCCGTGAGCTCGGCCAGGCCTTGCCACTGCAGACGGCCTTCGGCCCACTGCAGTTGCAGGGCGTCGGTGCGCAGCTGCAGCTGGCCTTCGGCTTGCAGGGTGTTCCAGGGCGCACCCAGGCCGGAGAGCAGTCCGGCAGGCCATTGCGATTGGTGGTCGTTCAGATGCAGCTGCCATTGGCCCAGACCGGCTGTGACATGCAGTTGCAGTGGTTCGGTCATGCAGCAGTCGGCCTGCAGGGTCAGCGTCAGGCCTTGCGCGCTGGGCGCGAGTGTCCAGGCCACTCGCCCGGGCAAGGCTTGCAGGTCGCGGCTGCCTGCGCCACCACTCAGGCCCAGTTGGGCAGAGCCTTGCCAGACCGTGCCACGCGGTGCTTGCAGCACGACACGGCCCTGGCTGGCCTGGTTCAGGCCCCAGGCCAGCCAGCGTGCAGGCGCCCAGCTCAGGGTGGCGATGAAGGTTCCGAGCAGTGCGCCCACGCCCGCCCAGAACCATGGCCGAGTCAAGGGGGCAGTGCGGTGGGAGGCAAGACGCGTTGGCATGGTGTGGTTCAGCGCAGGCTCAACACCAGGGTGCCGCTCCAGGCCACGGCAGAGCCTGACGCCGGGGTTGCCGGTGCGGTGGCTGCCACAGTCGCCCGCTGGAGCTGGGCCTGAGTCGGCAGGGCTTGTGCCTGGTTGCGGGCTTGTTCCAGCCAGCGCGACAGGCCGTCCGCCGGGGCAGCTTTGAGCGTGATCCGCACCTGCTCGCCTTGCAGGCTCACCCGTGCGTCCGGACCCAGCCATTGGGCAGCGCTGCTTTCCAGCCGTTGCAGTGCCGCCGTGCGGGACAGCGGGGCCGTCGTCTGCAAGCCTTTGGCCTGCGCCTGCCACTGCAGCATTTGACCGGTTTGAACATCGAGTGTGGTTTGTTTGGCGGGTGCTTCGCGCCAGGTTTGCAGGGCCGGGGCCATGGCGATCTGCCAGAGCAGGGCCGAGCCGATGACCACTGCGGCCAGAGCCAGCAAGCGGCGCTCACGCGGCGGACGGGCTGCCCAGAAGGCCTGGACAGCGATCAGTGCAGGGCTGGAGGCCTGGGGTGACGTGGTCTTCATGGCTGGCTCCCCTGTACCGTGATCACGCCGCCACCGTCTTCGGCGCGCCAGCGGTAGCCCTGGCGCTGCAGGGCTTGCTCGATGCTTTGCTGCTGAACCGCGGTCAAGGTGAGGCCTTGGACTTGCAACTGCCCTGGCTGGAACACCAGGTTCGTCGGCGTGCTGATGCTTTCGGGCAGGGCCTGGCCGAGCGCGTTCAGCAGACTCTCCAGGTCCTGGGCGGTGAGCTGTCCGGAGCCTTGGCGCAAGCGGGTCACTTCGCGCGCCATCTGCAAGGGGGCATCGACGACCACCGTGGTTTTTGGGAAGGTCTCTTGCAGGATGCGTGTCATGGCCTGCTGCTGGGCTTGCCAGTCGGCGCGGGTTTTCCAGGCCCAGGCGTTGAGCCCGGCCAGTTGCGTCAGCACCAGCAAGGCCAGGCCCCAGCGGGCGGGACGCCATGTGGGGGCCGTCCACAGCGCATGGACAAATTTCTGAAATGACTTGAGCCGCCGTGCGTGCTTGTGCGTCTGCAAATCGAATTGCGCCAGATCCCAGTCGGTGGTCAGGGCCTGTAGCCAATGTTGGTGTGGTTGGAGCAGTTGTGCGGGTGAGCCCAGGTGCTCGCCCAGCCAAGCCGCCAGGGCTGGTTCGGCCATGGCCTGCAGTGGGGTTGCCTCGTCGGTCTGGCCCAGCCAGGCGGGCCAGGTGCTGGCCTGTACCGACTGGATCGGACCACCCCAGACGCCACGTGTTTTCTGGCTGAACCAGAGCCAGCCTGATTCGGAGTCACCCAGCGCCAGAATTTGCAAGTTCTGAGTCTCTGGCGCGATCTCCGGCACGATGCGGTGCACGGTCAGACCCGCGGCTTCGAGTGTTTGCAAATGCCCTGCCAGCCAGGCCTTGTCGCAAGCGGCGACCCAGGGCAGGGCCGTGTGTTGCCAACCGGGCTGCAGTGCCAGGTGCAGGCTGGCCGGGTCGGCCAGCAGGCGGTCTTCGAGCACGCTTTGCAAAGCGGCGCGCACACGCGTGGTTTGCTTGTGCAATCCGGCAGGCAGTTCGACTTGCTGCCAGGACAGGGCTTGCGCAGGCACCAGCAGCACCACTTCGCTCTGGCGTTGTGCAGCAGGCAGCAAGGCCGCCTGGGCCCATTGCATCGCAATGCGGTCTGCCTGTGCAGGCTCGCTCACCCAGGCGTGCGGGTAGGCCACAGCCGGGCTGGCGGGCGAAAGGGGCAGTTGGACAATCAGGGTGCGCATCAGAGATTCATTGTAGGGCGGTCGAGACCGTGGCCAGGGCGGGTTCGCGCGCGGTGGACCGCACCCGCCAAAGCATGCGCACCTGACCGCTGTCGCGCTGCACCAGGGCCAGCTCTTCCTGCACGACCTGATCGATGCGCATGCGGCCTCGCACCTCGAAGAACTGGCTGCTCACCGAGTGCAGTTTGGCGTCGATGCCCTGGCCTGCAGGACCCCATGCCAGGCGGGCTGCATCCAGCGTGGCCCAGTGGCCGCGTTCGCGCAGGCGTACCCACTGTCGGGCGCTGGCCATGTCCAGCCCGGGCACCATGGCTTCGAGCACAGGGGCAGACGCGGTGTTGAGGTTGACCGGGGTGGGCATGGGCAGCAAGGTGATGTAGGGCGTGAGCACCGCCAGACTCTCTGGACTCAGGCCCAGCCAGACCAGTTGGCTGGTTTGCTGGGGCATGAGCGGGGCATCGGCGGCACTGGCACTGCCCTTGGCTGCCTGGCTGTTGCTGGCCATGGCCTGCTGCAGCCCGGCGGCCAGCATGGGCAGTTGTGCCACAGGCAGGTTCAGGCGCTGAAACAGTTTGGCGAAACGGGCCATGGACTCGGGTGAGACGCGGCCATCCTCAATCAGGTTCATCACGTTCATGCGCGACTGGGCGTCGGTGATCTGACCCGACAAAAAGACTTCCGAGTCCCCTTCGTGCCACTGCTGGTCTTGCGACAGAAAGGTGGACAGTTTGGACTCCTGAACCGGCAGCGCCCAGGGTTCGCCCAGGTGGTCGACATTTTTTTCCTGACCCGACAAGGCGTCTTCGCGCAGGATCAGGCGTGTCCAGTCGAGTGCCCCGGTCATCATCCATTGTGTCTGGCTGCGGCCGCGCTCGGCGGTTTCGATTTCGACCTGACGCCACTGCTGCCAGAGCGCGGCAGACGCGAGCGTGGCCACCAGCGCCACCACCACCATGGCGCTGAGCAGGGCGGCACCTTGCTGTGCGTGGGGGGCTCGTTTCATCCGGGGCCCCCCGACAGCGTGGGGCGAATCCAGTCGAGCGTCAGCGTGCCTGCCACCGGGGTGATGGGGGGCAGGCTCAGAACGAGTCGAACGCCGTCAGGAACGGTGCCCGCAGTGCTTGTGCTGTCTGGCTTGGCGGTGCTGACCGCGTCGCTGGACAAGGGGTTGGTCCAGCTGCCACCTCGGTGCACAAACAGTTGCCAGCCCGACAGCGGGTGAATCTGCACCTGCCCCGAAAGGGTGTCTGCCGTTGGGGTCTGGCTCCAGACCTGCGCCGTTTGCCAGGCGGTTTTCCAGGTCTGCCGGGTTTGCAGGGGCGCAGATTGCCAGCGCTGCCAATCGCCGCCGCCGGGGCGGCCTGGGTCGCTGCGCCAGGTCCAGCCCACCACGACCACACCCTCCCCGGGTACCACCGCCCGGCGCGTGAGCCGCAGCACTTTGCCGTCCCAGTCCCAGCTGGGGGTGCCGGGCAGTTCGGCGAGTTGATTGAGGTCGGTTTGCCACTGCGCCAGCCCTGCCTGCAAGGTGCGGATCTGGTCGGCCCGTTGTTGCAGGCCCGATTGGGTGCGCAGCATGCTGTCGATGCCGCGCCAGGCCATGAGCGCCATGAGCGCCATGATGCTGATGGCGACCAGCACTTCGATCAGGGTGAAACCTCGTTGCAGGAGGCTGTGGGAACTGCGCCCCCGCGGCGATAGAGCCTTCGCAAAATAGGTGCATCGCGACGAGGGCGCAGCTCCTGCAAAAGAAGTGAAGCGCTTCATCAGTTGCGCCCCATCACGGTGGACAGTTGCAACACGTACTGGCCCTGGTCCAGCACCCGGGCGTCGACGCGCCTGAAATTCGGATTGGGTGTGGGGCGCACCGACAGGTTCACTTGCAGATGGCGTCCGGCCTGGGGGCAGTCGACCTGGCTGTCGCCGGTGTCGGGCAGTTGTCTGCGCAAACGCAGGCGGATGAGCTCGTTTTCGGCGCACATCTGACCGAGCATGCTGATGTTTTGCCGCTCGGCATTGCGGCTGAGCGAGCCCGTCGCCTTGAGTCCGGCCAGCAAAGCCACGGCCACGATGCTGAGTGCGACCAGCACCTCGATCAGGGTGAAGCCTTGTGCAGACCATCGCGACGGGGGCGTCGCTCCTACAGAGGCGCGCCTCATCAACGCGGCTCCATGTTCGGCTTGTTTTGCACGGTGAACGGGCGCAAACCGTCCGTCACCACCCACAGGCGCCGATCAGGCCGGGTGCTGCTCGACAGGGCAATGGACTGCGGTGGAATCAAGGGCTCAGGCCCGAGCAGCACGGGTGCGGCATTCGCGAACGTGGTGGTGGCCAGCCATTGACGGGGCAAGCCGGGCAAGGGCAAGCCTTCGAAAACAAACCCTGCGGGCTGTGTGCGCCAGACCACCGTGAGTTCGCTGGCGCGGGCCTGGGCCCGGGCGGTTTCGAGCAGAGCGGCCAGGCGCTGGGCGTCCCGGTCCAGCGCGCTGTCGGCGCTGTCCCGCAAAGCCAGGCTGGCCCCGGCGGTGGCGATGGCGATCAGTGCGATCACCACCAGCAACTCCAACAGGGTGAAACCGCGAGCGCCTCTCGCGGCTTTATTGCCAGCTGCCAATGTCGGCATTGCGGCCCTCGCCGCCGGACTGACCGTCTGCGCCAAAGGACAGCACATCCACTTCACCCTTGATGCCGGGGCTCATGTATTGGTAAGGACGGCCCCAGGGGTCGTTCGGCAGTTTGTCGAGGTAGGGCTTCCAGTTGACAGGCACGGGCTCGCTCACGGGTTTGGCGACCAGCGCCTGCAGTCCCTGCTCGGGGCTGGGGTAGCGCTGGTTGTCGAGTTTGTAGAGTTTGAGCGCCTGCATCAGGTTGCTCACATCGGTGCGTGCGGCGGTGACGCGGGCGTCGTCAGCACGACCCAGCACATTGGGCACGATCATGGCGGCCAGCACGCCAATGATGGCCAGCACCACCATCAGCTCGATCAGTGTGAAGCCGCGCTGGCGGCGGCGGTTTGTGTTTTTCAAAGCACGCATGGACTCTTTCGGTTGGCCGATATGCATCGGCAATGGGCTTTTGGCCCCTGGCGCTTCGATCATAATCTTTGCATGTTGCATTCCCAAGTCGTTTCCAGGTCTATACCTTTCACCCGGGCAGGACCTGCTTTGGTGACCGCTGTGTTGTGGTTGGCCGTGGCGGCGAGCGCGGTCTACTGGGTGCTGCACTTCCCGCGGGAAACGGCGGCAGTGTTGCCCGCCGTGTCGACACCAGCACCCACGCAGGTGGCTGATGCAAGTCACATGGCGCGGGCTTTGGGGCAAACCCAGGCCAAGGTGGCCGTGACGCCCGAGGCCAGTCGCTTTCAATTGCTTGGCGTGATTTCTTCCACATCAGGGCACGGCAGTGCGCTGATCGCGACAGACGGCCAGCCCCCCAAGGCCTGGCGCGTGGGGCAGGCGGTGCTGGACGGGGTGTATCTGCAAAAGCTGGCACCGCGTCAGGCCTGGCTGGGCCAGACCCCGACCGGCCCTGCGCAATGGGAATTGCGCATGACCGGTCCCGACAACACCCCCTGAAAGGGGTCCAGCCCAACGCCCTGATGGCGTTGACAGTCGGTTAGCTGCGCAGAAACAGCTTGTAGACCGGGTTGTTCGTTTCTTCGACGTGCGGGTAGCCCAAGGTGTCGAGGAACTTGGCAAAAGTCTTGTTGTCCTGGGTCGGGACCTGCAAGCCCACCAGAATGCGGCCGTAATCGGCCCCCTGGTTGCGGTAATGGAACAGGCTGATGTTCCAGCCCGGGCGCATCAGGCTCAGGAACTTGAGCAGGGCACCGGGGCGCTCGGGAAACACAAAGCGCAGCAGGCGCTCATCTTGCGACAGGGCCGTATGCCCACCCACCATGTGGCGGATGTGCTCCTGTGCCAGATCGTCATGCGTAAGGTCCAGCGCTTCGAACCCCTGTTTTTTGAAGTTGGCCGCAATCTTGCTGCTCTCACCCTTGCCGTGTGTGGTCAGGCCGAGGAACACATGGGCTTTGGTCGCGTCGCTCATGCGGTAGTTGAACTCGGTCACGTTGCGGGGGCCGCCCGGCAGGCTGCCGATCAGCTCCAGAAAACGCTTGAAGCTGCCGCGCTCTTCGGGGATGGTGACGGCGAACAGGGCTTCTTTTTCCTCGCCCACATCGGCCCGCTCGGCCACAAAACGCAGGCGGTCAAAGTTCATGTTGGCGCCGCACAAAATGGCTGCGTAAGTCTGGCCTTTGGTCTTGTGTTGGGCCACGTACTGCTTGATGGCCGCCACCGCCAAGGCGCCTGCAGGCTCCACGATGGAGCGGGTGTCCACAAAAATGTCCTTGATGGCCGCGCACACCGAGTCGGTGTCCACCGTCATGTACTCGTCGACCAGCTTGCGCGAGATGCGGAAGGTTTCCTCACCCACCAGTTTGACGGCGGTGCCGTCCGAGAACAGGCCCACATCGGCCAGAGTGACGCGCTTTTTGGAATCCACCGACTGGATCATGGCGTCCGAGTCGTTCATCTGCACACCAATGACCTTGACCTCGGGGCGCACGGCCTTGATGTAGTTGGCCACGCCGCTGATGAGGCCGCCGCCGCCAATGGCGACAAACACGGCGTCCAGCGGCCCTTGGTGCTGGCGCAGCATTTCCATGGCGATGGTGCCCTGGCCAGCGATCACGTCCGGATCGTCGAACGGGTGCACAAAGGTCAGACCTTGTTTCTTCTGCAGGGTCACCGAATGGTTGTAAGCGTCCGAATAGCTGTCGCCAAACAGCACGACTTCGCCGCCCAGGCCTTTGACCGCATCGATCTTGACCTGTGGCGTGGTGGTCGGCATCACGATCACGGCGCGTGCCCCGAGCTTGCTGGCACCCAGCGCCACGCCTTGGGCGTGGTTGCCTGCGGAGGCGCAGATCACGCCTTTCTTGAGTTGTTCAGGGCTCAGGTGGGCCAGCTTGTTGTAAGCCCCGCGCAGCTTGAAGCTGAACACGGGTTGCTGGTCTTCACGTTTGAGCAGCACCTTGTTGTGCAGGCGGCGCGACAGGTTTTTGGCGGGCTCGAAGGCCGACTCGGTGGCCACGTCGTAAACGCGGGCGTTGAGGATTTTCTTGAGGTAGTCGGCAGGTTGGAGTTTGGAGGTGGTCATTGGCAAGGCCATGCGCGGGCACGCCGCAGCATCAAAAAGAATTGACCACGATGATAACGGGCGAAAAAAATGCCCCGAGCCTTGCGGATCGGGGCAAATCCACCTTTTCAGAGGGTGGAGGAGACAAACGGTTCGTGCAAAAAAGCACGACTGTTCGCAATTGTAATGGAGTGAATGCTGCATTGCAGCAGTTGCGGTGTTCCAAAATGAAAAAACTTGTAAAGTTGGGGACCTGGATCCACTGAACGGGTCCCGTGCCAAGGCACGCAGCCACAAAGGAAAAAAACAATGGAATGCACAGTCAGCTGGACCGGCGCCGCAGGCACCCGCTCCGGGATGGGGTTTTTGGCCGAAACCGGCAGCGGTCATGTGATCGCGATGGACGGGGCCCCCGATGCCGTCAAGCCCGAGAACGGCGGCCAGAACCTGGCGCCCCGGCCCATGGAAACCGTGCTGGCCGGCACGGGGGGCTGTTCGGCCTATGACGTGGTGCTGATCCTCAAGCGCGGTCGCCACGATGTGCGGGGCTGCAGCGTCAAGCTCACCAGCGAACGCGCCGACACCGACCCCAAGGTTTTCACCAAGATCCACATGCAGTTCACCGTGACGGGCAAAGGCATCCCGGCCTCCGCCGTGGAGCGGGCCATTGCCATGAGCCACGACAAATACTGCTCGGCCAGCATCATGCTGGGCAAGACCGCCGAAATCACCACGGGTTTTGATCTGATGGAGGTGGCGGCCTGATCGGCCTGCACAGGCGGGGCTAGCCCTTATTTAGATGCGGTGCGCCACGGTGGTCATCACCTTGGCGGCGGCTCTCATCAGGCCCTTGATCGCGGCAGGCAGTTGAACAGCGCCTTCGCGTTGGGCCATTTGAGCGTGCGCCATCTCGTCGGTCTTCATTTGAGCCACGATGGCGCGTGAAGCGGTGTCGCCCGCAGGCAGTTTTTCCATGTGGCTCTCCAGGTGGGCTTCCACCTGGCGTTCAGTCTCGACCACAAAGCCCAGACTGACCTGATCCCCTCCGAGCTTGCCTGCAGCGTAACCGATGGCAAATGCGCCGACATACCAAAGTGGGTTCAACAGCGATGGGCGGTCGTTCAATTCGTTCAGCCGCTGCAACGTCCAGGCCAGGTGATCGGTTTCCTCCCGGCTGGCTTCGGCCAGCTTCTCGCGCAAAGCCGGATCCTGGCAGGCCAGCGCCTGGCCTGTATAGAGCGCCTGGGCGCAGACCTCGCCGACATGGTTCACCCGCATCAGGGCGGCGGCTTCACGCCGCTCGCTTTCATGGAGCACCTGCGAGGCCGCTGCAGGTGCAGGGCAGGCGCGGCCGGCACGGGGCTCGGCCCACAGTGTGCGCAGGGCGCTGTCAGCCGCCAGGATCAGGGCATCGGTGTTCATGGAAGCAAGTGTACGGCCGAAGAATATGACGAAAGCATGACTTTGGATGTTTTGTGATTCAAATCAAAAATGCAATGTGAATATTGAGAATATTGATATAAATCGTTGAAATTAAATGGAAAAGTGTTTCCGAGGAGGAGTTTTTGCAGGGTAAGCCCTTGGTTGTGTTGCATGTGTGCAACGAAAACCTCTTTTTTCTCGTGGTTTGCTTGGCGAAGGCAGTTCTGTCTGGTGCAATAGCTCCAACTTCCTAAATGGGGGTTGGCCAGGGATCTTGGAAAAACAACTTCTGAATCCCGAGCCCTTCTTAAACCTTGGAGAAACTTGCAATGAAAAAATCTCTGATTGCTCTGGCTGCTCTGGCTGCCACTTCTGCTTTCGCTCAATCTTCCGTGACCATCTGGGGTATTGCTGACGCTGGCGTTCAGTCTGCCAAGCAAGGCGGCGTGTCCAAGACTCAACTGTCTTCTTCCGGTAACGCTTCCAGCCAGCTGGGCTTCAAGGGTACCGAAGATCTGGGTGGCGGCATGAGCGCTTCCTTCCACCTCGAAGCTGGCCTGACCGTTGACAACGGTACTGCTGCTGGTGTCGCTTTCCAGCGTCGCAGCACACTGGATCTGGCTGGTTCTTTCGGCGCCGTCCGTCTGGGCCGTGACTACACACCTACTTTCTGGAACCACACCGTGTTCGATCCGTTCGGCACACTGGGTTCGGGCGCAGGCTCCAACATCACTGGCAAGGGCCAGAACGCCACCACCGGTGCTCGCACCAGCAACGGCGTGAGCTACCTGTACGGCTTCGCTCCTAATGCCGGTTCCGCTCTGGGTTCTGGCTTGTATGTTCAAGCTACCCACGCTTTTGCCGAAAACCTGTCTACTGCTGCTAAGACAAACCAGTACCAAGGTGTTCGCGTTGGTTATGCCAACGGTCCTCTGAACGTTGCCGCTGCCACTGCAAAGACAGTGAACGGTGCTTATGACGACAAAGAGTCCAACATTGGTGCTTCTTATGACCTGGGCGTTGCCAACCTGATGGCCAAGACTGGTACACAAGAAGCCGGCGCAACTGGCAAGAAATACACTTGGACTTCTATCGGTGCCAAGATCCCTATGGGCTCTGGCTACTTCCCAGTGTCGTTCAACACCAGCAAGAACAATCTGGACGACAAGAAGGCTGACCAGTTCGCTGTGGGTTATGTCCACAACCTGAGCAAGCGCACTGCTGCTTACGTTGCCTACTCCAAGATCACGAACAAGAATGGCGCTGATTACGGCTTTAACGGCGGTAACGGTGGCTTCGGTTCCGGTCTGACAGCTACTGGCAACGGTACTGCTTACGATCTGGGTCTGCGTCACTCGTTCTAATCCCATGCTGTCGTAAGACAGCTGAGATTTGAAAAATCAAAAACCCACCGTGGCGACACGGTGGGTTTTTTTAAAATACACAGGAGATTTCCTTGAAAAAAATTACTCTTGCTTCTGTTGCCTTGTTGGCTATGGTTTGCGGTCAAGCTCAAGCCCAGTCTGCCGTGACCGTTTTTGGCGTAGCTGACATTGGCTATGTTCATACCAGCGCAAATGGTACAAGCGGTAACGTTTCCAGAGATCAACTGGCTTCTGATGGCAACACCTCCAGCCGTTTGGGTTTCCGAGGCACCGAAGACCTCGGTGGTGGCATGAAGGCGGGCTTCTGGCTCGAAGGCGCACTCGCCATTGACAGCCCCGGCTCGCTGACCTTGCAGCGCCGCTCCACGGTGGAGCTGTCGGGTTCGTTTGGTGAGATTCGTCTGGGCCGTGACTATGTGCCAACATTCACCAACTTGACTGTTGCATACCATCCCTTCGGCACCAATGGCGTGGGCAATGCTGGCCAGCTGTTTTATCCAGTGTCTGCGAATGGCACGTCTTCAAGCACGCATGTCCGCTCCAACAACGGCATCAATTACTTCACCCCCAATGTGGCCGGTTTCCAGGCCAACTTGATGTACGCATACGGTGAAAAGCTGAGCAATGCTGGTGCCACGCAAAACGACGACACCTATGCGGGCGGCCGCATTTCCTATGCCAATGGCCCCCTGAATCTGGCTGTCGCCACAGGCAAGACCAAGTACGCTACAGGCAACTACACACAGAGCAACTTTGCGGCTAACTACCAGTTGGGCGCAGCCAAGCTGATGTATCTCTGGGGCGAGAACAAGGTTGGCGTGACCAAGACCACGAGCAATATGGTAGGCGTGCAGTACAAAGTGTCAGACACCGGTGAAATCCGCTCGGCTTATACCGCGTTGAAGGCCTCGGGCTTTGTTTCGACCGCTGGTGTGGACGATGCGTCCCAAGCGACGGTCGGTTATGTGCATAACCTGTCCAAGCGCACAGCGCTGTATACCAACTACTCTGTGGTGGACAACAAAGGCACAGGCAAGCAGTTTGTGGTCGGTGGCGGTGACAAGGCGACTGTTGCTGGTGGCAACAGCACAGGTTACGAATTCGGTGTTCGTCACTCGTTCTGATCCGTCACTGGTGTGAGCCAGTGCGATCCCGAAACCCGCAGCAGGTGAGCCTGATGCGGGTTTTTTTTGGTTGACCCTGGTTTTTTTTGATCAAGGACTGTCCATGAGGATTGGGGATGTTCGATTTGGCGCAGCTTTTGGGTTGGTGACCGTCTTGCTGTTGGCATCTCTGGGGGGCTGTGCTTCTGTGCTTGCACCGGAGGCGCTTGAACCTTTGAAGCCGGCAGCGGTTCTGAGTCGATTGCCTTTGACCTTCACAGCCCAAGACAAGGCGCAATGGGAAGCCGTTTTGTTGCCGGGCAAACTGCGCACGGCATTCCGACTTGAAAAGCACCAAGGGCGGCAAAGTCTGCGGGCCGACTCTGAGCGGTCAGCCAGCATGCTCCGGCAAAAACTTCAGGTGGCACCAGACCAGTTGGGTCGTTTGGCGTTTGAGTGGCAGGTGCAGGACCTGATCGCTGAGGCTGACATGCGGCACCGTGACACGGAGGATTCGCCGGTCAGATTGATTTTGGCGTTTGATGGTGACCGCCATAAGTTTTCGCCGAAGAACGCCATGCTCAGCGAATTGTCACGTGCCTTGACAGGTGAGGACATGCCCTATGCCACCTTGATGTATGTTTGGAGCAATCAGCAGCCTGCAGAAACGGTCATTGTGAATCCACGCACTGACCGTGTGCGCAAAATAGTGGTGGAGTCTGGCCCAGGGCGTCTCAAGCAATGGGTTCACTACGAGCGTCAGATTCGCTCAGACTTTGAAAAGGCCTTTGGCGAGTCGCCTGGCGCATTGATCGGCTTGGCCATCATGACGGACACGGACAACACGCAAGGAAAAACGCGTGCCTGGTATGGACAGATCCGGCTCGATTGAGTCAACGAGGGTCATGCAAAGCATGTGATGACGCTGCACCAGTCCTGTGCGCGACAGCCCATTTGGGGGAATTCCCTCTCACCTGACCGGGCTCGAATGTTGCATAGTCAGACCTTGTTCAAGGGACATTGATGTTTGCTTTCATCCTGCAGCGCCTGATTCAGGCTGCGATCGTCATGGTCACGGTCGCTTTCATTTCATTTCTGTTGTTCCAGTACGTGGGAGATCCTGTGGTCTTCCTGTTGGGCCAGGACGCCACCACCGAGCAAATCAATCAGCTGCGCACAGATCTGGGTTTGAATCAGCCCTTTTTCGTGCAGTTCTGGCATTTCCTGTCCAATGCGGTGCAAGGTGAATTCGGGCTCAGTCTGCGTCAGGGCGCCAAAGTGTCGCGCCTGATCGCCGAGCGTTTCCCGGCCACGCTGGAGCTGGCGCTGGTTGCCGGTACCATGGCCTTGCTCATTGGCATTCCGATGGGGGTTTACGCCGCCTTGCGCCGGGGCACATTCTTCAGCCAGCTGCTCATGACACTGTCGCTGCTCGGGGTGTCCCTGCCAACGTTCCTGATCGGCATCTTGTTGATTCTCACGTTTGCGGTGTGGCTGGGCTGGTTCCCGAGTTTTGGCCGCGGGGATGTGGTGCAACTGGGCTGGTGGAGCACGGGTTTGCTCACAGCCAAAGGCTGGCACCACATCGTGCTGCCGGCTGTGACATTGGCCATTTTTCAGCTCACCCTGATCATGCGTCTGGTGCGGGCCGAGATGCTGGAAGTCCTGCGCACCGATTACATCAAGTTCGCCCGGGCCCGTGGTTTGTCCAACCGGGCCATCCACTTTGGCCATGCACTTAAAAACACCCTGGTACCTGTCATGACCATCACGGGTCTGCAGCTGGGTGGCCTGATTGCGTTTGCGATCATCACCGAGACGGTCTTTCAGTGGCCCGGTATGGGTCTGTTGTTCATCCAGGCGGTGACCTTTGCCGACATCCCGGTGATGGCCGCTTACCTGTGCCTGATTGCACTCATCTTTGTGGTGATCAATCTGGTGGTGGATTTGCTTTATTTTGCCGTCGACCCGCGCTTGCGCGTGGGCAAGGCGGGAGGTCATTGACATGAGTGCGTCCCTGAAATCCACACTGGGCCATGGCCGCGCTTTTGCGCACATTGCCAAGTTTCACCCTGAACTGACGGCATTCAGGCGCGACCTGCATGCCCACCCCGAGCTGGGTTTTGAAGAGGTGTACACGTCAGGCCGTGTGGTCGAAGGCCTCAAGGTTTGCGGCGTGGACAGCATCCACGCAGGACTTGGCAAAACGGGTGTGGTGGCGTTGGTGCATGGACAAGGCCGTTCGGTCAGCAATCCGGGTCGCATGATTGGCTTGCGCGCAGACATGGATGCTTTGCCGCTGACCGAATACAACGATTGCGTCTGGAAATCCGGCAAGCCCGGCCTGATGCACGGCTGCGGCCACGATGGCCACACCGCCATGCTGATGGGGGCGGCCCGTTACCTGGCAGAGACGCGCCGGTTCGACGGCACGGCCGTGCTGATTTTCCAGCCGGGCGAAGAAGGTTATGCCGGTGCCCGCGCCATGATGCAGGACGGTTTGTTTGAGCGCTTTCCCTGCGAGAAAGTGTTCGCCCAACACAATGCCCCCGATGTGCCCTTGGGTGTGGTGGGCGTCACCCCGGGGCCCATGCAAGCGGCGGTGGACCGGATCGAGATTCGGATTCATGGCAAGGGCGGTCACGGCGCCCGCCCTCACCAGGCGGTGGACCCGGTGCTGGTGGCCGGGCACATCATCACGGCGGCTCAAAGCGTGGTGGCGCGCAACCTGTCCGCCTTTGACCAGGCGGTGGTCAGCATTTGCTCGATGCAAGGCGGACACCCCGGCGCGATGAGCGTGATTCCTGGCGAGGTCACTCTGGTGGGCACCGTGCGCACCTACAGCGAAACCGTGCAGCAACAAATCGAAGACCGCCTCAAAGCTTTGTGTTCTGGCGTGGCGCAAGGCTTTGGTGCCACCGCCGAGGTGGTTTACGAACGTGTGTACCCCGCCACCGTGAACACCGTGCCGGAGGCGAATTTCGCAGCCGACGTGGCCACCCACCTGGTGGGCGCTGACAAGGTCTGGCGCAACATGACACCCAGCATGGGCGGAGAAGATTTCTCTTTCATGCTGCAGGTCAAGCCCGGGGCATATTTGCGCATTGGTCAGGGTTTGCCCCATGGGCCAGGACCGCATCCGCTGCACAACAGCCGTTACGATTTCAATGACGACATCCTGCCTCTGGGCGCGGCACTGCACGCCAGTCTGGTGGAGCAGGCCTTGCCCTTGCAGCAGGATTGATTTTTTTCAATTTACCCATTTCATTCAACAAGGAGATGCCCATGGCTTTCAAACTCAACCCCCTCGCGGCCACATTGGCCGCTGCGTTGGTCCTGTCGGCTGCGTCGGCCTCTGCCGTCACGCTGCGCGTGGGCAACCAGGGCGATGCCCTGTCGATGGATCCGCACTCGCTCAACGAGTCGCTGCAGATCTCGGTGGTTGAAAACGTGTACGAATCCCTGATCACCCGTGATGCCAACTACAAGCTGGCCCCTTTGCTGGCCACAAGCTGGAAGCAAACGGCCCCTACCGTGTGGCGGTTCGAGTTGCGCAAGGGCGTCAAGTTCCATGACGGCACACCGTTCACTGCCGACGATGTGATCTTCAGCTACGAGCGCGCCAAGGGCGATGGCTCCGACATGAAGAGCTATGTGGGTCAGTTCAAAGAGATCAAGAAGATCAATGACCACACCATTGACATCATCACCCATGCACCTTTCCCGATCGTGCCCGAGCTGGTCACGCACTGGGACATCATGAGCAAGAAGTGGTGTGAGGACAACCAGGCCACCAAACCGGTGGATCGCCGCAAGGGCATTGAAAATGCGGCTTCTTTCAAAGCGAACGGTACAGGCCCATTCATTGTGAAAGAGCGCCAGCCGAACGTGCAGACCCGCTTTGTGCGCAACACCAACTACTGGGGCAAGATCTCCGGCAATGTGGATGAAGTGGTCTTCACTGTCATTGGCAACGACGCCACCCGTGTGGCCGCCATGATGTCGGGCGAGCTGGATGTGATGGAGCCTGTGCCTGTGCAAGACGTTGAGCGCCTCAAGGCCAACGACAAGCTCAAGGTGCTGCAAGGCCCCGAGCTGCGCGCCATTTTCCTGGGCATGGACCAAAAGCGTGACGAGCTGCTGTACTCGAACATCAAGGGCAAAAACCCCTTCAAGGACATCCGTGTACGCAAGGCCTTCTACCAGGCCATCGACATCGATACCATCAAAAGCCGCGTGATGCGGGGTGCCGCCACACCGTTGGCCCTGATGTTCCCACCGCAAGTCAACGGCTTTGCGCCTGACCTGGCCAAGCGTTTGCCTTATGACGTGGAAGCCGCCAAAAAACTGCTGACCGAAGCCGGTTACCCCAACGGCTTTGAAGTCAAGATGAACTGCCCGAACGACCGCTACGTCAACGATGCAGAAATCTGCCAGGCGGTGGCCGCCAACCTGGCCAAGATCGGCGTCAAGATCAACCTCGAAGCCGAGACCAAGGGCACTTACTTCCCCAAAATCCTGAGCCGCAACACCAGCTTCTACATGCTGGGCTGGACCGCCAGCACCGTGGACGCACACAACGTGCTCTACCCCATCATGTCCACTCCCGGTGAGGGTGGCCGCGGGCAGTTCAACCTGGGCGCGTACAGCAACCCGAAGGTGGACGAGCTGACCGACAAGGTGGCTTCTGAAACCGATCAGAAAAAACGCAATGAGATGATCCGCGAAGCCATGAAGATTCACCAGGACGACGTGGGCCACCTGCCTTTGCATCAGCAGGCGCTGAACTGGGCTGCCAAGAAAAACATCGACCTTGTGCAGTTTCCGGACAACGGCATGGCCTGGAAATTCATTACCGTCAAACCGTAAGGCGTGAGCATGCAACAAGCTTGGCAGCGGTGGTGGCACAGCGATGTGGGGTACAGCTTCCGTCAATCGCCCATGGCGATGGCGGCAGCCTTCATCGCAGTGGTCTGCCTTTTTTGTTCGGTCTTTGCCGGGTGGGTGTCCCCCACCAACCCGTTCGATCTGGCCACACTGGAGTTGAGCGATTCCCGCTTGCCCCCTGCGTGGATTCACGGGGGCTCTGCCAAGTACTTGCTGGGCACCGATGACCAGGGACGCGACATCTTGTCGGCCCTGATCTACGGCTCGCGTATTTCTTTGGTGGTGGGCCTGGCTTCCGTCGCACTGTCGGTGGTGTTTGGTGTCGCGATGGGCTTGCTGGCCGGCTTTAGGGGCGGTTGGGTGGACTCCTTGCTGATGCGTCTGTGCGACGTGATGCTGTCCTTTCCCGCCATCCTGGTGGCCTTGCTGATTGCGGGCGTGGGCCGTGCCTTGTTCCCCAATGCCAACGAATCGCTGGCTTTTGGTGTGTTGATCATCTCGATCTCGCTCACCGGCTGGGTGCAATACGCCCGCACCGTGCGTGGCAGCACGCTGGTCGAACGCAACAAGGAATACGTGCAAGCCGCCCGCGTCACGGGTGTGGCCCCGCTGCGCATCATGGTCAAGCACGTGCTGCCCAACGTGTTGGGGCCGGTCATGGTGCTGGCCACCATCCAGGTGGCGACAGCCATCATCACCGAGGCGACGCTGTCCTTTCTGGGGGTGGGTGCCCCACCCACCTCGCCGTCACTGGGCACACTGATCCGTGTTGGCAACGACTTTTTGTTTTCGGGCGAGTGGTGGATCACCATCTTCCCCGGCCTGATGCTGGTGCTGATTGCCTTGTCGGTCAACCTGCTGGGTGACTGGTTGCGCGATGCGCTGAATCCGAGATTGCGATGAGCCTTTTACAAGTCAATAACCTGGTGGTGGAGTTCCCCAGCCGCCACGGCACTTTGCGTGCGCTCGACGACATCTCGTTCGACATCGCCCCGGGCGAAATCCTGGGGGTGGTGGGCGAGTCAGGGGCTGGCAAGTCCCTCACCGGTGCGTCCATCATCGGCTTGCTGGAGCCGCCAGGCCGTGTCGCCGGTGGGCAGATCCTGCTCGAAGGCCAGCGCATCGACAACCTCAATGCCGACCAGATGCGCCACATCCGGGGCCGCAAGATTGGCGCCATTTTTCAGGATCCGCTGACCTCGCTCAACCCGCTGTACACGATTGGTCGGCAGTTGACCGAAACCATCCTGGCACATTTGCCCGTGAGCCCCGCCGAAGCGCGCCAGCGCGCCATCCAGCTGCTCAAGGACACCGGCATTTCTGCTCCCGAAGAGCGGATTGACCACTACCCGCACCAGTTTTCGGGCGGCATGCGCCAGCGTGTGGTGATTGCCCTGGCCCTGGCCGCCGAGCCCAAGCTGATCGTGGCCGATGAGCCCACCACGGCGCTCGATGTGTCGATCCAGGCGCAGATCATCAGCCTGCTCAAAAAAGTCTGCAAAGAACATGGCGCCGCCGTGATGCTGATCACGCACGACATGGGCGTGATTGCCGAAACCTGCGACCGCGTGGCCGTGCTGTATGCCGGACGCATTGCCGAAATCGGCCCGGTGCACCAGGTCATCAACCACCCCGCACACCCCTACACCGCAGGCCTGATGGCCTCCATCCCCGACATGGACAGTGACCGTGAACGCCTCAACCAGATCGACGGCGCCATGCCCCGCCTGAATGCGATCCCCAAGGGCTGCGCTTTCAACCCGCGTTGCCCCAAGGCGTTTGACAAATGCCTGCACGAACGGCCCGAGTTGACGAGTGCGGGTGCCACCCGCGCCGCCTGCTGGCTCCACGATCAGGGGGCTGCATGACTTCCACGCCTCAACAAGCCCTGGTGGTGGCCCATGATCTGGCCAAGACCTTTGACGTGTCGGCGCCCTGGCTCAACCGCGTCATGGAGGGCAAGCCCCGCCAGCTGCTGCATGCTGTCGACGGCGTGAGCTTTGAAATCGAAAAAGGCAAGACCCTGGCGCTGGTCGGTGAGTCGGGTTGCGGGAAAAGTACCGTAGCACGTTTGCTCGTGGGCTTGTACGAGCCCACACGAGGCGGCCTGACCTTTGACGGGCAGGATGCTCATGCCGCATTCAAATCAGCCGATGCGCGGCAAATGCGTCAGCGCATCCAGATGATTTTTCAGGACCCGTATGCCAGCCTGAATCCGCGCTGGACGGTCGAGGCGATCATTGGTGAGCCCCTGCAAGAGCATGGCCTGATCAAGGATGCCGTCGAGCTCAAGGCCCGTGTGGCCGAGTTGCTGCAGTCGGTGGGCTTGTCGGCGCTCGACATGCCCAAGTACCCGCACCAGTTCTCGGGCGGGCAGCGTCAGCGCATCTCGATCGCCCGGGCCTTGGCCACAGCCCCAGAATTTCTGGTGTGTGACGAGCCCACCTCCGCGCTCGACGTGAGCGTGCAGGCGCAGGTGCTCAACATCATGAAAGACCTGCAGCGCGAGCGGGGTTTGACGTACCTTTTCATCAGCCACAACCTGGCCGTGGTGCGTCATGTGAGCGACCAAGTGGGCGTGATGTACCTGGGCCGTCTGGTGGAGCTGGCCGACAAGCACACACTCTTTGCCAACCCGCAGCACCCTTACACCAGGATGCTGCTGGACGCGATTCCCAAGATGCACGACACGGGCCGCGCCCGCACCCCGGTGCAAGGCGAAGTGCCCAACCCGCTCAATCCACCCAGTGGTTGCAGCTTTCATCCGCGCTGTCCGCAGGCCACCGACATTTGCAAGGTCGAACGACCTGCCTTGCGCGATTTCAAAGAGATCAAGATCGCTTGCCACGCGGTCGTGTGATTGCGGCAGCTGAATCTGTGGCGTTCATGAAAAAAGGCCTGTCTGACAGACAGGCCTTTTTCACGCAGTGCGGTTTCAAGCCCGCTTGAGCGTCCGGTAGATCGGCGGCGTGACCACCAGCACCGCGGCCACCCCCAGCAGACTGGCTGACAGTGGGCGGGTGACGAAGGTGCTCCAGTCGCCCATGCTGATGGTCAAGGCCTGACGCATCGATTGCTCGGCCATGGGCGCCAGGATCAGGCCCACGATGAGCGGTGCTGCCGGGAAGTCAAAACGGCGCATGGCATAGCCGATCAGGCCGAAGACAAACAGCAAACCGACGTTGAAGACCGAATTGCCTGCACCGTACACCCCGGCGGTGGAGATCACGATGATGCCTGCATACAGCCATGGCGGCGGGATCTTCAGCAGCTTGACCCACAGGCCCACCAAGGGCAGGTTCAGCACCAGCAGGATGATGTTGCCGATGTACAGGCTGGCGATCAGTGTCCACACCAGACTGCCTTGTGAGGCAAACAGCTGCGGACCGGTCTGAATGCCATAGCCTTCAAAAGCCGAGAGCATGATGGCGGCCGTGGCCGATGTCGGGATGCCCAGCGTGAGCAGCGGCATCAGCACGCCAGCGGCAGCGGCGTTGTTGGCGGCTTCTGGGCCGGCCACACCTTCAATCGCGCCATGACCGAACTCCTCGGGGTGCTTGGTCAGTTTCTTCTCGGTGTAGTAAGACAACAGGGTGGGCAGCTCGGCGCCGCCTGCGGGCATGGCACCAATCGGGAAGCCGTAAAAAGCACCACGCAGCCAGGCTTTCCAGGAGCGCGCCCAGTCCTGCTTGCTCATCCACAAGCTGCCGGACACTTGCATGACTTCGCCGGCCTTGGACTCGCGGCCTTGCCAGGCCAGGTAAAGCGCCTCACCGACGGCAAAGATGCCGACAGCGGCTACGGTGACCTCGATACCGTCGAGTAGCGCGGCCTGGCCAAAGGTGAAGCGCGGCTGTCCTGTCTGCAGATCGATGCCCACCAGGCCAAACAGCATCCCCACAGCCAAAGCCAGTAGACCGCGCAGCACCGAGTTGCCCAGGGCCGCAGACACGGCCACCAGCGACAGCACCATCAGGCTGAAGTATTCGGCGGGGCCAAACGCCAGCGCAGCCTCAACCACCATGGGGGCAAAGAATGTCAGCGCCAGTGTGCCGATGGTGCCCGCCACAAAGCTGCCAATCGCTGCAGTGGCCAGGGCTTGTCCGGCGCGGCCGCGTCGGGCCATCTTGTTGCCTTCCAGCGCGGTCATCATGGACGCGGCTTCGCCGGGGGTTTTGATGAGGATGGAGGTGGTGGAGCCGCCATAGGCAGCGCCGTAATAAATGCCGGCGAACATCACGAACATGCTGGTGGCGGGTACGTGGTACGTCAGCGGCAGCAGCAGGGCGATCGTCAACGCAGGGCCAATGCCCGGCAACACACCGATCAGGGTGCCGACAAAGCAGCCCACGAAACCCCACATCAGGGTCACGGGCTGCAAGGCATTGCCAAAGCCCGCCAGCAAGGCGTCAAAAGAAGACATGGTTTACTCCGGAATCAGACGAGCCAGGGCAGGGCAGGGCCCAGGCCCACACCCAGCACCACGGCAAACAGCAACCAGAAGCAGGTGGCGATGGCCGCGCAGATGAGCAAGGATTTGAGGCCGTAAGGCGCATCAAATGAACGGGCCACCCCCATGCCGCACAGCGCGGCCGGGATGACGAAACCCAGCGGCCCGATCAGGGCGATGAAGGCCAGACCGCCACCCAGCAGGCTCAACAGCCGGGTGCTGGCGCCAGGCAGGGGGCTTTGATCTTCAGCATGGCTCTCATCCACCTGGCGACCGCGGACGGCACTGATGCCGTAGAGGAGGGCCAGCACCGAGAGTCCTGCCACAACCACGCCGGGCACCAGGGATGGTCCCACAGTCATCTGCATGAGGGACTCGGGGATCAGCGTGACCTGCCATGCCCCCACGGCACTGAGGATGGCCAGAATGAAAGCGACGTGCAGTGGCTTCATGCCAGCCCCAGTTCTTTCATCAGCACTTCTTTCTCGGCGATGTCCTTGGCCAGGTCACGTTCAAATGGCTTTTCTGTCATGAAGGCATCGGTCCACTTGCGGGTTTCCAGTTCCTGATGCCATGGCGCAGAGGCGTTGACTTTGCTGATGAAGTCGATCATGGCCTCCCGTTGTGCGGGGGTGATGCCGGGAGGGGCAAAGACGCCTCGCCAGTTGGATTCGGTGACGTTCACACCGAGTTCGGTCAAGGTGGGCACGTTCACGCCAGGAATGCGGCGTTTGCCGGAAACGGCCAGCGGGATCATCTTGCCGGCCTTGATCTGTTCTTCAAACTCGGACCAGCCCGAAATGCCGGCCGTCACCTGGCCACCCAGAATGGCCGCGTTGGCGGGGCCGCCACCTGCAAAGGCCACATAAGCGGCTTCGCGTGGGTTCTTGCCCAGGGCCTTGATCAGCATGCCCAGAATCAGGTGGTCTGTACCCCCGGCGCTGCCGCCAGCCACCGACACGGCCTTCGGGTTGGCCTTGATGGCGGCTTCGAGTTCCTTCCAGGTCTTGATCTTGCCGCTGGCGGGCACCACGATCACGCCAGCTTCTTCGGTCAGGCGGGCAATCGGTGTCACGTCCTTGATGGTGACGGGGCTTTTGTTCGCAATGCCGGCACCGATCATCACCGAGCCGCCAACCATCAGTGTGTTGGCCTGGCCTTTGCGCTGGTTCACGAAACGGGGCAGACCGACCATGCCACCTGCGCCTCCCACGTTTTCAAACTGCATGTTGCCCACCAGGCCTGCGGCCTTGGCTGCGCGTTCGATGGCGCGGGCAGTGCCGTCCCAGCCGCCACCCGGGGCTGCTGGCACGAACATGTTGATGTTCGCGATCAGGGGTTTGGACTGCGCCCATGCGGGCAGTGCCAGTGTGGCGCCTGTGGCGGCACCCAGAGCCAGGAAATCGCGTTTGGACAAGGTCATGGAAGTCTCCTGTGTGAAAATGAAAAGCCCATGGAAGGTGGATGATCCCTCCAGATGGAAGCCATTGTGGGCGCTGGCGTTGCGTGAAACTGTCAAACACCTGTCAATTCTGTTCAGTGAATACCCTAAATCCCCGCATCCTTCTGGTGGAAGACACGCCCGACATCGCTTTGTGGCTGGGCACCGCCCTGCGTCAGGGGGGAATGGAGGTCAGTTTTGCCACCGATGGGCTGGAAGCGGACAGGGCCTTGCAGGGCGGGCACGGTTTTGATGCCGTACTGCTGGATTTGCACCTGCCTGGGCAAGATGGCTTGAGCGTACTGCAGGCCCTGCGTGGGCGGGGTGATGCGGTGCCTGTGTTGATCCTCACAGCGCGGGCCAGCGTACCCGACCGGGTGCTTGGCCTGAACATGGGAGCCGATGACTATCTGCCCAAACCGTTTGATCTGAGCGAGTTGGAGGCCCGTTTGCAGGCCTTGCTGCGCAGGCCCGGCAGGACCAAGTCACAGGCACTGCGTCAGGGGCCCCTTGTGATGGACTGTGAGACCGGCGCTGTGCAGTTGCAGGGGCAGGTGCTGGCCCTGACGCGGCGTGAGGCGGCGGCTTTGCGGGTGCTGCTGGAGTCGCCGCAGCGCCCTGTCAGCAAGGAGCAGTTGCATGAACAGGTTTTTGCAGACGAAGCCACGGGCCTGGATGCGGTCGAGGTCCTGATTTACCGCTTGCGTAAAAAACTGGAGGCCGCACCTGCTGACGCAGGACCTGCGGTGCTGATCACCACATTCCGTGGACTGGGTTACATGCTGACCTTGCCTGCGGGATCGATCACATGAGCGGTCCGGCATGTTGAGGCGGATTCGGGGCGGTTTTGCAAGTTCATTGCGCCAAAGGCTGCTTGGCTGGCTCCTGTTGCCCCTGCTGGGCTTGATGGCGATCAATGCCTATGTTTCCTATGGCAACGCCGTGCATGGGGCCAACGACGCCTATGACCGGTCCTTGTACCTGGCGGCACGGACCCTGGCCGAAGAGCTGGAAATCAAGGATGGCCACTTGCAGCTCAATGTGCTGCGTGCTGCAGGTTATCTGTTCGAAAACCACACGGGATCGCGGCTTTTTTACAAAGTCACCACTTCGCAAGGACAATGGCTTGCTGGCGATGCCAACTTGCCCGATGTGCCTGCGCGTGCAGCCTCTTCGGTCAAGTTTTTTGCGTTGGTGCAGTTTGACGATGGACTTTATGCTGGCCAACCGGTGCGCTTGGCCCAGCTCGTGCATGTGATGGAGGACGGCGGCTTGGCCGATCCGCTCATCCGGATCACGGTGGCCGAAACCATGGAGGTGCGCCAGCAGCTGATCCAGCATATCCTGCTCGACACCTTGAGCAGTCAGGGCGTGCTGCTGTTGGCCGCGGCCTTGCTGGTGGTGTGGGGTGTGCAAAGGGGCATCCGGCCATTGGAATCCTTCAGGCAACGCCTGGCCGACAAGGCCGAGGACGATTTCTCGCCTATCCAGCCGCCCGACTTGCCCCGTGAACTTCGGCCCTTGATCGAGACACTCAACAGCTACCTGGCCCGACTGGGGCGGCTGATTGAGATCCGCAAGCGCTTTCTGGACAATGCCGCGCACCAGTTGCGCACGCCGCTGACAGTGCTCAAGACGCAACTGACGCTGGCACAGCGCAACGCCGAGCCCGACCAGATGCAGACCTTGTTGAAGGCAGCAGGACAAACCACCGAAGACGCGGTGCGTTTGACCGAGCAGCTGCTGGCCATGACCCGTGTCGAACACGCGCGTGAGATGCACAGCCCCGAGGCGGTGGATCTGATTGATTTGGCCCGCCAGGTGACGCAGACGCATTTGTGGCGTGCCCATCAGCGCGGTGACGATCTGGGCTTGGAAGTGTTGAGCGAATCAGTGCAGGTGCAAGGCGTGGCCTTGCTCTTGCAGGAAGCCCTGGTCAATCTGATCGACAACGCCATGCACCACTGCCCCGCAGGAGCCCACATCACGGTGCGTGTGGGGTCAACCTGGCTGGAGGTGCAGGACGATGGCCCGGGTATCGCGGCGGCGCACCAGGCGCATGTGTTTGAGCGTTTTTACCGCGCAGCGCCAGCAAGTGTGCCAGGCAGTGGACTGGGCCTGGCCATCGTCAAGGAAATCGTCCGCCAGCATGGGGCCCGGGTGGATGTGCAAAGCCCTGTACAGAATGACCGGGGCACATTGATCCGCATCACCTGGCCTTGAACGCTCAGGTGTAGCGCTTGTTGCGCAGGTTGTTCTTCATGTCACGCAGGGTCGGCTGCAGTTCTTCGCCAATGCGCAGTGCCACCGTGGTGGCCAGGATGTCGATGATCAAGAGGTGCAGCAGGCGCGAGACCATCGGGCTGTACTTGTCATAGCCTTCGGGGTGGTCGGCCGTCAGGTGGATGTGCCCGGCGCTGGCCAGTGGCGAGCCGCTGGCGGTGATGACGATGGTGGTGGCGCCTTGTTTTTTGGCAATGTCGCAGGCATCCATCAGGTCGCGGGTGCGGCCGGAGTTGGAGATGATCACTGCGCAGTCGCCGGGTCGGAGCATGGAAGCGCTCATGACCTGCATGTGGCCGTCGCTGTAGGCGATGGCATTCACGCCCAGGCGGAAGAATTTGTGCTGCGCGTCCTGTGCCACGATGCCGGAGTTGCCGACGCCGTAGAACTCGATGCGGCGGCCGGTTTTTTGTGTTTCGGCCAAGGCCTGCGCCGCGTGCTCCAGCGCAAAGGAGCTGGCGTCGTTGCGGTACTTGAGGAAAGCCGCCACGGTGTTGTCGATGACCTTGACTGCGATGTCGCTGGTCTTGTCATCCACATCGACGCTGCGGTGGATGAAGGGCACGCCCTCGCTCACACTGCCTGCGAGTTTGAGCTTGAAGTCCGACAGACCGTCATAACCCATGCTGCGGCAAAAGCGCACCACGGTGGGCTTGCTCACATGCGAGCGGTCGGCCAGCTCGGTGACCGGCAAATTGGCAAACGCACGCGGGTCGGCCAGCACGAGCTTGCCCACACGTTGCTCCGCCGGAGCCAAAGAGGGCAGGGAAGCCTTGATTCGTTCGAGCATGGTGTGTCTCCGGTCTGTGCGTTTTGAAGATGTCGCTTAAATTTCTTCGGACCAGCAATGGCCGTCGCGCGCAATCATCGCGCTCGAAGCGCTGGGTCCCCAGGTGCCTGCGGCATAAGGGCGTGGGCCGATGGTGTCACTGGCCCAGTGTTGCAGGATGGGCTCGACCCAGCGCCAGGCTTCTTCTTGCTCGTCGCTGCGCACGAACAGGTTCAGGCGGCCATCGAGCACGTCCAGCAGCAGGCGTTCGTAGGCGCCCACGCGTTCGCTGCCAAAGCGTTTGTCAAAGTCCAGGTCCAGATGCACCGGGCTCAGGGTCTGCCCGCCTGAGCCCTGGCCGCGTTTGCTCTGGCCTTGAGCGAACAGGTGTAACTCCAGCCCGTCCTTGGGCTGCAGGTGGATGACCAGTTTGTTCACCTGGCCCACGGGGGTCTGGAAGATGTCGTGCGGCGTGGGTCGGAAGTTGATTTCGATGTGCGCTTCGCGCGAAGCCATGCGCTTGCCGGTGCGGATGTAGAACGGCACGCCCGCCCAGCGCCAGTTGGCGATTTCGGTGCGCAGGGCCACAAAGGTTTCAGTGCTGCTGCTGGGGTTCACACCTTGCTCGTCACGGTAGCCGAGCACCGCCTGGCCTTCGACGTTGCCTGCGGCGTATTGGCCGCGAATGACGTGCTGGCTCAGGGTCTCGGGTGTCCAGCGCTTCAAGGCGCGGAGCACCTTGAGTTTCTCGTCGCGGATGGCGTCGGCATGGGCGTTGATGGGCGGCTCCATGGCGATCGCGCAGAGCAGTTGCAGCGCATGGTTTTGCACCATGTCGCGCAGAGCGCCCGTGCTTTCGTAAAAACCGCCACGCTTTTCCACGCCCAGTTCTTCGGCCATGGTGATCTGGATGTTGGCGATGTGCTCACGCCGCCACAGGGGCTCGAACAGGGCGTTGCCAAAGCGCATGGCAAACAGGTTCTGTACCGCAGGCTTGCCCAGGTAGTGGTCAATGCGGAAGATCTGCTGCTCTTTGAAGACCTTGCCCACGGCCTCGTTGATGGCGCGGTTGGAGGCCAGGTCGTGGCCCAGTGGTTTTTCGAGCACGATGCGGGTCTTGGGCGTGTTCAGGCCGCTGGCAGCGAGCTGCTCGCACACCGTGGTGAACAGGCTGGGTGCTGTCGACAGGTACATCACCACATGGTCTGTGGTGCGCTCGGCCAGGCGACTGGCCAGCGCGGCATAGGCTTCGGGTTTGGACAGATCCATGCGCACGTAGCACAGCAGGCTGGCAAAGCGGGCGAATTCTTCGCTGTTGGGGCGCTTGTCGCCTTCGACTTGCTCAAAGCGCGACTGGATTTGCTGGCGGTATTGCTCATCGCTCAGGTCGTCACGGCCCACACCGATGATGCGGCCGCCCTCGGGCAAGGTGCCGTGGCGGTAGGCCTGGAACAGGGCGGGCATGAGTTTGCGCCACACGAGGTCACCGGTGCCGCCAAAGAAAACAAGGTCAAAAGCCATGGTTAATCGATTGCAGTTATCGAGTTACAGGAAAAATTTGTTTGTAATGTAACTTTGTTTCACGGATAATTCAACTGGATTTTCAAAAAAACCGCCATGAACCAACTCGAAGCCCTCAAAAAATTCACCACCGTGGTCGCCGACACCGGTGATTTCAAGCAACTGGCCCAGTTCCAGCCGCAGGACGCGACAACCAACCCGTCGTTGATCCTCAAGGCGGTGCAAAAGCCCGAATACGCGCCCTTGCTGACCGAAACCGTTGCCGCTCACCGTGGTCAGCCGCTGGACGTGGTGATGGACCACCTGCTGGTGCGTTTTGGCTGCGAAATCCTGCAAACCATCCCGGGCCGTGTGTCCACCGAAGTGGATGCCCGCCTGAGCTTCGACACCGCAGCCACCGTGGCCCGTGCGCGCCGCATCATGGCCTTGTACGAAGCGCAAGGCATTGCCCGCGAGCGGGTGCTGATCAAGATCGCCTCGACCTGGGAAGGCATCCAGGCCGCCGCCGAGCTGGAGCGTGAAGGCATCCGCTGCAACCTGACGCTGCTGTTCGCGTTCTGCCAGGCGGTGGCGTGCGGGCAGGCCCGGGTGCAACTGATCTCGCCTTTTGTGGGCCGCATTTACGACTGGTACAAAAAATCTGCTGGTGCAGCCTGGGACGAAGTCGCCAAGGCTGGGGCCAATGACCCCGGCGTGCAGTCGGTGCGCGCCATCTTCAACCACTACAAAAAACACGGTATCCAAACCGAGGTCATGGGCGCGTCGTTCCGCAACATCGGTCAGATCACGGCCCTGGCTGGTTGCGACTTGCTGACCATCAGCCCCGAACTGCTGGCGCAGCTGGCGGCCACCGAGGCCCCGCTGTCACAGGCGCTGGATGCATCTGCGGCGCGGGCTATGGACCTGCCCTCCGTGCAGTACAACGAAGCCTCTTTCCGCCTGGCCCTGAACGAGGACGCCATGGCCACCGAAAAGCTGGCCGAAGGCATCCGCGCCTTCTGTGCCGATGCCGTCAAACTCGAAGACCTGATGAAGAAAGCCTGAGATGCGTTGTGATCAGACCGCTGCCTGGCAGAGCCTGCAGCGCCATGCCGAGGCGTTTGCCGGTTTTGATTTGCGCCACGCGTTTGCGCAAGACGCTGCGCGTGCACACACCTTGAGCCAGACGGCACCCCATGTGTTTGCCGACCTGTCGAAAAACCATGTGGACGCCGCCACCGAAGCGCTGCTGCAAGAGCTGGCGCGCCAAACCGGCCTGGCCGCGCACCGCGACGCCATGTTCCGGGGCGAGCCCATCAACCACACCGAAGACCGCGCCGTGATGCACTGGCTGCTGCGCCAGCCTGAAGGTTCGCTGTCGGGTGAACTGGCTGCGCCCTTGAAGCTGGTGCACGACACCCTCAAACCCATGCTGCAGTACGCCGAGCAGGTCCGTGCCGATGTGCAGATCACCGACGTGGTGAACATCGGCATCGGCGGCTCGGACCTGGGCCCGCAAATGGCGGTGCTGGCCTTGCAGGACTTCGTGATTCCGGGCAAGCGTTTCCATTTCGTGTCCAACGTGGACGGCCATGAACTGGCGGCGGTGCTCAAAGACCTGAAGGCCGAGAACACGCTGTTCCTGATCGCTTCCAAAACCTTCACCACCATCGAGACCATGACCAACGCCCGCTCGGCGCTCGGCTGGTTCCAGGCCCAGGGTGGCCGCGATGTGGCCCGCCACTTTGCGGCGCTCACCACCAACGTGTCGGCAGCGGCCGAGATGGGCATCACCACCACCTTTGGTTTTTGGGACTGGGTGGGCGGGCGTTATTCCATGTGGTCGGCCATTGGTTTGCCCGTGGCCATCGCCATCGGTGCGCAGGGTTTCAAAGACTTGCTGGCCGGGGCGCACGCGATGGACCAGCACTTTCAGACGGCGCCGCTGGAGGCCAACCTGCCGGTGCGCCTGGGCTTGCTCGATGTCTGGTACCGCAACTTTTTGAACTACACCAGCCGCTCCATTGCGCCCTACCACAGCGCCTTGCGCCGGGTGCCTGCGTACCTGCAGCAGCTGGAGATGGAGAGCAACGGCAAGCGCGTGGACCGCAACGGCCAGGCATTGCCCTATGGCACCTCACCCGTGCTGTGGGGCGAACCCGGCACCAACGGCCAGCACGCTTACTTTCAGATGCTGCACCAGGGCACCGATGTGGTGCCGCTGGAATTCATCGCCGTGAAAAAGCCCACGCACAGCCTGAAAGATCACCACGAGCTGCTGCTGGCCAATGTGATCGCGCAGGCTCAGGCGCTGATGCTGGGCAAGGTCGATGAAGGCGGTCACAAGCACTTCACGGGCAACCGGCCCAGCACCTTCTTGCTGCTGGATGAACTCACGCCCGCCAGCCTGGGCGCGCTGATCGCCTTGCAGGAGCACCGTGTGTTTGTCAGCGGTTCGATCTGGGGCATCAACAGCTTTGACCAGTGGGGCGTAGAGCTGGGCAAGGTGCTGGCCAAAGACATCCATGCCCGCATCGTGTCGGGCGATGCATCGGGGCTGGACGCCTCCACGGCGGCCTTGCTGCAGCGCGTTCGCTGATTGGGTGCACTGCCTTGACTCATCGCCCCGAGGGTGGGGCTCCTGCACATCTGTAGGAGCGGCGCCCCCGCCGCGATGGACTTTCACTCAGTGCGTGTGCGTGCTGTGGTCGTGCGCTGTTTTGGCGGCTTGCACGTTCACGGTGCCGCGCATGCCGGCTTCGTAGTGACCCGGAATCAGGCAAGCCATCTGCAAGGTGCTGGCTTGGTCAAACTGGACCACCAGTTCGCCCGTCTGACCGGCTGCCAGTGTGATGGCTGCACCCGTGCCGTGGCTGTGACCGCTGTCATGGCCTGCACCCTGCTGCATGGCCTGGGCATGTTCGCGGATTTCGGCGTCTGAGCCCAGCACCATTTCGTGGGCGGTCTTGCCTGCGTTGCGCACCACAAAGCGGATGGTCTCGCCTTCGCGCACATCCACCCTGGACGGCGTGAACCGCATCTGGTCGTCCATCCTGATCTCGACGCTGCGGGTGATCAGCATCGCTGAAGGCGCGTGTGCGCTCGCATGGTCGTCATGGATACCCTCGGCATGGCTGTGTTCATCCGCAGTAGGGGCGTCATGTGAATGGCCTGTGGCCGCCCATTCAGGGTGCTTGGACAGCCATTGCCACGCGCCGTAACTGCCCACCACCACCAGCAGACCGACCAGTACGGCGTACACCGTGGTGCTGCGTTGCCAAGCGTGTGAGGTGCTCCATGCCAAAGCGAGCACAGAAATGAAAAATCCCAATGGCACCACCCAGGCGCTGCGCGCCGGTGAATCCGGAAAATGCTGCAGGCCACCAGTGAAAAAGCCCAGACCGATCGACAGCAGGGCGCCGAGCACCAGGGTTGGGAGCAGGCCTGTTTGCGGGGTGTCTGCGGTTTGGTCCCTGAGGCTGTGCTCCATCCACGCACCCAGCACGAACAGCACCATGCCGATGGCCGCCGTCCACAAGGAGCGTTGTTCGCTGAAAAAGCCGTGGTTCACGGCGCCCGAGATGAAGCTGATGCCCGCGTACTTGAGGAGCATCGCGCCGTGGTGTTGCTGAAAATTCATGTGCGTTCCGTTCAGACAGAAAAAAACCCTGCAGGTTTGCACCTGCAGGGTTGATTGTGGCATCGGGGCCAAGCCAGAGGCTTGACCGATGTCATGGGTGCATTACATGCCCATGCCGCCCATGCCACCCATGCCGCCCATGTCAGGCATGCCGCTGCCCATGGGGGCGTCGTCTTTCGGAGCTTCCGAAACCATGCACTCGGTGGTCAGCATCAAAGAGGCCACGGACGCTGCGTTTTGCAAGGCAGTGCGGGTCACTTTGGTGGGGTCCAGGATACCCATTTCGATCATGTCGCCGTAGGTGTCGTTGGCGGCGTTGAAGCCGTAGTTGCCTTTGCCACCCAGCACGGCGTTCACGACCACAGAGGGCTCGCCACCGGCGTTGTACACGATCTCGCGCAGAGGCGCTTCGATGGCCTTGAGCACCAGCTTGATGCCGGCGTCCTGGTCAGCGTTGTCGCCTTTGATGACGCCAGCGGTCTGACGTGCACGCAGCAGGGCCACGCCGCCGCCAGCCACGATGCCTTCTTCCACCGCAGCGCGGGTGGCGTGCAGGGCGTCTTCCACGCGGGCTTTCTTTTCCTTCATCTCGACTTCGGTGGCAGCGCCGACCTTGATCACGGCCACACCGCCTGCCAACTTGGCCACGCGCTCTTGCAGCTTCTCGCGGTCGTAGTCGGACGTGGCTTCTTCGATCTGCACGCGGATTTGCTTGACGCGGGCTTCGATGTCGCCAGCAGCGCCTGCGCCGTCGATGATGATGGTGTTTTCTTTGCCCACTTCGATGCGCTTGGCTTGGCCCAGATCGGCCAAAGTCACTTTTTCGAGGGTCAGGCCGACTTCTTCAGCGATCACTTTGCCGCCGGTCAGGATGGCGATGTCTTCCAGCATGGCCTTGCGACGGTCACCAAAGCCTGGGGCCTTGACAGCCACAACTTTGAGGATGCCGCGGATGGTGTTGACCACCAAAGTGGCCAGGGCTTCGCCGTCGACTTCTTCGGCAATGATCAGCAAGGGACGACCGGCTTTGGCAACGGCTTCCAGTGTGGGCAGCAGATCGCGGATGTTGCTGATCTTCTTGTCGAACAACAGCACGAAGGGGTTGTCCAGCAAAGCGGCTTGCTTTTCGGGGTTGTTGATGAAGTAGGGCGACAGGTAGCCGCGGTCGAACTGCATGCCTTCCACGACGTCGAGTTCGTTTTGCAGGCTCTTGCCGTCTTCCACAGTGATCACGCCTTCTTTGCCCACTTTGTCCATGGCGTTGGCGATGATTTCGCCGATGCTGGTGTCAGAGTTGGCAGAGATCGAACCGACCTGGGCGATTTCTTTGCTGGTGGTGGTGGCTTTGGTGGCCTTCTTCAGCTCTTCGATCAGGGCTGCAACAGCCTTGTCGATGCCGCGCTTGAGGTCCATCGGGTTCATGCCGGCGGCCACGTACTTCATGCCTTCGCGCACGATGGCTTGGGCCAGCACGGTGGCGGTGGTGGTGCCGTCACCGGCGTTGTCAGAAGTCTTGGAAGCGACTTCCTTGACCATCTGGGCGCCCATGTTCTGCAGTTTGTCTTTGAGTTCGATTTCCTTGGCCACTGACACACCGTCCTTGGTCACGGTGGGGGCGCCGAACGAGCGCTCCAGAACCACGTTGCGGCCTTTAGGGCCCAGGGTGACCTTGACCGCGTTGGCCAAGATGTTCACGCCTTCAACCATGCGTGCGCGGGCTTCGCCGCCGAAAATGACGTCTTTTGCTGCCATGTGAGTAGCTCCTGAATGTATTTAAAAAGTGGAAAAGGGGGACTTATTCGACAACGGCGAACAGGTCTTCTTCTTTCATGACCAACAGCTCGTCGCCGCCAACCTTGACGGTCTGGCCGCTGTACTTGCCGAACAACACGCGGTCGCCGACCTTGACGCTCAGGGCCTTGGTCTCGCCTTTGTCGTTGGTTTTGCCAGGGCCCACGGCCAGGACTTCACCTTGATCGGGCTTTTCAGCAGCCGAATCGGGGATCACGATGCCCGAGGCTGTTTTGGTTTCGCTTTCGATACGCTTGACGATCACGCGATCGCCCAAAGGACGCAGTTTCATGGAATCTCCTGGATTTGAAACAAGGGTTGCTGAAAAAGATCACCAAATGTTGGTGCTCATTAACTTTGCGGAGAGGTGTTAGCACTCATCCCCGTCGAGTGCTAATCATAAGGGCATTTGTGTCAGTTTCAAGACCGAACGTGCCAAGGACGCGTTCTCAGTGAGGTGGGGGCGGCAAATCCCGAACAGATTTCGCTTGCCGGTGGTTTGCAGGCAAGGCGGTGTCTGTCTTCGGGGCCGCGGTGCAGCCGAGCAGGTAGCCTTGCACCAGGTCCATGCTCACATCACCGGGATACAAACAGGCCTGGGTTTGGAGATCGGCAAGGCTGTTCTCGGGCAGTTGGGTGCTGTTGTAGATGATGCAGCGTGCTTCGGTGCCCAGGTTGTCGGCAATGTGCAAATCTTCCCAGGGTAGCCAGGGAATGCGCGCATCCATGAAAAGCACATCCAGCTTGTTGCGGATGCCTGCGAGCTCCAGAGGGTTGGTGATCACCTGCAGCCCATGGATCTGCTGGAGAGGGAGCAGCACAGACGTGACATGGTCGGGGGTCGTGATCACGCACACCTGCAATGGCCCTTCGGCAGCGCTCGCCGCACCCCGGCAGTAATGGTTCAGCGATGACAACAAAATACGCCGATGCCCTCCTTGTGTGGTGTAGGCCTGCAGGACGCCCGCTTCGACCATGCGCTGCACGGTTCCCACCGACAAACCCAGGCGTTGGGCCACCTGCGTGGTGCTGAGGTAGCTGGGAACCATGTTGTCGTTTTTCATGGGCATTGCACAGGTTTGGGCGCTTTCGGGCGTTTTGATCGAGGGGCTTGGGGCCATGCTAGGCGGCGCTGGTCTCCCCGGATACGCTGCGAAATGGGTAAAACCGCATGAAAAAAACCGGTAGGCATTGGAGTCGGCCGGGCGGCCCTGTTGCCGTTCAGGGCAAAATCCCTCCCATGCTTTTCTGGTTCCGTTTTTTCAGCCACTGGCCCTTGTGGGCCTTGCACCTGCTCGGGCACGCCGCGGGCTGGCTGGCCTGGCTGCTGTCTCCCACCTACCGTCGCCGCTTTCTGGACAATGCGCACCAGGCGGGTCTGGGCATGGCGCGTGTGGCCCCGGCCATTGGTCACGCGGGGGCCATGTCGGCCGAGTTGCCGCGCTTGTGGTTTGGTCGGCCTGCCCCTGTGGAATGGGCGGATGACCGTGCGGCGGTCGAGGCCTATGCCAGCGGCCAGGGTGTGCTGTTTCTGACACCGCATCTGGGCTGTTTCGAGATCACGGCGCAGGCGCTGGCGGCCCGGTTTTCTGCTGGACACGGACCGCTCACGGTGCTGTACCGCCCGGCGCGGCGCGCCGACCTGGGTGAGGTCATGGCCTCGGCGCGCAACCGACCCGGGCTGGAGGCGGTGCCCACCAATCTGGCGGGGGTGCGTCAGATGATCAAGGCCTTGCGTGCCGGGCGTGCGGTGGGCCTGCTGCCCGACCAGGTGCCGCCCGAGGGCATGGGCCAGTGGGCGCCGTTCTTTGGCAAACCGGCCTATACCATGACGCTGGCAGCCCGGCTGGCGCTGCAGACCGGTGCCCGCGTGGTGGTCATCTGGGGTGAGCGTTTGCCTTGGGGGCAGGGCTACCGCCTGCACACCCGTGGCCTGGGGCACGATTTGTCGCTCGATCTGGATGTGGCCGTGGTGCAGATCAACCAGGCCATGGAGCGCGTGATCAGCCAGCAGCCCGGCCAGTACCTGTGGGGCTATGCCCGTTACAAACAACCGCGTACCGAGTGAAAAGGTTTTTCCAGTGGCTCATGTGCTGATAGCGTTGATGCGGTTTTTTGCGGTGCTTCCCCTGTCCTGGGTGCGGGTGCTGGGCCATGGCTTTGGCTGGCTGCTCTGGCATGCGGCCCATTCGCGGCGCCACATCGTGCTGGTCAACCTGCGCTTGTGTTTTCCTGAACTCACCGAGGCGCAGCGCCACGACCTGGCGTACCGCCACTTCGTGGCGTTTGGCCAGTCGGTGCTCGACCGCTCCTGGCTGTGGCATGCGCCGCTCGACGTGGTACGCCAGCGCTTGCAGTGGACGGGCGATGTGGACGCCTTGACCGCCCCGGGGCCGTTGGTGATGTTCGCGCCCCACTTTGTGGGGCTGGACGCTGGCGGCACCGCGGTTTCGCTCAAGATGCCGGTGCCGGTGGCCTTCATTTTTTCAGCCCAGTCCAACCCGGTGGTCGAGAAATGGGTCCGCGCCGGGCGCGAGCGGGGGGGCAATGCGCGCCCGCATTTCCGTCACGAGGGCATGCGCCAGATCCTGGCCGGGCTCAAGCGTGGCGAGCCTTTGCACCTGTCCCCGGACATGGACTTCGGGCGCAATGAATCGATTTTTGTGCCCTTCATGAAAGTGGACCAGGCGGCCACCGTCACATCGCTGTCCCGCCTGTCGCGTGTGGCCCATGCCCGTGTGGTGCCTGTGGTCACACGCATGACGCCAGAGGGTTACACCATCGAAGCGCACGCGCCGATCAGCGATTTTCCGAGCCGCGATCTGGCGTTCGACACGGCCCGCATGAACCAGTTGCTCGAAGGCTACATCCGCACCATGCCTGAGCAGTACCACTGGGTGCACCGCCGCTTCAAGACCCGGCCCGAGGATGAGACGGGCGTTTACTGAGGCTTCAGGAAGGCGCTGATCTCGGCGATCACGCGCTGGGGCTGCTCATGCACCACCCAGTGCGTGGCGCCTTCGATGTCCACCCGCTTCAGATCGGGGATGTGCTGCTCCAGCCCGTCGGTCAGGCAAGGCAGCAAGGCGATGTCGTCCTGCGCCCAGAGCACCAGCGTGGGCACGGCGATGTGCAGCATCTCGGGTGGCAGGGTGATGCTGGCAATGGATTTGTCCTGCGCGGTGGCGGGCCTCAGGGGCGAGGCCCGGTAGTAGTTGAGTCCGCCCTGCAGGCCCAGACCCCAGACGGCGCGGTAGCGCTCTTCCAGCTCGGGCGTGAGCCAGGGCGCCGCACTGGCCGCCAGGCTGTGGCTGCCACTGAGCTCGTCGCCCTGGCCGCGCAAAAAGCCCAGCAACTTGGCAAAGCCGTTGGCCGACAGCTGCACCGCCGCATCCGGCTGCACCAGAAAGTTCATGTAGGCGCTGGCCGCCTGCTGGGCGGGGTTGTTCTGCATGGCCTGTACAAACGGTGCCGGATGCGGTGAATTGATCACCACCAGTTGGCGCAGCCTTTCGGGATGCTGGTTGGCCAGGTTCCAGGCCAATGCACCACCCCAGTCGTGGGCCACCAGCGCGGCCAGGGGCTGGCCTGTACCGCATTCCGCGTCGATCAGTGCGACGATGTCCTGCACCAGGAATTTGGCCCGGTAGGCCTGTACCTCGGTGGGGGCGCTGGAGTGTTCGTAGCCGCGCAGATTGGGGGCCACGCAGCGGTAGCCGCCGTTTTCGGGGCGCGAGAAGTGTTCGAGCAGCTCGTCCCAAACGAAAGCGGCTTCTGGAAAACCGTGCAGGAACATCAGCACCGGGCGGCCCTTGGCCCCGCTGGCGCGGCAGCTCAAGGTGATGCCGTGGGGGAGGGCTTGTTGCCAGGTGTCGATCATGAGCTTCCTTTACCGTAGCCTGAATGTGTGGGAGTGGCGCCCATCGCCGCGATGGGGCGCTCGCAGATCACGGGCAATCGCCCCGGGGGCGGGGCTCCTACAGGGCCGGGTTGGCCGGTTGGCCTTCGGCTGGGTGCGTCCAGTCCCACAGCAGCTGGGCCACATCCTCCACACCCTGTTTTTTGAGCGCAGAGAACAGGCGGACTTCGCCACCACCTGCCTGCAGCTTGGCAATCGACAGGGCCTTGGCCTGTTCGGCGCGGGTGAGCTTGTCGGCCTTGGTCAGCACGATCAGGAATTTCAGGCCTTCTTCGACCCGGGGACGGATGATTTCCAGCAGCGCATCGTCCAGGTCGGTCAAGCCGTGGCGCGGGTCGCACATCATGACGATGCCCAGCAAGTTGGTGCGGCTGACCAGGTAGTTGGCCATCACCTGCTGCCAGCGGGCTTTGTCCATCTTGGCCACGGCGGCGTAGCCATAGCCGGGCAAGTCGGCCAGCACGGCGTCGGTGATGCCTTGTTTGCCCAGCGAAAACAGGTTGATGTGCTGGGTACGGCCAGGTTTTTTGGAGGCAAAGGCCAGCTGTTTTTGCTGTGTCAGCGTGTTGATGCAGGTGGACTTGCCCGCGTTGGAGCGGCCCACAAAGGCGATTTCGGGCAGGTCGTAGACGGGCAGGTGGTGCAGCTGGGCGGCCGTCGTCAGGAACTTGGCGGTGTGCATCCAGCCCATGGGTGTGACGGCTTTGGCGTCATGGGGTGGGGCCGCAGTGGGGGGGATGGAGGCCGAAGAAGCGGGGGGTCTGGAGGTCATCAATGGGGCCGGGTTAGGTCGTCAGGAAACTGACGCTGACCTCATTGTAGAATCCTTGGGTTTTGCGCCAACTCCTGGATGATCCCCATGAAGTCGATTGTTTCTTTTCTGATGGTTGCCCTGATTGCGGGTTCCGCTCTGGCCAATGGCCCTGCACCTGCTGCAGCCAAGCCTGATCTTGCCAAAGGTGAAGCCTCGTTTGGCGCGGTGTGTGCCGCTTGCCACGCCGCTGACGGCAACTCCACCACTCCGGTCAACCCCAAGCTGGCCCAGCAGCACCCGGAATACCTGGTCAAGCAATTGCAGGAATTCAAATCCGGCAAGCGTGCCAACGCCGTGATGAGCGGCATGGTCGCCGCGCTGAGCGATGAAGACATGCGCAACATCGCTTACTGGCTCGCCTCCAAGCAAGCCAAAGCCGGTTTTGCCAAGGACAAGGACACCGTCGCTCTGGGCGAGCGCATCTACCGCGGTGGCATTGCCGATCGCCAGATTGCCGCTTGCGCAGGCTGCCATTCGCCCAACGGCGCGGGCATCCCTTCCCAGTACCCCCGTCTGTCGGGCCAGCATGCCGACTACACCACGGCCCAGCTGACCGCTTTCCGTGACGGCGCTCGCAAGAACAGCGCCCAGATGACAGGTGTGGCTGCCAAGATGAACGACCGCGAAATCAAGGCGGTGGCCGATTACATCTCTGGCCTGCGTTGATCGCATGCCCCGTTGAACCGCTGGGTTAGCCCCAGGGTTCAAGGGGTTTCAGTTGGCTTGTGCTGGCTGGGACACAATCGGGGCTCCTGAGCGCAGGGCCTCCAGCAGCAGGCCGGTTTTCCGGCCTGTTTCTTTTCAGCGGGTCCAGGCCCGCTTTTTATTTGTCTGTTTGATTTGGCCACGATGACTGTTTCCACCCAGGGTCTTGAAGTAGAACGCGGCTCGGCCCATTGGCGTGCCGCGGTGGAGCTGCTGTCGTCGATGCGGTTTGCCATTTCATTGCTCACCGTCATCTGCATTGCTTCGGTGATCGGCACGGTGCTCAAGCAGCACGAACCGCTGCCCAATTACGTCAACCAGTTTGGGCCTTTCTGGGCCGAGGTGTTCGGTGCGTTCAGCCTGTACTCGGTCTACAGCGCCTGGTGGTTCTTGCTGATTCTGGCGTTTCTGGTCACCAGCACCAGCTTGTGCATTGCCCGCAACACCCCGAAGATCCTGACCGATCTGAAGGCCTACAAGGAAAATATCCGCGAGCAAAGCCTCAAGGCCTTCCACCACAAGGCCGAAAGCGTGCTGGGCGATGCGCCCGAAGCCGCGGCCCACCGCCTGGGCCAGTTGCTGGCCACCGGCGGCTGGAAGGTCAAGCTGCAGTCGCGAGACACCCCGCAGGGCCCGGGCTGGATGCTCGCGGCCAAGGCGGGTGCGGCCAACAAAATCGGCTACATCGCGGCCCACTCGGCCATCGTGCTGGTGTGTGTGGGTGGTTTGCTGGACGGCGACCTGATCGTCCGGGCCCAGATGCTGTTGGGCGGCAAGTCGGTCTACAACGGCGGCGGCCTGATCGCCGACGTGCCCGCGCAGCACCGCTTGTCCGAGCGCAACCCGACCTTCCGGGGCAATGTGATGGTGGCGGAAAATACCGCGTCGAGCACCGCGATCCTGAACCAGTCGGACGGCATTCTGTTGCAGGAGTTGCCGTTTGCGATCGAGCTCAAGAAATTCATCGTCGAGTACTACTCGACCGGCATGCCCAAACTTTTTGCCAGTGACATCGTGATCCACGACAAAGCGACTGGCGACAAGCAGGAGGCCCGGGTCGAGGTCAACCACCCGGCCAGCTTCAAGGGCATCGAGATTTACCAGTCGAGCTTTGACGATGGCGGCTCCACCGTCAAGCTGCAGGCGGTGCCCATGGCGGCGGCGAGCAAGCCGTTTGAAGTCGAAGGCACGATTGGCAGCAGCACCGAGCTGACCAACGGCCAGGACAAGCTGCGCCTGGAGTTCACAGGCCTGCGGGTCATCAACGTCGAGAACTTTGCCGATGCCGGGCGCGGAGGCGATAGGGCGGTGGATGTGCGTGCTGTCAACTTGCGCGAGACCATCGAAGGCCGCTTGGGCTCGGGTCACAAGACCACGACGCAAAAAGTGCTGCGCAACATCGGCCCGAGCGTGAGCTACAAATTGCGCGACGCTGCCGGGCAGGCTCGCGAATACAACAACTACATGGCCCCGGTGGACATGGGCGATGGCCAGGCCGTGTTCCTGCTGGGCATGCGCGAGAACCCGGGCGAAGCCTACCGCTACATGCGTGTGCCAGCCGACGAAAACGCCAGCATGGACGGCTTTGTGCGCCTGCGCGCTGCCCTGCAGTCACCCGAGTTGCGTGAGCGCGCCGTGCAGCGCTATGCCCGCCAGGCGGTGGACCCCAAGCGCCCCGATCTGGCCAAACCCCTGGCCGAGTCGGCCACCCGTGCTTTGGGCTTGTTTACCGGGCTCGAACCGGTCCAAGACAAGCCTGTTGCCGGCTTGCAGGCGCTGGCCGACTTCATGGAAAACAATGTGCCCGAAGCCGAGCGTGCCCGTGCAGGCGAGATGCTGGTGCGCATCCTCAACGGTGTGCTGATCGAGCTCGATGCTGTGGCCCGTGAGCAGGCCCGGGCCAAGCCCCTGCCACAGGACAAGGTGCAGGGCTTCATGAGCCAGGCGGTGCTGGCCCTGAGCGACGCGCCCTTGTACACCGCGCCCATGGTCCTGATGCTCAAGGACTTCACCCAGGTGCAGGCCAGCGTGTTCCAGGTGGCGCGGGCCCCGGGCAAGACGCTGGTGTATCTGGGCTGCGCCCTTTTGATTCTGGGCGTGTTTGCCATGCTCTATGTGCGCGAACGCCGCCTGTGGGTCTGGCTGACGCCAGCGGGCGAGGGTGCGCACGCGGTGATGGCCTTGTCGTCCAATCGCAAGACGATGGACGCTGACCGCGAATTTGAACAACTCAAGGGCCGTTTGCTGGCCCCGGAGAACGCAGCATGAACACGACCGTCACTTTGAACCCCGGTTTCTTTTCCCGCCGCAGCCCGGCCGACTGGGGCTTTGCTTTGCTGGCGCTGGTGGGCATGGTGTTCGCCTTTGCCAATTACCAGCACGCGATGGATGTCTATGAAAAAGCCATCCTGGTCTGCGCCTGGCCCGCGGCCGTGTGGCTCGGCTGGTTCTGGCGTCCGCTGCGCCACCTGATGGTGGCGGTGGCGGTTTTGTCCTTGCTGGCGGTCTACAGCTACCAGGGCGATCTGGCCCGGGCCGACACGGTCTTTGGCCTCAAGTATTTCCTCTCCAGCCAGTCGGCCATCCTGTGGATGAGCATGCTGTTTTTCATCAGCACGGTGTTTTATTGGGGCGGCATGTTCATTCAGGCGCAGCGTGACACGCTCGAAACCCTGGGCTCGCGCATGGCCTGGGTGGGCGTGGTGCTGGCGCTGGTGGGCACCATGGTGCGCTGGTACGAGAGTTACCTGATCGGTCCCGACATCGGCCACATCCCGGTGAGCAACCTGTATGAAGTCTTCGTCATGTTCTGCTGGATGACGGCGACTTTCTACCTGTTCTACGAAGACCAGTACCAAACCCGGGCACTTGGGGCTTTTGTGATGCTGGTGGTCAGCGCGGCCGTGGGCTTCTTGCTCTGGTACACGCTGGTGCGCGAGGCGCACGAAATCCAGCCACTGGTGCCTGCCCTCAAGAGCTGGTGGATGAAGCTGCATGTGCCCGCCAACTTCATTGGCTACGGCACCTTTGCCCTGTCGGCCATGGTGGCATTCGCCTACCTGATCAAGCAGCAGGCCACCGAAACCCGCTGGTTCCGCCTCACGCCGATCTGGCTGCTGGGCGCTGCGCTGTGCTTTGTGCCGATCGCTTTCCGCCAGCGCGGCATCGCCGAGGCAGGCGGCAGTTACTGGGTGGTGTATGCCGCTATCTCGGCCCTGATCGCCGCCGGCATCTTGCTGGGGCGCCGCCGCATCGCCGAGCGCTTGCCTGCACTGGAGATCCTGGACGACGTGATGTACAAGGCCATCGCTGTGGGCTTTGCGTTTTTCACCATCGCCACCGTGCTGGGCGCCTTGTGGGCGGCCGAGGCCTGGGGCGGTTACTGGAGCTGGGACCCGAAAGAGACCTGGGCCCTGATCGTCTGGCTCAACTATGCGGCCTGGCTGCACATGCGCCTCATGAAGGGCCTGCGCGGTACCGTGGCCGCCTGGTGGGCACTGGCCGGGCTGGCGGTCACGACCTTCGCCTTTTTGGGCGTGAACATGTTCCTCAGCGGTCTGCACAGTTACGGTACTTTGTGATCTCTGGTGTGGCCTGAAACCTGTCTGCCCTGCAGGGCGAATGGATCAGGGTCACAATCCGCAGCCAGGGCCGCACCGCGGTCCGGCCATCCAGGGACACTGCCATGCTCATCTGCACCCAAGACACCGGATTCATCCACCCACTGTCCAGCGAGATCACGCCAGAGGCGATCTATCAGGGCCGCCGTGAATGGCTCAAAGGCCTGGCCGCAGGCACAGCGGGTTTGGCCCTGAGTGGCTGGGCCGGGCGCGAAGCGCTGGCGCAAACCGCACGCTCCGGTGTGTTGCCCCCATTGCCCGGCGCGGCCTCGACGGTGGTCGGGGCCAATGTCATGGACAAACCCACGGCCTACAAGGACGCGAGCGGCTACAACAATTTCTACGAATTCGGCACCGACAAGTCCGATCCGGCCAAGTACGCCCACACCCTCAAAACCCAGCCCTGGACGGTCGAGATCGAGGGGCTGGTCAAAAAGCCCGGGCGCTACGGCCTGGAAGACCTGATGAAGCTCAGTGCCATGGAAGAGCGCATCTACCGCCTGCGCTGCGTGGAGGGCTGGTCCATGGTCATTCCGTGGGTAGGCTATTCGCTCGGTGATCTCATCAAGCGGGTGGAGCCGCAGGGTGGCGCGAAGTTTGTGGAGTTCATCACCCAGGCCGATGAAAAAACCATGCCCGGTGTGCGCGGTGGCGCGCTCGACTGGCCGTACGTGGAAGGCCTGCGCATGGACGAAGCCCTGCACCCGCTGACCCTGCTGGCCTTTGGCATGTACGGTGAAGTGCTGCCCAAGCAGAACGGCGCACCCGTGCGCCTGGTGGTGCCGTGGAAGTACGGTTTCAAGAGCAGCAAGAGCATCGTCAAGATCCGTTTCACCGACAAGCAACCCCGCTCGTCCTGGGAAAAAGCGGCGCCGCAGGAGTACGGCTTTTATTCCAACGTGAACCCGAACGTGGACCACCCGCGCTGGAGCCAGGCCACCGAGCGGCGCATTGGCGAAGACGGCCTGCTGGCCAAGAAGCGCAAGACGCTGATGTTCAACGGCTACGAAACGCAGGTGGGCCAGCTCTACGCGGGCATGGACCTCAGGAAATTCTTCTGAGCATGCGCAGCTGGCTCCGCACGCGCACGGCCTGGTGGGCGCTTCTTGCCATCGGTCTGCTGCCGCTGGCCTGGCTGCTGTGGCGCACGCTGGCCGATCAACTCGGTGCCAACCCGGCTGAAACCTTGATCCGCGCCACCGGCGATTGGACCCTGCGCGGCCTGTGCATCACGCTGGCGGTCACCCCCTTGCGCACTGTGTTGAGCTGGCCCGAGTTGGCTCGGTTTCGTCGCCTGCTGGGGCTGCTGACTTTTGGGTATGCGGTGCTGCACCTGCTGTGCTACGCCGTGTTCGACATGGGATTGGACTGGGCCGACATCGCCCGGGACATCGCCAAGCGGCCTTTCATCCTGGTGGGCTTCAGTGCGTTTGTGCTGCTGCTGGTGCTGGCTGCCACCTCGTTCAACCGCGCCATCCGCTGGTTGGGCGGGGCCCGCTGGCAGGCCTTGCACAAGGCCGTGTATGCGGTGGCCGTGCTGGCCGTGCTGCATTTCTGGTGGATGCGCTCGGGCAAGCGCCTGTATGGCGAGGTGCTGGTCTATGCCGCCATCCTCGCTGCGTTGCTGGGCTGGCGCGTGCTCAGGCGGTTGAAAAAACGCCCCGCCTGAGGTGGGGCGGTGCAGCTCAACCGACCAGCTGCTCCAGCGCAAACGTGTCGAACGCTGATTCGCGCTGGCGGATCAGGTGGGCCTTGTTGCCATCGACCAGCACTTCGGCGGCGCGGCCCCGGGTGTTGTAGTTGCTGGCCATGCTCATGCAGTAGGCCCCGGCCGACAGCACGGCCAGCACGTCACCCGCCTGCACCACCAGCTGGCGGTCGCGGCCAATCCAGTCACCGCTCTCGCACACGGGGCCGACCACGTCGCAGGTCACGGCGTCGCCGCTGCGTGGGGCCAGGGGCACGATCTGATGGAAGGCTTCGTACATGGCCGGGCGTGGCAGGTCGTTCATGGCCGCGTCGACGATGCAGAAATTCTTTTGCTCACCGGGCTTGAGGTACATGACCTCGGTCAGGCACACGCCGGCATTGCCCACCAGCGAGCGGCCCGGCTCGATCATGAGCTGGCGCTGGCCATAGCCGCGTGCGTCCAGCTTGGCCAGCAGCTGCGCCCACAGCGCATCGGCCTCGGGCGGGGTGTCGCCGTTGTAATTGATGCCCAGACCGCCGCCAAAGTCGATGTGGTGGATGGGCACGCCCGCCGCCTCGATGGCCGCGACCAAATCCAGAATGCGGTCCATCGCGTCCAGGTAAGGCGTGGTGTCGGTGATCTGCGAGCCGATGTGGCAGTCGATGCCCACCACCTGCAGGCCCGGCAGGCTGGCCGCGTGCTGGTAGACCTGCACGGCACGCTCGTGCGCGATGCCGAACTTGTTGCCCTTGAGGCCGGTGGAGATGTAGGGGTGGGTCTTGGGGTCGACGTTGGGGTTCACGCGCAGGCTGACCGGGGCTTGTTTGCCCAGGCTCACCGCCACGTCGCTCAGCACATCGAGTTCGGCTTCGCTTTCGACGTTGAAGCAGCCAATGCCTGCCTGCAGGGCTTGCCTCATTTCGGTGCGGGTCTTGCCCACGCCCGAGAAGATCACCTTGGCCGGGTCACCGCCTGCGGCCATGACGCGGGCGAGTTCGCCACCAGAGACGATGTCAAAGCCGCAGCCAGCGTCAGCAAACACCTGCAGCACAGCCAGACTGGAGTTGGCCTTCATGGCGTAGCAGATCTGCGCCTTGCGCCCGGCAAAGCCGCGCTGGTAGGCGGCCAGAGCCGAGAGCATGGCCGCCTTGGAATACACGAACAGCGGTGTGCCATGTGCCCGGGCCAAGTCGGCCAGGCGCACGCCTTCGACTATCAGATCGTTGCCCTGGTAGGCGAAGAAGGGTTGGCCCGGCAGGGCAGAAGCGTTCAGATCAGTGGTCATGGTTCAGCGTGTGGGTTCGGCGGAGGTGCCGGCTGGGGTGTTGGCCGGTTTGTGCCAGGGGTTGAGGGTCTGGGGCAGGGTGGCCCGTCCAGCCGACTCAGGGGTCTGGGGCAGCGTGAGCGGACCTTTCTGGCCGCAAGCCGCGAGCATCGCCGCACAGGCAGCAAGGACTTGGGCGATGACTAGAATCTTCAGAACTCTCAACATGCAACGATTGTAATGACCGACCTTGAATTTCTGGACCAGGCCGAGCGCCTCTTGAGTGGCGTGGAGGCCAGCTGCGACCGCATCAACGACGAAACCGATGCCGACCTGGACAACCAGCGCGTGGGCGGCATGATCACCATCACCTTTGCCAACCGCAGCCAGATCGTGATCAATCTGCAAAAACCGTTGCACGAGGTCTGGCTGGCGGCGCGCTGTGGGGGCTTTCACTACAAGTTTGACGGCACGCAGTGGCAGGACACCAAAGGCCAGGGCGAGTTCTGGGCCAGCCTGTCACGCTACGCCAGCGAGCAGTCCGGTCAGGCGCTGGCCTTTCGCGCCTGACCTCCGTTCGGGCAAGGGCCTCAGTTCTTGAAGAGGTCCAGGATTTTGCGTTTCTCGTCAGAGGCACCAGCGGCAGGTGAATCACCGAGTCCCAGCGAGCGGACACCGCCGCCGCTGGCGTATTCGTCAAAGAGCCACTCGCCGCCCACCTGAACCAGGCCTTCGGGCACCGAAGGCACGACCACGGGTTGCGTGCGCAACGCGGTTTCCATGAAGCTGATCCACACCGGCAGGCTCAGGCCCCCGCCGGTTTCGCGGTCGCCCAGTTTGCGGGGCGTGTCGTAACCGATCCAGACCACGGCTGCCAGATTGGGCTGGTAGCCCGCAAACCAGGCGTCCATCGCATCGTTGGTGGTGCCGGTCTTGCCATACAGGTCAGGGCGCTTGAGCATGGCCTGCGCACGGGCCGCTGTCCCTGAGCGGGTCACTTCCTGCAGCAGGCTGCCCATGACATAGGCATTGCGCGAGGGAATGGCGCGGTGCTCTTCGGTGATTTGTTCGGGCAGCGGGCTGTCGACCAGCACCTTGCCCTTGGGGTCAGAGATGCGGGTGATCAGGTGGGGTTGCACCAGAAAGCCGTTGTTGGCAAACACCGAATAGGCGGTGGCCATTTGCATGGGTGTCACCGAGCCAGCGCCCAGGGCCATGGTGAGGTAGGCCGGGTGCTTTTCTTCGTCAAAGCCGAAGTGCCCAATCCACTCCTGGGTGTGGCGTGTGCCTGCGGCTTGCAGCACGCGGATGGAGATCATGTTTTTCGATTTGGCCAGGCCCTTGCGCAAGGTCATGGGGCCATCGAAGGTGCCGTCGTAGTTTTTGGGTTCCCAGGGCTGACCGCCGGTGACGCTGCTGTCAAAGAACAGGGGGGAGTCGTTCACCACAGTGGCGGGTGTGATGCCTTTTTCGAGGGCTGCCGAGTAGATGAAGGGCTTGAAGCTTGAACCCGGCTGGCGCCACGCCTGCGTGACGTGGTTGAACTTGTTCTTGGCATAGTCAAAGCCGCCCACCAAGGCGCGGATGGCCCCGGTCTGTGGTGTCACGGCCACGAAGGCACCTTCGACTTCGGGTTGCTGCGTGATTTCCCAGCCGCCCTTGGTGGTTTGGGCGATGCGCACCACCGCGCCACGGCGCAGCCGAACCGCTGGCGGTGCCTTGTCGGACAGGCCCGATTGCACGGGCTTCAGGCCCTCGCCGGTGACTTCGATCTGCTCGGCGTTCTGGCGCACCACCACCACTTTGCGGGGGGTGGCTTCGAGCACCACGGCCGACAGCAGATCGCCGTTGTCGGGGTGATCGTCCAGCACATCGTCAATGGCTTCTTCGAGTTTCCTGGGGTCGATGGGGAGGTCCACAAACTTCTCGGGGCCACGGTAAATCTGGCGGCGTTCGTATTCCAGGATGCCTTGGCGCAAGGCGCGGTAAGCGGCTTTTTGCTCACTGGACTGCAAGGTGGTGTAGACGTTCAGTCCACGGGTGTAGGTCTCGGGGCCGTACTGCGCAAACACCATCTGGCGCACGGTCTCGGCCACGTATTCGGCGTGCAGGTTGTTTTTGTCGGCCGCCGAACGCAGCTTCAGGGGTTCGGCTTTGGCCGCTTTGGCCTGCGCGGCGGTGATGTACTTGTTTTCCTCCATCCTCTCGATGATGTAGAGCTGGCGGGAGCGGGCACGTTTGGGGTTGCTGATCGGGTTGTAGGCCGAAGGCGCTTTGGGCAGACCCGCGAGCATGGCGGCTTCGGCGATGCTGATGTCCTTGAGCTGTTTGCCGAAATAAATCTCGCTGGCCGAGGCAAAGCCATAAGCCCGATTGCCCAGGAAGATCTGGTTCATGTAGATCTCAAGGATCTGGTCCTTGGTCAGCATGTGTTCGAGCTTGTAGGTCAGCAGGATTTCGTAAATCTTGCGGGTGTAGGTTTTTTCGGTGGACAGGTAGACGTTGCGGGCCACCTGCATGGTGATGGTGGAGGCCCCTTGGCTTTTCACGCGGCCCATGTTGGCCACGCCCGCACGCAGGATGCCCAGGTAGTCCACACCACCGTGCTGGTAAAAGCGCGCGTCTTCGATGGACAGCACCGCGTCTTTCATCACCTTGGGGATGTCCTTGATGGGCGTCAGGTTGCGCCGCTCTTCACCGAACTCGCCCATCAGTTCGCCATCTGCGGTGTAGATGCGCAGCGGCAGCTTGGGGCGGTAGTCGGCGAGATCGGAAATGTCCGGCAAATTGGGGTAGGCCACCACCATGGCCACGCCCACCACCAGGAGCAAAGCCAGCAGGCCAGCGAGCACCAGGCCAGCCGCCCACAGCCCCAGTTTGATCAGCCAAGTGGTGATGGCGGAGGAGTCGTTGGCAGGCGCAGCAGACTTTTGAGGAGCTTCTGGCGTATGGGGAGGGCGTTGGGTCATAGGACTTTGAAGGTCGCTGGCGCGGAGGGCCAGCGGGTCGCTGATTATAAAAATCCAGCTGCCTTCGAGGCAGTAAAGGTCTTGTAATTAGTATCCAATGGTTTTCATAAATCATTGAAATATCCTGATGTTCATGCTAAAAAACAGCCAGAAGGCCATTTCAGGCCTCAGGATCAGGGAGACACACCGTGCGATCAGGGCTGAAGCTGTGGCCAGGATTTCCATTTCGCAAGATCACCAGCGCTTGGGGCATCGCCTTGGAGGCGCGTGGGGTCACCCTGGTCTGCCTGGGACGATCGGATGTGGGCGAAATCCGTGTACAGCGTGCAATGCACCTGTTGCCACCGGCCTGGGCACAGGCCACGGACAGTCACCATGACTGGCTGGTTCAGGCCCTGAGTGAAGCGAGCGAGCAGGAGGTGCGCAGGCACCGTCGTCTTGCGGTGGCGCTCCCGATGGATCGCTGCCGCAGCGGGCAGATCGACTGCCCGGTCTTCTTGTCAGCTGAAGCACTGCAAGCCGAAGTGCAGCTCGAAGCCGCTCAAAGCCTGAACGTGTCGGCGCAAGAGGTCAGCTTTGATCTGGAGGTGCATGCGACGGGGAGTCCCGTGGCACAACGCGTGAGTTGGCTCGCTTGCTTGCGCAGCGAAGTGCACGCCTGGCACAGACACACCCGTGCTGCGGGTTGGCGTTTGCCTGCGATCGAACCCCACGAGCAGGCCGTACGGCGTGCTGCACAGGCTTTGCGTGGTGGGGCCAGAAACCTGCAGGCCCAGCCCCACCAGGACTGGCAGTTCAGCGAGCTCGGGACCACTGCATCTGCTGGACACGATGTACCTGAAGAGGTCTTGTCGTCCCTGCGCGGCACGCCAGCCTGGGCCTGGCTGTGTGCCTGTGGGGCGGGCTTGAGGGCCTTGTCATGAACACGGCGTTCAACCTGCTCAAATACCCGATGCAGGCCCGCCAGCAACGCTTGCGATGGCGTTGGGGTTCGGGGTTGAGCGGGGTGCTGATGGGACTGGTCATGGGCAGCGGTGTGCTGCATGGGATGCGTCTGGAGCTGGATGCACTGGCTTCAGAGCAAGACCAGTTGCAGTCCCAAAATGCCCGGCGCCATGCCCAGGCGCGTGATGCCAAAGTCCAGCAGGAAGCGGCTGTTCTGGCGCAACGCCAGCAGCGTTGGCTGGAACGGGTGCAGCAGCACCAGCAAGCCTGGAGTCGACTGCACCATGCTGTTCTGGAAGAAGCAGGGCGCCAGGGCTGGGCCCTGGAGCGCCTGCAGGTGGACGGTGATCGGCTGGAGTTGCAGGGCCGCGCCCGGGACGTGCAGGCCTTGGCAGCGGCGCAGGCACGGCTGTCGGAAAAACTGCAAAGCCCTTTGACGCTGGCCAGTCTGGCGGCCATCCCTGCGGACATGGCTGATGGCCAGGTGTCCGGCATGGGGCATGTGTTTGTCTGGCAAGGGCTTTGGCCTTCGTTGCCACCATCAGCAAGCCGGCAGTCGCCATGAAAAGTTTCAGGACATCTGTGCCTGTGTGGCCAATGCTGGTGCGTGCTGCGCGCCGTTGGGCCTGGTCGGTGGGCGGTGTCATCGCAGGGGGGGCGATGGTGCTTGGGTGGGATGTCGACGTGTACGAACAGCATGAGCAGCTGCAGCAGAAGGTGCAGGCCTTGAAAGAGGCTGCACCACCCGTGGTGGCGCAGCCTGCAGTCGCCAACCCTTCGCAAGGGGCGCCGGCACTGATCGATCACTTGCCTGCCCAAGGCGATGCGGCCAGTCTCTGGCTGGCATTGCAAAAGGGGTTGGCGCAGCAGGAGTTGCAGGTGCTGGCCCTGAGGCCGCAGGCCTTGCAGCCAGGTGCTGCCCTGCCAAGCCAGGCTGTGGCCTTGCGTCTTCAGGGCCGATATGCCGATGTGGCCATTGCTTGGCAGTCACTGGTGGACGCGGGGCCAGTGTGGACCCTGGACCGCATGACGGTGACTGCCAGTGGGCCGGCAGGGCAGTTGCAGTGGGATGGTCTGTGGCGCGTGTGGATGCGCCCTGACGCGGCAGCCGAGCAGGCCTGGCCCTCAGCCTGGCGCCTGGCTGCCGGGCGTAATGTGAGCCCCGTGGCAGACCCCTTCGCGTCTGGACTCCCGACTGTTGCGGCACTTGCGCCGGGCGCTTCGGAGCCGGTGTCTGCCGCCTTGTCTTCCGATCCACGCCAATGGCCTTTGGCCGCGGTCCGACTCCTGGGCGTCTGGCAGCAAGGCGAGTCCCTGCAAGCCGTTCTGGGCGCCGGCGCGCATTGGGTGGTTCTGGGGCCGGGTGCGCGCCTGGCGCTGGAGGACTACCGCGTCAAAACGGTTCATCCGGACGCGGTGGAGCTGCAACCGCGCCATGGCTTGGGTGCCGTTCAAATTTTGCGCCTGGAAGGAAATTTCCGATGACAACACTTCAAACCTGGGGTCGTGTGCTGGTGTGTCTGGTCTGGCCTGTGGCATGTGCCAACGCGGCGCCAGACAGGGTCGCTGCGTCACTGGCCGCCGTGGACGCGCGTGCCGATGCACCGATCAGCCTGAATTTCCAGAACATCGAACTGCGGGCGCTGATGCAGGTGTTTGCCGACTTCACCGGCTTGAATGTGGTGACCACCGATGCCGTGACCGGCAGTGTCTCTGTGCGGCTCAAGGACGTGCCCTGGCCGCAGGCTTTGCAGATCGTGCTGCAGTCCAAGGGGCTGGCTTCACGCCAGGAGGGGCAGGTGATCTGGGTGGCGCCGCAAGACGAGTGGCTGCAGCGAGAGAAAAAACACATCGAGGCGCAAAGCGCGCTCGAGGCTGTGAGTCCCTTGCAGGTGCTGTCGCTGCGGCTGCAATACACCCGGGCCACCGAGGTGGCGCAGCGCCTGCAAGGTGGAGGGCCGACGTCGGGCGCGGCTGCCGCAGGCAGTGGGCGCTGGCTCAGTGCACGCGGCAGCGTACTGGCCGAGCCGCGAACGAACCAGATTTTCATATCGGATGTGCCTGCCCGTCTGGCCGAGTTGCAACAGATGATTGCGCGGCTCGATGTGCCGGTGCGGCAGGTCCTGATCGAGGCACGGATCGTCGAGGCCGATGACCAGTTTGGTGAATCGCTGGGGGTGCGCTGGGGCGCGGGCAGCACGGGTGCTGTCGGTGGCCGCACCTTGGCATTGGGCGCGACCAACGCCACCACGGGCGCGGGCGTGATCACGGGCAACCAGGTGGCGTTGGCTGCGGGCAACGCAGGCCAGACCCTGGTGAGCCCGGCCAGCTTTGCCGTGTCCCTGTTCAATGCATCGGCGGACAAATTCATCAACCTGGAGTTGTCGGCGCTCGAAGCCGACGGCCGAGGCAAGGTGGTGTCACGCCCACGGGTCATCACCGCAGACCAGACCAAGGCCCTGATCGAGCAGGGCACCGAGCTGCCCTACCAAACGGCCGCGGCCACGGGCGGCACCACGATGACGTCCATCACCTTCCGCAAGGCCAACCTCAAGCTCGAAGTCACGCCGCAGATCACACCCGACGGCTCGGTGGTGCTGGAGGTGGATGTCAACCGTGACAGCGTGGGGCAGCTGACCACCGCCGGGTACGCGATCAACACCAAACACGTCAAAACCCAGGTGCGCGTGCAGGACGGCGGCACGGTGGTGCTGGGCGGCATTTTTGAAGACGCAGACAAAAACGACGAGGCCAAGGTGCCGAGCCTGGGCGATGTGCCGGTGTTGGGCTGGCTGTTTCGCAACCGCCAGCAGACCCGCCGCAAAAGCGAGTTGCTGGTGTTCCTGACACCCCGGGTGATGGCCGACAGCACGCCTGCGACCGACATGGTGGGCCCGGTGGCGAGCGGACCCGATCCCCGGCCAGCGCCTTGACCTGTTTCTGACTTCGCCCCGACTTCGGGTCGCTGAAAGCGCATGGCCTTGGCAGGTGTAGGGCCTGTCTCGCATACACTTGCGGGTCCGGCGCACAGGCCTTTGACAGGCCGCCAGGCGCCTGTTTTTCGCGTGTGAGACTGTCTTGACCATCATCTTCGTGGGCCTTCCGGGCTCTGGCAAAACCACCATCGGGCGCCAGCTGGCGCGCCGTCTCGGTGTGCCTTTTGTCGACTCGGACCACGTGATCGAAGACCGACTGGGTTGCTCGATCCGCGAGTACTTTGCCCGCGAAGGCGAAGACGCTTTCCGCGATGTCGAGCAAGCGGTGCTCGATGACCTGAGCCTGAACCACCGGGGCGTGCTGTCCACCGGCGGCGGCTCGGTGCTGCGCGAGGCCAACCGCCGCCATTTGCATGACCGCGGGCAGGTGATCTACCTGCGTTCGTCGCCCGAAGACGTGTATCGCCGTTTGCGGCACGACACGGTGCGCCCGCTCTTGCAGGTGGAAGATCCGCTGTCGCGCTTGCGTGCCTTGTATGACGCGCGTGATCCGTTGTACCGCGATGCGGCGCACTTTGTGATCGAAACCGGGCGCCCTTCGGTGTCTACCCTGGTCAACATGATCCTGATGCAGCTGGAACTGGCCGGGCACCTGCCAGCGCGCGCCCAAGCGCCTGCCCAACAGCCTCCACAGCCACATTCCCCTGCGGCTTCCTGAAGTGGGTTGGGCACCATGAGCGGTCTGCCCAGGCCCTACACTTGAGGGCTATGGCTCAGCATCCTTCCCCCATTGAAAAAGTCGCCATTGCGCTAGGCGACCGCAGCTACGACATCCACATCGGCTCCGGCCTGTTGGCGCAAGCGCAAACCTGGGCTGGTTTGCCCAAGGCGCAGGCCGCGATGATCGTCACCAACGACACCGTGGCCCCGCTCTACGAAGCGCAGTTGCGTGCCGCGCTCACGCCGCACTACAAGCAGATCCACACCGTGGTGCTGCCCGACGGCGAAGCGCACAAGGACTGGCAGACATTGAATCTGATTTTTGACGCCCTGCTGGCCAAGGGCTGCGACCGCAAGACCGTGCTGTTTGCCCTGGGTGGCGGGGTGATCGGCGACATGACCGGTTTTGCCGCTGCCAGCTACATGCGCGGTGTGCCTTTTGTGCAGGTGCCGACCACGTTGCTGTCGCAGGTGGATTCGTCGGTGGGCGGCAAGACCGCCATCAACCACCCGCTGGGCAAGAACATGATCGGCGCCTTCTACCAGCCGGTGCGTGTGGTTTGCGATCTGGACACCCTGAAAACCTTGCCCGAGCGCGAACTCAGCGCCGGGCTGGCCGAAGTCATCAAGTACGGCCCGATTGCCGATATGGATTTTCTGGCCTGGATCGAGGCGAACATCGGTGCGCTCATGGCGCGCGAGCCGGCTGCGCTGGCGCATGCCGTCCAGCGCAGCTGCGAGATCAAAGCCTGGGTGGTCGGGCAGGACGAGCGCGAGTCGGGGCTGCGCGCCATCCTGAACTTCGGTCACACCTTCGGCCACGCTGTCGAGGCGGGCCTGGGCTTTGGCGTCTGGCTGCACGGTGAGGCCGTGGGTTGTGGCATGGTCATGGCGGCCGAACTGTCGCAGCGCCTGGGCAAGGTGGATGCCGCTTTTGTGGTGCGCCTGAAGGCCCTGATCGAACGCGCCGGCTTGCCGGTGCGCGGCCCTGTGCTGAACGCCGCCGACAACGCACTGGATTACATCGAACACATGCGCTTGGACAAAAAGGCCGTGGGCGGCGACATCCAGTTTGTCGTCATCGACGGCCCTGGCCAGGCCGCCGTGCAGGGCGCACCTGACACGATGGTGCGCGACGTGATTGACGCCTGCTGTGCCTGACCGTCGCAACTCCTCTGGTCTGGCCCCCTGGGCCAGCCATTCGTCGCAAAGCAGGGGCCGCCGCCATGCCGAGTTGCCTGCGCCTACGCGCAACGCCTTCCAGCGCGACCGCGACCGCATCGTCCACTCCACGGCGTTTCGGCGTCTGGTCTACAAGACCCAGGTGTTCCTCAACCACGAGGGCGACCTGTTTCGCACGCGGCTCACGCACTCGCTCGAAGTCGCGCAGCTGGGCCGTTCGATCGCCCGTGCGCTGGGTCTGAACGAAGACCTGGTCGAGGCTGTCGCGCTGGCCCACGACCTGGGTCACACCCCCTTTGGCCATGCGGGGCAGGACGCCCTGCACGAATGCATGGAGGCGCATGGCGGCTTTGAGCACAACCTGCAAAGCCTGCGCGTCGTCGACCAGCTCGAAGCGCGTTACCCCGAATTCGACGGCCTGAACCTGAGCTTCGAGACCCGCGAAGGCATCCTCAAGCACTGCTCGCGCACCAACGCCGAGGCCATTGAAGCGGCCGAGCCCGGCGGTGTCGCGCGGCGCTTTCTGGACCGCACCCAGCCCAGCCTCGAGGCACAGCTGTGCAACCTGGCCGACGCCATCGCCTACAACGCGCATGACATCGACGACGGTGTGCGCTCGGGCCTGATCTCGCTGGAGCAGATGCAGGAAGTGCCGCTGTTTGACCATTACCGGCTTCAGGCATTGGCCGAGCACCCGCAGCTCAAGGACAAGCCGCGCCGCTGGCTGTATGAGAGCACGCGCCGCATGCTCAGCGAACAGGTGTACGACGTGATCGACACCACCCGCGTCGCGATTGCCGCAGCGGGTGTGCAGACGGCCGACGAGGCGCGTCTGGCCGGGCCGCTGCTGCGGTTTTCGGACGACATGAAAACCCGCAGCGCCGAGCTCAAGAAGTTTTTGTTCGCGAGCTTGTACCGCCATCCGCAGGTCATGCACATCATGGGCCAGGCCAAACAGGCGGTGCGTGAACTGTTCGAGGCCTACCTGGCGCAGCCCAGCGAGATGCGCGCCGAGTTCGCTGCCCGCGAAGACCGCCACCGCGCCGTGGCCGACTACATCGCGGGCATGACCGACCGCTTTGCCCTGCGCGAACACGAACGCCTCACAGGACGGAAGTTGTTGTGAACGCGTGCGCTGTTGCCTTTGTAGGAGCGACGCCCCCGTCGCGATGATCCTGTGATGGACCACAAGCCCTTTTCTTCGCACGGCAAGGCCTGGCTGGTCGTGGCCGCTGGCGGCGTGGCCGCTTTGCAAGTCGGCAAGCTGCCGCCCGCCTTGCCCGCACTGCAGGCCGAGCTGGGTCTGAGCCTGGTGCAGTCGGGCTTCCTCTTGTCGATGGTGCAGCTGGCAGGCTTGAGCCTAGCGGTCTTCATGGGCATGCTGGCGGACGGCATGGGCCTCAAGCGCAGCATGGTGCGAGGCCTGCTCTTGCTGGCGCTGGCCAGCGCCGCCGGAGGCTTGGCCACATCGGTCAGCGTCTTGCTGGTGTTGCGGGCCATGGAAGGCCTGGGCTTTCTGCTGGTGGCCTTGCCCGCACCCGCGCTGATCCGCCGCCTGGTGCCACCTACGCAACTGCCCGGCATGCTGGGCGTGTGGGGCGCTTACATGCCCACGGGCACGGCGCTGGCTTTGCTGGTGGGGCCGCTGTTCATTCCGGCCTGGGGTTGGAGCGCGTGGTGGTGGCTGTTCGCGCTGGTTTCGCTGGGCATGGCCGCCTGGGTCGCGCGGGTCATTCCGGCCGATCCACCTGCGCCTGTGCAAGCGGAGTCGGGCATCTGGACGCGCCTGCAACGCACGCTTGGCGCACGCGGCCCCTGGCTGGTGGCCGCTTGTTTTGGTTTGTATTCCGGGCAGTGGCTTGCGGTGGTGGGTTTCCTGCCATCCATCTATGCCGCAGCGGGTGTGGGCGGTGCTTTGCTGGGTGTGCTCACGGCCTTGGCGGCTGCTGTCAACATGCTGGGCAATATGGCCTCGGGCCGTTTGCTGCAAGGCGGCTGGGCGCCGCGCAGCACCCTGTGGCTGGGTTTTGGCGCCATGGCGCTGGGCAGCACGCTGGCCTTTGCCACCTTCACCGAAGGCGCGCCCTGGCTGCGCTTTGCAGGCATCTTGCTGTTCTCGGGCGTGGGTGGGTTGGTGCCGGGCACGCTGTTCTCGCTGGCCGTGCGCCTGGCGCCGGGTGAGCAGCAGGTGGCTTCCACCGTGGGCTGGGTGCAGCAGCTCTCAGCCCTGGGGCAGTTCATCGGGCCGCCCATGGCGGCTGCGCTGGCGGCGCGTGCGGGGGGCTGGCAGCTCACGCCGCTGCTGACGATGGGGTGCTGCGTGGGGGGGGCGGTGCTGGCGGTCTTGTTGCATAGCAGGCTGAAGGCACAATCGCAGCATGACTGATACCTCCCGAAACATCGCCATCGCCGACACCGTGCGCTGGCTCGAACGCGCCGTGATCGGCCTGAACCTGTGCCCCTTTGCCAAGGCCCCGCATGTGAAGGGCCAGATCCATTACGCGGTCAGTGAGGCCAAGGGCCTCGAAGGCCTGCGTGATGAGCTGATCGAACAGCTCCAGGCTCTGGCCGTTTTGTCAGCCGAAGTGCGTGAGACCGTGCTGCTGATCGTGCCGCACATGCTGCGCGATTTTCTGGACTTCAACGACTTTCTGGACGAGGCCGATGGCGTGCTGCAGGAGCTGGATCTGGAAGGTGAATTCCAGATCGCGAGTTTTCACCCTGAGTTCCAGTTCGCCGACACCGAGCCCGACGACATCACGAACTTCACCAACCGCTCGCCTTACCCGATCCTGCACCTGATTCGCGAAGCCAGCATCGACCGGGCGGTGGAAGCCTTCCCCGAAGCCGAAATGATTTACGAGACCAATATGGCAACGATGGAAAAGCTGGGTCACGACGGTTGGAAGAAGCTCGACGTGGACGCCACACCATGAAAAAACGTCCAACCGCTGCGGCACCTGAGTTGCCGCCCGAAGTGCGCCCTGGCCAGTCGGTGGAACTGCTCAAGCAGCTGCACATCCTCACGCGCGACGGCAAGCTCAACCAGGACTCGCGCCGCAAGCTCAAGCAGGTGTACCACCTGTTCCAGTTCATCGAGAAGCTCCTGCTGGAGCTGCCCGCCAGCGAGAGCGGCCCGACGCTGGCCGACCACGGTGCCGGCAAGTCGTATCTGGGCTTCATCATCTACGACCTGTTCTTCAAGGCCCTGGGCAAAGGCACGATCTACGGCATCGAGACCCGCAGCGAACTGGTCGAATCCTCTCGCCAGTTGGCCGAGCGTCTGGGCTTTGAGCGCATGCGCTTTTTGAACGTGAGTGTGGCCGAGTCCACGCAGAGCGACGAACTGCCCGAGCAGATGGACGTGGTCACCGCATTGCATGCCTGCGACACCGCCACCGACGACGCCATCGCCTTTGGGCTGCAGAAGAAAGCCAAATACATGGTGCTGGTGCCCTGCTGTCAGGCCGAGCTGGCGCGAGCGCTCAACCATAACAAGGCGCTCAACCTGCAGCGCACCCCCTTGGCCGAACTGTGGCGTCACCCCCTGCACACCCGCGAGGTGGGCAGCCAATTGACCAACGTGCTGCGCTGCCTGTACCTGGAGTCACAGGGCTATGCGGTCACGGTGACCGAGCTGGTGGGCTGGGAACACAGCATGAAAAACGAGCTGATCCTGGCCAAGTACACAGGCCAGAAAAAGCGCAGCGCTGGGGAAAGGCTGCTGGCCTTGCTCAAAGAGTTCGGGCTGGAAACGTTGGCTGGCCAACGCTATCCAGCCCTCGGATTGTTGTCCGTTTAAGACGTCATCACTCGGCTTCAATTTTCGCGTCGCGGATCGCCTTGGCCCATTTGGCTGTTTCTGCTTTGGAGCGCTGTGCCAGGGCTTCAGGCGAAGCCGGGGCGGTTTCAAAGCCCAGTGACGCGAAACGTTCCAGCAAATCCTTGTCATTGGCTGCGGCGTTGGCGGCCTTGTTGAGTTTGGCGATCACATCGGCGGGCGTGCCTGCCGGTGCAAACATGGCGAAGTAGGCGATCAGCTCGTAGTCCTTGAAGCCGAGGGCTTCGTTGACAGAGGGCAGCTCAGGGATGGCTTTGGAGCGTTGCGTGGACGTGACCGCCAAGCCACGGATCTTTCCTGCCTTGATCTGGGGGAGCATGACCGCAAAGTCGGCGGTGAAGAGGTTGACTTGGCCGCCGATGAGATCGGTCATGGCTGCTGGCCCGCTCTTGTAGGGCACATAGGTCATGTCGATCCCGGCCATGTGGGACAGCACTTCGGTGGACACGCGCTGCGAAGTGCTGGCGCTGGCATAGGTCAGGTGGTTGGGTTTGGCCTTGGCCAGTGCCACCAGCTCCTTGAGGGTTTTGGCGGGCACGTCGTTGTTCACTGCCACTATCAAGGGGACCGAGCCCAGATAGGCGATGGGGGCAAAGGCGGTGTCCTGGTCGTAGGGCAGTTTCTTCATCAGACTCTTGAGCGCCGCGTTGGTGCTGTTGGTGCCGATCAGGAAGGTGTAACCGTCGGGTGCTGACTTGGCCACGAGGTCCGCGCCCAGCATGCCGTTCACGCCCGCCTTGTTTTCCACCACGATGGGCTGCCCCAGGGTTTCGGACATTTTTTGCGCAAAGGCTCGGCCGATCTGGTCGGTGGCGCTGCCTGCTGCAAAGGGCACGATGGCCTTGATCGGTTTATTGGGGTAGGTCTGCGCATGCAAAGAGGTGGCGGCCAGACCGAGCATCAGGGTGAGCAAGCCAGCGAGGTGGATGTTTTTCATGGGGGGGTCTCCGAATTTGAAGGTTTGGGTTTATTCAAGCACGAGGCTGAGGAGTTTGGCACTCAGGCATTTCCCGTGGGCGTCCAGAGCCAGCGAGCGGGTCACGCCGCCGCCCAATGCGTTGTGCATCACGAAGTTGAGCGCGCCCAATTGCGGCAGGCAGTAACGTTCGACCGGGCCGTGCACGATGCCCGCATAGTGCTGTTGCACGCGTTCGGGCGTGAGCTGCTTTTCCAGCAGGGCAAAGTCTTTGGGGTCGTAGGCAATGACCGACAGAGTGGAGCGGTTGCCTTTGTCGCCGGTGCGGGTGTGGGCGATGTCGCGCAGCAGCATGTCAGAGTCCTTCCGCATTGAGCAGCACGGTGTGGGTGTGTACGGCCTCACGAGGCATCAGCACGGCAGCTGCGGCGATCACTTCGCGCACCGAGCGGGTGGCGCCACCGCCGCCTGCCGGGCCGTTGAGGTAAAGCGCTTCGACCTCGTGCGCCACATGCTGAGCCTGCCGCTGTGTGGGCACGCGCAAGGCCACGCGGGCGCGCACTTCGGCAGGTTGCTGTGTCGCGGCATCCGAGTCTGGTCCGAAGATGGCGTTCACGCCGATCAGGTCGTAACGGCCTTCGCAGTTGTTGTAGCCCGCATCGGCCAGCCGTGCGCGCACGAGGTCAAGTGCGAGCTGACCACGCGCCTGTGCGCCGGGGCCTGCGTAAGAGATTTGCCCTTCGCCGATGTAGCCATCGCGGTAACCCACAGTGACCTTGAGCGTGTCGGTGCGTGGACTGCCGCTGCCGCCTGTGACCTGCACGCGGTCGGGGCCGATCTGGTGCAACTGAACTTGTGAGAAGTCGGCCACCACATCGGGTTGCAGGTAGCGCGCAGGGTTCTCGATTTCATACAGCAGCTGCTCGGTGCAAGTGGCCACTGTGACACAACCGCCCGAGCCCGCAACCTTGGTGATGACGGCGTCGCCCGATGCGCTGACCTCGGCCAGCGGAAAGCCCAGCCGGGTCATGTCGGGCACATCCTTGAAGCCCGGATCGGCAAAGTAGCCGCCCGTGATCTGCGCCGCGCATTCGAGCAAATGTCCCACCAGCACGCCTTTGCCCAGACGTGGCCAGTCGTTCAGCGCCCAGCCAAAGTGGTGCACCAGCGGCGCGAGGAAGAGGGCCGGGTCGGCCACGCGGCCGGTGATGATGACCTGCGCGTCGGACTGCAAAGCGGGCAACAGGGCCTCGGCGCCCAGGTAGGCGTTGGCCGAGATCAGCTGCGGCGCCAGGTCGGCCAGTGTCTGCTCGGATTCGAGCACAGGCAGCGACAGGCCATCGGCCTGCAAGTGGGCCAGCACATCGTCGCCCAGCACCACCGCCACCTTGACCTGGGGCAGACCCAGTTCGCGGGCGATGGCCAGCACGGCGTGCCCGGCCTGCAGGGGGTTGGCCGCACCCATGTTGCTGATGATGCGGGTGCCGTGGGCGATGCAGGGCGCCAGCACCGCGCGCATCCGTTCGGCCAGCATCGGGTCAAAACCGCGCTCGGGCTGCTGGCTGCGTTCGAGCTGCGCCAAAGCGATCGTGCGCTCGGCCAGGCATTCAAAGACCAGGTAGTGCAGCTGCCCCTTTTCGGCCAGCTCCATGGCGGGCGGGATGCGGTCACCGGCATAACCTGCGCCCGTGCCGATGCGCAAAATAGGGGCTTGGGTGTTCATGAAGGGCATTATGGTGGGGTTTGCTTTTAATGGGGGTCAGATCCCCATTAAACTGGGGCCGCATTTCAGGATTCCCCCATGGCCCGTCAGCCCCGCCTTACCGTTGCAGGTTATCCGCACCACGTCATCCAGCGCGGCAACGACCGCCAGGCCATCGTGCGCGACGATGCCGACCGCGAGCGTTTGCTGGCATTGTGGCAGGAGCACGCGCAAACCTTCAAGGTGGCTATCCACGCCTACGTGATCATGGACAACCACTTCCATCTGTTGGTCACGCCCGAAACCGACGAAAGCCTGCCACGGATGATGCAGGCGGTGGGTCGTGCCTATGTGCGCTACTTCAATTTGCGCCATCAGCGCACAGGGACCTTATGGGAAGGGCGCTACCGCAGCAACCTCATTGAGAGTGAGCGCTATCTTTTGGCTTGCATGGTCTACATCGATCTGAACCCGGTGCGGGCCGGCATGGTGCAGCAGCCTGCTGACTTCAAATGGTCCAGCCACCGGCACTGTATTGGGCAGGCGAGCGACAAATGGGTGACACCCCATGCCCTGTTTTGGAGTCTGGGCAATACCCCGTTTGCCCGCGAGGCGGCCTATGCCGAGCTGGTTCAGACTGGATTGGCTCAGGCCGAGAAGGATCAGCTTACCCGCAGTGCGCTGTCGGGTTGGGCGCTGGGCTCTGCCAATTTTGTGGACGAACTCCAGCAGTCCACCACACGGCGACTGGCTCCACGCAAGGCCGGGCGGCCTGTCAAGAAGACGGCAGATTGAATCTGTCCCCAATTAATTAATTGCCCGAATGAAAGATAAATTAATTGGGATCTGACCCCAATTAATTGTCTTGGCATGGTTGCTGCAGTGCAGTAAACTCGTCCCCCTGCGTAAAAACCCTAGGAGTGCGCCATGACCACGGCAGCCGATAAAGAACTCTTCCAACAAACCGGTCTGTATGACCCGGCCAATGAGCACGATGCTTGCGGTGTCGGCTTTGTCGCCCACATCAAAGGTCAAAAGAGCCACGCCATCGTGACGCAGGCCCTCAAGATTCTTGAAAACCTGGACCACCGGGGTGCTGTGGGCGCGGACGCGCTCATGGGCGATGGTGCCGGTATCCTGATCCAGTTGCCCGATGCGCTGTACCGCGAAGAGATGGCCAAGCAGGGCATCAACTTGCCGCCTTTCGGTGAATACGGCGTGGGTATGGTCTTCCTGCCCAAAGAGCACGCCTCACGCATGGCTTGCGAGCAAGAACTCGAGCGCGCCGTCAAGGCCGAAGGCCAGGTGGTGCTGGGCTGGCGCGATGTGCCGGTGAACCGCGAGATGCCCATGTCGCCCCGCGTGCGCGAAAAAGAGCCGATCATGCGCCAGATCTTCATCGGCCGTGGTGCCGATGTGATCGTGCAGGACGCGCTGGAGCGCAAGCTGTATGTGATCCGCAAGACCGCCAGCGCCGCCATCCAGGCCCTGAACCTGACGCACAGCAACGAGTACTACATCCCCAGCATGTCCAGCCGCACCGCGGTGTACAAGGGCCTGCTGCTGGCAGACCAAGTAGGCACCTATTACCTGGACCTGCAGGACGAGCGCTGCGTCTCGGCCCTGGGTTTGGTGCACCAGCGTTTCTCCACCAACACCTTCCCCGAGTGGCCATTGGCCCACCCCTACCGTTATGTGGCGCACAACGGCGAGATCAACACCGTCAAGGGCAACTACAACTGGATGAAGGCCCGCGAAGGCGTGATGTCTTCGCCCGTGCTGGCCAATGACCTGCAAAAGCTCTACCCCATCAGCTTTGCCGGGCAGTCCGACACCGCCACGTTTGACAACTGCCTGGAACTGCTGACGATGGCGGGCTACCCCATCAGTCAGGCCGTGATGATGATGATCCCCGAACCCTGGGAACAGCACACCACCATGGACGAGCGCCGCAAGGCCTTCTACGAGTACCACGCTGCGATGCTCGAACCTTGGGACGGCCCCGCCTCGATCGTGTTCACCGACGGCCGCCAGATTGGCGCCACGCTGGACCGCAACGGCCTGCGCCCTTCGCGCTACATCATCACCGACGACGACATGGTCATCATGGGTTCGGAAACCGGCGTGCTGCCGATCCCCGAAAGCAAGATCGTGCGCAAGTGGCGGCTGCAGCCCGGCAAGATGTTCCTGATCGATCTGGAACAAGGCCGCATGATCAACGACGAAGAGTTGAAGGCCGGTCTGGCCAGCGCCAAGCCCTACAAGCAGTGGATCGAAAACCTGCGCATCCGCCTGGATGACGTGGTGCAGCCCGTGGCTGGTGAAGATGGCCGCGACCTGCCCGCCGGTGCGGACACCGGCACCACCGCTTCGGCCACCAGCCCCGAGTTGCTGGACCAGCAGCAGGCCTTTGGCTTCACGCAGGAAGACATCAAGTTCCTGCTCAGCCCCATGGCCGCCAACGGCGAAGAAGCCATCGGCTCCATGGGCAACGACAGCCCACTGGCCGTGCTGTCCGACAAGAACAAGCCGCTGTACAACTACTTCAAGCAGTTGTTCGCGCAAGTGACCAACCCGCCCATCGACCCGATCCGCGAAGCCATCGTGATGTCGCTGGTGTCCTTCATCGGCCCCAAGCCGAACCTGCTGGACATCAACCAGGTCAACCCGCCCATGCGCCTCGAAGTCAGCCAGCCGATCCTGGACTTCGCCGACATGGCCAAGTTGCGCAACATCGAGCAAGCCACCCAGGGCAAGTTCAAGAGCGCGACGCTGGACATCACCTACCCCGCCATGTGGGGCCGCGAAGGCGTGGAGGCCAAGCTGGCCTCGCTCTGCGCTGAAGCCGTGGACGCCATCAAGGGTGGCCACAACATCCTGATCATCAGCGACCGTGGTGTGAGCGCCACCCAGGTGGCTGTGCCCGCGCTGCTGGCGCTGTCGGCCATCCACCAGCACCTGGTGACCGAGGGCCTGCGCACCACCGCGGGCCTGGTGGTCGAAACCGGCACCGCCCGCGAAGTGCACCACTTCGCCGTGCTGGCCGGTTACGGCGCCGAAGCCGTGCATCCCTACCTGGCCATGGACACCCTGGCCTCGATGCACAAGGACCTGCCAGGCGACTTGTCGGCTGACAAGGCCATCTACAACTACGTCAAGGCGATCGGCAAGGGCCTGTCCAAGATCATGTCCAAGATGGGCGTGTCGACTTACATGTCGTATTGCGGTGCGCAGCTGTTTGAAGCCATCGGCATCAACAGCGAAACCATCAACAAGTACTTCACCGGCACCGCCAGTCGGGTGGGCGGCATCGGCGTGTTCGAAATCGCCGAAGAAGCCTTCCGCATGCACACCGCTGCCTTCGGTGACGACCCTGTGCTGGCCACCATGCTGGACGCGGGCGGCGAATACGCCTGGCGCGCCCGTGGCGAAGAGCACATGTGGACGCCCGACGCGATTGCCAAGCTGCAGCACTCCACCCGTGCGGGCAACTTCAGCACCTACAAGGAATACGCGCAGATCATCAACGACCAGAGCAAGCGCCACATGACGCTGCGCGGTCTGTTCGAGTTCAAGATCGACCCGTCCAAAGCCATCCCGCTGGAGCAGGTCGAGCCTGCCGCCGAGATCGTCAAGCGTTTCGCCACCGGCGCGATGTCGCTGGGCTCGATTTCCACCGAAGCGCACGCCACCCTGGCCGTGGCCATGAACCGCATCGGCGGCAAGAGCAACACCGGTGAAGGCGGCGAAGACGCCAACCGTTACCGCAACGAACTCAAGGGCATCCCGATCAAGCAGGGCGATTCCTTGAAGAGCGTGATCGGTGAAGCCAACGTCGAAGTCGATTTGCCATTGCTGGCGGGCGACTCGCTGCGTTCGCGCATCAAGCAGGTGGCTTCGGGCCGCTTTGGTGTGACGGCCGAATACCTGTCCAGCGCCGACCAGATCCAGATCAAGATGGCCCAGGGCGCCAAGCCCGGTGAAGGCGGCCAGCTGCCCGGCGGCAAGGTGTCCGAGTACATCGGCAAGTTGCGCCACTCGGTGCCCGGTGTCGGTCTGATCTCGCCACCACCCCACCACGACATCTACTCGATCGAGGACTTGGCCCAGCTGATCCACGACCTGAAGAACGTGGCGCCGCACAGCGACATCAGCGTCAAGCTCGTGTCCGAAATCGGTGTCGGCACCATCGCCGCCGGTGTGGCCAAGTGCAAGGCCGACCACGTCGTGATCGCTGGCCACGACGGTGGCACGGGCGCGTCGCCTTGGTCTTCTGTCAAGCACGCAGGCTCGCCATGGGAAATCGGCCTGGCTGAAACCCAGCAGACCCTGGTGCTCAACGGCCTGCGTGGTCGCATCCGTGTGCAGGCCGACGGCCAGATGAAGACCGGCCGCGACGTCGCCATCGGCGCGCTCTTGGGCGCGGATGAATTCGGCTTCGCCACCGCACCGCTGGTGGTCGAGGGCTGCATCATGATGCGCAAGTGCCACCTGAACACCTGCCCCGTGGGCGTGGCCACGCAGGACCCCACACTGCGCGCCAAGTTCACCGGCAAGCCTGAGCACGTCGTGAACTACTTCTTCTTCATCGCTGAAGAAGTGCGTCAGATCATGGCCCAGCTGGGCATCGCCAAGTTCGACGACATGGTGGGCCGTGCCGACCTGCTCGACATGCGCGCTGGCGTGAGCCACTGGAAGGCCCGTGGCCTGGACTTCGCTCGCCTGCTGGCCGTGCCGCAAGTCACGGTGGACGCCGACGTGCGCCACGTGCAAACCCAGGACCACGGTCTGGCCAAGGCGCTGGACAACGTGCTGATCGCCAAGAGCCGTCCGGCCATCGACAAGGGCGAAAAAGTCCAGTTCATGGAAACGGCCCGGAACGTGAACCGCTCGGTCGGTGCCATGTTGTCCGGCGCGGTGACCAAGGTGCACCCCGAAGGTTTGCCGGACGACACCATCCGCATCCAGCTCGAAGGCACGGGCGGTCAGTCCTTCGGTGCTTTCTTGTGCAAGGGCATTACGCTGTACCTGATCGGCGAAGCCAACGACTACACCGGCAAAGGTTTGTCGGGTGGTCGCGTGGTGGTGCGTCCAAGCCTCGATTTCCGTGGCGTGGCGGCGCAAAACATCATCGTGGGCAACACCGTCATGTACGGCGCGACCACCGGTGAAGCCTTCTTCGCTGGCGTGGCCGGTGAGCGTTTCGCAGTCCGTTTGTCGGGCGCGACAGCGGTCGTCGAAGGCACAGGCGATCACGGTTGTGAATACATGACCGGTGGCACCGTGGCTGTGCTGGGCAAGACCGGCCGCAACTTCGGCGCGGGCATGAGCGGCGGTATCGCTTATGTGTACGACGAAGACGGCGAGTTCGCTTCGCGCTGCAACACCGCCATGGTCAGCATGGAAAAGGTGCTGTCCACCGCCGAGCAGGAAGCGCAGATCGACCGCAAGGTGTGGCACCGCGACCAGACCGATGAAGCGCAGCTCAAGAAGCTGCTGGAAGACCAGTTCAAGTGGACCGGCAGCCAGCGCGCCCGCGAGTTGCTCGACAACTGGGCCACGGCCCGTGCGAAGTTCGTGAAGGTGTTCCCGAACGAATACAAGCGTGCTCTGGGCGAAATCAACGCCAAGAAAGCAGCCCAGGCCGCCAAGCCTGTCGCCGCCTGAGCCCAACGTCAAGAATCGAAGGAAACATCATGGGAAAAGTCACAGGCTTCATGGAATTTGAGCGCATCGAAGAGGGCTACAAGCCCGTCGCCGAGCGCCTGAAGAACTACGGCGAGTTCGTGATCGGTCTGACCGAAGAGCAAGCCAAAACCCAGGGCGCGCGCTGCATGGACTGCGGCACACCGTTCTGCAACAACGGCTGTCCGGTCAACAACATCATTCCGGACTTCAACGACCTGGTCTACCACGGTGACTGGAAGAACGCGATCGAGGTGCTGCACAGCACCAACAACTTCCCCGAGTTCACTGGCCGCATCTGCCCCGCACCTTGCGAGGCCGCTTGCGTGGTGAACTTCAACGGCGACGCCGTGGGCATCAAGTCGATCGAGCACGCCATCATCGACCGCGCCTGGGCTGAGGGCTGGGTCACACCCCGTCCTGCCAAGGTCAAGACCGGCAAGAAAGTCGCCGTGATCGGTGCAGGCCCTGCGGGCTTGGCCGCATCGCAGCAGCTGGCACGTGCCGGCCACGACGTGACCCTGTTCGAGAAGAACGACCGCGTCGGTGGTTTGCTGCGTTACGGCATCCCCGACTTCAAGATGGAAAAGTCGCACATCGACCGCCGCGTCAAGCAACTCGAAGCCGAAGGCGTGACGATTCGCACCGGCGTGTTGGTGGGCGAATGGCCCAAGGATTCCAAGGTCACCAACTGGGCCAAGGAAACCATCAGCGCCGAGCAGCTGAAAAAAGACTTTGACGCGGTGCTGCTGACCGGCGGCTCCGAGCAGTCGCGTGACTTGCCTGTGCCCGGCCGCGACCTCGACGGCATCCATTTCGCGATGGAATTCCTGCCCCAGCAAAACAAGGTCAATGCCGGTGACAAGCTCAAGGGCCAGCTGCGCGCTGACGGCAAAAACGTCATCGTGATTGGTGGCGGTGACACCGGCAGCGACTGCGTGGGCACCAGCACCCGTCACGGCGCGGTCAGCGTGACCCAGTTCGAGGTGATGCCCGAGCCACCCGAAAAAGAAAACAAGCCGATGGTCTGGCCTTACTGGCCCATGAAGCTGCGCACCAGCTCCAGCCACGACGAGAGCGCCGAAAAAGGCCTGCTCAAGCGCGAGTTCGCCATCTCCACCAAGGAGTTCGTTGGCGAAAAAGGCAAAGTCACCGGCCTGAAGACCGTGCATGTCGAGTTCAAGGACGGCAAGATGGTCGAGGTGCCCGGCACCGAGAAGGAATACAAAGCCGACCTGGTCTTGCTGGCCATGGGTTTTGTGAACCCGGTCGCCACCGTGCTCGACGCCTTCGGCATCGACAAGGACGCCCGTGGCAACGCCAAGGCCAGCACCGACTTCACAGGTGGCTACGCCACCAATGTGAGCAAGGTGTTTGCCGCCGGTGACATGCGCCGTGGCCAGTCGCTGGTGGTCTGGGCCATCCGCGAAGGCCGTCAAGCGGCACGCGCCGTAGACGAGTTCCTGATGGGCGCGAGCGACCTGCCCCGCTGAGGCGGGCGATTCTAGGTAAAATCCCTAGAACACCAAGGTTTACATCCCGTTGACCTTGGGGCGATAACATCACAAGAGCCGGTTTCCCCGGCTCTTGTCTTTCATGACCACCTCTGCCAGCCCTTTTCTTGTTGAGCTTGATCATCTGACCTTCGGGTACGGTGAGCGGGTCATCTTGCGCGATGTCAGTTTTGGCGTCCCCCGTGGCAAGGTCACCGCCTTGATGGGTGTCTCGGGCGGTGGCAAGACCACGGTCTTGCGCCTGATTGGTGGCCAGATCCGGGCACAACAAGGTCAGGTGCGCTTCGACGGCCATGACGTGACGACCATGCACCAAAGTGCGTTGTACGCGGCCCGCCGCCGCATGGGCATGTTGTTCCAGTTTGGCGCCTTGTTCACCGACATCAGTGTGTTTGACAACGTGGCGTTCCCATTGCGCGAGCACACCGATCTGCCCGAAGACATGGTGCGCGACATTGTGCTGATGAAGCTCGACGCCGTGGGCCTGCGCGGCGCACGCGACCTCAAGCCTTCCGAGATTTCCGGTGGCATGAGCCGCCGTGTGGCGCTGGCGCGAGCCATTGCTTTGGACCCTGACCTGATCATGTACGACGAGCCCTTTGCCGGGCTTGATCCGATCTCGCTGGGCACGGCCGCCCGCCTGATCCGTCGCCTGAACGACAGTCTGGGTATCACCAGCGTGATCGTCTCGCACGACATCACCGAGACGTTCGAGATCGCCGACCATGTGGTGGTGCTGGCCAACGGCGCTGTGGCGGCGCAGGGCTCCCCCGCCGAATTGCGAGCGAGCGCCGATCCCTTGATTCACCAGTTTGTTCACGCCCTGAGCGACGGCCCGGTGCCGTTCCATTACCCGGCGCCCACCGTGGCGCAGGATTTCGACAGGAGGTCGGCATGAGGGTGCTGGGCTGGTTGGCGGCGCTGGGGGCAGTGACGCGTCAGACCTTGGCCGATTGGGGCTATGGTGCGCGCCTGTTCCTGAAATTGCTGTCGATGTCAGGTGCAGCTTTGCGCCGCTTCGGCCTGGTGCGTGACCAGGTGCATTTCCTGGGCAATTATTCGCTGGCCATCATCACGGTCTCAGGCCTGTTTGTGGGCTTTGTGCTGGGTTTGCAAGGCTATTACACGCTGCAGCGCTATGGCTCGGCCGAGGCGCTGGGTTTGCTGGTCGCACTCAGTCTGGTGCGCGAGCTGGGGCCGGTGGTGGCTGCCTTGTTGTTTGCGGGCCGCGCTGGCGCGTCGCTCACCGCCGAGATTGGTCTCATGCGTGCGGGTGAGCAACTCACCGCGCTCGAGATGATGGCGGTGGATCCGGTGCAGCGCATTCTGGCACCCCGTTTCATGGGGGGCGTGATCGCCTTGCCGATGCTCACAGCCGTGTTCAGCGCGGTCGGCATTCTGGGGGGCTACGCCGTCGGTGTTTTGCTCATCGGTGTGGATTCGGGCTCGTTCTGGAGCCAGATGCAAAGCGGTGTCGATGTCTGGAAGGACGTGGGCAACGGCATGATCAAGAGTGTGGTGTTCGGGGTGGCGGTCACGTTCATTGCGCTGCTGGAAGGCTATGTGGCGCAACCAACGCCCGAGGGCGTGGCCAGTGCCACCACACGCAGCGTGGTCGTGTCTTCCTTGTCCGTTCTGGGTCTGGATTTCATCTTGACCACGATGATGTTCAGTATTTGAAGAAGAGGGGATTGCCATGCAACGTTCCAAAAATGATGTCTGGGTGGGTTTGTTTGTGTTGCTGGGCGCGGTGGCGGTTCTGTTTCTGGCCCTGAAGTCGGCCAATCTGCTGCAAATGAGTTTCAGCAAAGACTACGAAGTCACTGCCAAGTTCGACAACATCGGTGGACTCAAGACCGGCGCTGCGGTCAAGAGTGCTGGCGTGGTGGTGGGGCGTGTCAAGCAGATTGCGTTCGATGGCGAGTCGTTTCAGGCGCAGGTGACCTTGGCGCTGCAATCGCAGAATACGTTCCCGAAAGACAGTTCACTGTCCATTCTGACCAGCGGATTGCTGGGTGAGCAGTATGTAGGCATCGTTCCGGGCGCGGATGAGAAGAACCTTGTCGCCGGTGACCGCATTGGCTCCACACAATCGGCCATCGTGCTGGAGAGTCTGATCAGCCAGTTCCTGTACAGCAAGGCGGCTGAGCCTGCCAAATCGGAAGGTGGCAAGCCATGAGCCCAAGACACTTGCGTGCTCTGGGCTTGGCGTTTTCGCTGGCGGCCATGCAATGCACCGCGATAGCGGCGGATGCACGTGATCCCTGGGAGTCCATGAACCGGCGCGTCTACGCCTTCAACGACGTGGTCGATGTGACCGTGGTCCGGCCTGTGGCTCAGGTCTACGACAAGGTATTGCCCCGTTTTGCACGCACAGGCGTTCACAACTTTTTAGGAAACCTCAGCGATGTGTGGTCCATGGCCAACAGCGCCTTGCAGCTCAAGGGACAGGCCACGGCCGAGACCTTGATGCGTGTCTCGGTCAACACTTTTTTCGGTCTGGCGGGTGTGCTGGATGTCGCGACCGAGATGGGCATCGAAAAACGCAAGGAAGACTTTGGACAGACCCTGGGGTACTGGGGCGTGCCCCCCGGACCTTATGTGGTGTTGCCCATCCTGGGGCCTTCCACGGTGCGCGATGGGCTGGCTTTGCCGTTGGACTTCAAAGGCGATCCTGGTCAGAACGCCAGCGACCCGGCGACCCGCAATACCTTGACGGTTCTGCGTGTCACAGACTTGCGCGCCAGTCTGCTCAAGACCGTGGACACGGTCAAGGAGGCCTCGCTTGACCCCTACAGCTTTGTGCGTGATGCCTATTTGCAAAAACGCGAAAACGACATCTATGACGGCAATCCGCCGTCCGACTTCGATTACGCTGACCCGGATCTGTCCGGCAAATGAAGTCGTTACAGCTGCTCACACATCCATCCGTGAAAAACCGGATTTTGTTTTTACATTCAGTGTTATGAAAAATTCCTTGTCATTGGCCTCTTGGCCCCGTCGTTTGTTTTTGATGCTGGCTTTGACCAGTGCTGCTGCTTTGGGTGTGGCCCACGCGGCCGAAGAAAGCGCAGATGCCTTCATCAAGCGCATGAGCACCGAAACCCTGGACACGATCAAGGCCGACAAGGCCTTGCGCAACGGGGATGTTAGCAAGATCATCTTGCTGGTGGACAACAAGGTCATGCCGAATGTGAATTTCAAACGCATGACAGCACTGGCCACCGGCCCGGCGTGGCGTAAGGCCACACCCGAGCAGCAAAAGCGTCTGCAGGACGAATTCAAGCTGCTGCTGGTGCGCACCTATTCGGGCGCCTTGAGCCAGGTCAGTGACCAGAGCGTGGTGGTCAAGCCCCTGCGCCCCGGGCAGGACGACAAGAACCTGGTGGTCAACACCGAGGTGCGTGGCAAGGGCGACCCGATCCAGCTGGACTACCGTCTGGAAAAAACCCCTGGCGAAGGCGCAGGCTGGATGATTTTCGACCTGAATGTGCTGGGTGTCTGGTTGATCGAAAACTACCGCACCCAGTTCACCAAGGAAATCAACGCCGGTGGCATTGACGCGCTGATCAACAGCCTGTCCGAGCGCAACAAAGCCAACGCTCAAAAATCCTGAGCCATTGACCGGTCATGAGCGATTTGCAACTGCCTTCCACCTTGATGCATCCGCAGGCCAATGCCTGTCGGACCCAGTGGGTGCGCGCCATGCGATCTGCACCGGCTGCAAGCACCTGGACGGTTGATGCGTCCGCCTTGACCGAGTTCGATTCTTCTGCGCTTGCGGTGTTGCTGGCTTGTCGCCGTGAAGCACTGGCTTTGGGGCATTCTTTTGAGGTGCGGCGGATGCCCCCCAAGCTTTTGGAGTTGGCTGGCCTGTACGGCGTGATGCCGCTTTTGAGTGCCTGAACCGGACCGTTGGCATGCCCCTTGGCTGCCGGATTGTCCCGGCTACTCACCAGAAGGTGCCTGATTCCCCGGGCATCGGCCCTTCTAGGCCGATGGAGCACTTAAAATAGACCTCTGATGTCCGCTCTTTCATTCCAATCCGTTTCCAAGACTTATCCGGCCCGCAGTGCGGGTTCGCCCGCGTTCCAGGCGCTCAAACAAGTGTCTCTGGAGGTGCAGGAGGGTGAGTTTTTTGGCCTCCTGGGGCCCAACGGTGCGGGAAAAACCACTTTGATCAGCATTCTGGCGGGTTTGTCCCGGGCCACCGAAGGTCGCGTGCAGGTGCACGGGCACGATGTGCAGACCGATTACGCCCATGCCCGCCGCCTGCTGGGTGTGGTGCCTCAGGAATTGGTCTTTGACCCCTTTTTCACGGTGCGCGAATCCCTGCGCATCCAGTCGGGCTATTTCGGCGTCAAGGGCAACGATGCCTGGATCGACGAGCTGCTGGACAGCCTGGGCTTGGCCGACAAGGCCAACGCGAACATGCGCCAACTCTCGGGCGGCATGAAGCGCCGTGTGCTGGTGGCACAGGCCCTGGTGCACAAACCCCGCGTGATCGTGCTGGACGAACCCACCGCAGGTGTGGACGTCGAATTGCGCCAGACGCTGTGGCAATTCATCGCCAAGCTCAACAAGCAAGGCCACACGGTGTTGCTGACCACCCATTACCTCGAAGAAGCCGAGGCCCTGTGCGGCCGCATCGCCATGCTCAAGCGTGGCGAGGTGGTGGCGCTGGAGCGCACCTCCGACCTGCTCAAGTCGGCCACCAGCCAGGTGCTGCGCATGAAACTCGATGGCGAGCTGCCTGCGGCCCTGGCCGCCATGGCGCGTGTGACCGGCCGCATCGTCCAGCTGCCGGTGCACAACGCGCTCGAAATCGAAAACCACCTGGCCACCATCCGCGCGGCGGGCCTGGTCGCCGAAGACGTGGAAATTCGTCAGCCTGACCTTGAAGACGTGTTCCTGGAAGTCATGAACCGCAAGCAACCCGCAGCCGGAGTTTCGGCATGACCGGCTGGCAAACCCTGCTCTACAAAGAAGTCCTGCGTTTCTGGAAAGTCGCTTTCCAGACCATCGCCGCGCCCGTGCTCACCTCGGTCCTGTACATGCTCATCTTCGGCCATGTGCTTGAAGACCATGTCAAGGTCTACGACCAGGTGGCCTACACCTCCTTCCTCCTGCCCGGCCTGATCATGATGGGCGTGCTGCAAAACGCCTTTGCCAACAGCTCATCAAGCCTGGTGCAAAGCAAGATCATGGGCAACATCGTGTTCCTGCTGCTCACGCCGCTGTCGCACCGCAGCTGGTTTGTGGCCTATGTGGGCTCTTCGGTGGTGCGCGGCTTGGCGGTGGGTCTGGGCGTGTTTGTCATCACCGGCTGGATGGTCAACATCCAGTTCATGTACCCCTTGTGGATTCTGGCGTTCGCCATCCTGGGTGCGGCCATGATGGGCGCTCTGGGCGTGATCGCGGGTTTGTGGGCCGAAAAGTTCGATCAGATGGCCGCCTTCCAGAACTTCATCATCATGCCCATGACCTTCCTGTCGGGCGTGTTTTACTCCATCCATTCGCTGCCCGCTTTCTGGCAGCAGCTGAGCCACCTCAACCCGTTTTTCTACATGATCGACGGTTTCCGCTATGGCTTTTTCGGCCAGAGCGATGTCTCGCCCTGGACCAGTCTGGGCGTGGTGGCCACGGCCCTGGCCCTGGTCAGCGGCGTGACCCTTCACCTTTTGCGCACCGGTTACAAGATCCGGAGCTGAACCTTCATGAATGCAGAGCAACTTCACGCCATCATCGCCGCAGGGCTCCCATGTTCCCACCTCGAAGTCGACGGTGATGGTCGCCACTGGAGTGCTGTGGTTGTGTCCGAGGCTTTCAATGGCTTGCGCCTGATTGCCCGCCACCAGAAGGTGTACGCCACGCTGGGTCAAAAAATCCAGACCGACGAGGTGCACGCCTTGTCGATGAAAACCTTCACGCCCGCCGAATGGGCTGCACAAGGGCGCTGAGCCCGTACCGACTCCGAACATGGACAAACTCAAAATTCGCGGCGGCAACCGCCTGCAGGGCACGCTGGATGTGGCAGGCGCCAAAAATGCCGCTCTGCCCGAGCTGTGCGCTGCCTTGCTGACCGCCGAGCCGGTGACGCTGCGCAATGTGCCGCGTCTGCAGGACGTGTCAACCATGCTCAAGTTGATCCGCAACATGGGCGTGCAGGCCGAGCACCACGAAGACGGCAGCGTCACGCTCGATGCGGGCGCGTTGAATAACCCTGAAGCTCCTTATGAGCTGGTCAAAACCATGCGCGCATCGGTGCTGGCGCTGGGCCCTTTGCTGGCCCGCTTTGGCCACGCCAAGGTGTCCCTGCCCGGTGGCTGCGCCATCGGCTCGCGTCCGGTGGACCAGCACATCAAGGGCCTGCAGGCCATGGGTGCCGAAATCACGGTGGAGCACGGCTACATGCTGGCCAGCCTGCCCGCAGGCCGCACCCGTCTGAAGGGCGCGCACATCACCACCGACATGGTCACGGTGACGGGCACTGAAAACTTCATGATGGCAGCCGCTTTGGCCGAGGGCGAAACGGTGCTCGAAAACGCCGCCCAGGAACCAGAGATCACCGACCTGGCCGAGATGCTGATCGCCATGGGCGCGAAGATCGAGGGCCACGGCACCAGCAAGATCCGCATCCAGGGCGTGGAACGCCTGCACGGCGGCGAGCACCAGGTGGTGGCCGACCGCATCGAGGCGGGCACCTTTTTGTGCGCGGTGGCAGCCACCGGCGGTGACGTGGTGCTGCGCCACGGCCGCGCCGACCACCTGGACGCCGTCATCGACAAGCTGCGCGACGCCGGGGCCACGGTCGAAGCCGGTGAGGGTTTCATCCGAGTGAAGTCCGAAGGGCGCCTGAAAGCACAGAGCTTTCGCACCACCGAATACCCGGGCTTTCCGACCGACATGCAGGCGCAGTTCATGGCGCTCAACTGCATCTCCAAAGGCGCCAGCAAGGTGACCGAGACGATTTTTGAAAACCGCTTCATGCACGTCAACGAACTGGTGCGCCTGGGCGCGCACATCCAGATCGACGGCAAGGTGTCGGTGATCGAGGGCGTGGAGAAACTCTCGGGCGCCACTGTCATGGCCACCGACCTGCGCGCATCGGCCAGCCTGGTGATTGCGGGGCTGGTCGCCGAAGGCGAAACCATCGTGGACCGCATTTACCACCTGGACCGCGGCTATGACCGCATGGAAGCCAAACTGCGCGCTGTGGGCGCCGACATCGAACGCATCCAATGAACCCCGGGGCGCAAGCCCTGGCTGAAACGAACATGATCACACTGGCCCTGTCCAAAGGACGCATCTTTGACGAAACCCTGCCGCTGCTCCAGGCCGCAGGCATCGAGGTGCTCGAAGACCCCGAAAAATCCCGCAAACTGATCCTGCCCACCAACCAGGCGAATGTGCGCGTGGTGTTGGTGCGCGCCAGCGATGTGCCCACTTATGTGGAATACGGCGGCGCCGATCTGGGTGTGACGGGCCTGGACACCTTGATCGAGCACGGTGGCCAGGGCCTGTACCAGCCGCTGGACCTGAACATCGCCAAATGCCGCATGAGCGTGGCGGTGCGCGCCGACTACGACTACGCCGCGCAGGTGCGCACAGGTGCACGTTTGAAAGTGGCGACCAAATACACCGCGATTGCGCGCGACTTTTTTGCCACCAAGGGTGTGCACGTCGACCTGATCAAGCTCTATGGCAGCATGGAGCTGGCGCCGCTCACGGGCCTGGCCGATGCGATTGTGGACTTGGTGTCCACCGGCAACACGCTCAAGGCCAACCATTTGGTCGAGGTCGAACGCATCATGGACATCAGCTCGCGTCTGGTCGTGAACCAGGCGGCACTCAAACTCAAACAAGCGCCGATCCGCGCCATCATCGACGCCTTTGCGGGCGCCGTGAAGAAAGACTGAACATGGGTCTGCAAGCCAAACCATTGCAACTGAACACGGCGGACGCCGGTTTTGAAGCGGCCTTCGCGGCCCGCCTGCATTGGTCTGCCGACACCGACGCCGCCATCGAGCAGCGCGTGGCCGACATCCTGGCCGATGTGCAACAACGCGGCGACGCGGCCGTGCTGGAGTACACCCAGCGCTTTGACGGCCTGCAAGCGGCCGATGTGAAGGCACTCGAAATCACCCAGGCCGAACTGCAAGCTGCGCTGGACAGCCTGCCTGCCGTGCAGCGCGAAGCCCTGCAAGCCGCTGCAGCCCGTGTGCGCCAGTACCACGAGGCGCAAAAGAAAGCATCTGGCGAGAGCTGGTCTTACCGCGACGAAGACGGCACGCTGCTGGGCCAGAAAGTCACGCCGCTCGACCGCGTGGGCATCTATGTGCCCGGTGGCAAAGCGGCTTACCCCTCGTCGGTGTTGATGAATGCCATCCCTGCCCATGTGGCCGGGGTGCAGGAGATCATCATGGTGGTGCCCACGCCAGCTGGCGTGCGCAACCCGCTGGTGCTGGCCGCCGCCTGTGTGGCGGGCGTGAGCCGCGCCTTCACCGTGGGTGGCGCGCAGGCCGTGGGTGCGTTGGCTTACGGCACCGCCACCATCCCCAAGGTGGACAAGATCACCGGCCCGGGCAACGCCTATGTGGCCAGCGCCAAAAAGCGCGTGTTCGGCACGGTGGGCATCGACATGATCGCGGGCCCCTCAGAAATTTTGGTGCTGGCCGATGGCAGCACGCCCGCCGAATGGGTGGCGATGGACCTGTTCAGCCAGGCCGAGCACGACGAACTGGCGCAAAGCATTTTGCTGTGCCCCGATGCGGCCTACATCGCCGAGGTGCAGGCCGCCATTGACCGCTTGCTGCCCGAGATGCCGCGCCGCGAGATCATCGCCAAGAGCCTGAACGACCGGGGTGCGCTGATCCTCACGCGCAACATGGAAGAAGCCTGCGCCATCAGCAACCGCATCGCGCCCGAGCATCTGGAAGTTTCCAGCCGCGACCCGCACCGCTGGGAGCCGCTGCTGCGCCATGCGGGCGCGATCTTTTTGGGGGCCTTCACCAGCGAGTCGCTGGGCGACTACTGCGCTGGCCCCAACCATGTGCTGCCGACCAGCGGCACGGCACGTTTCTCGTCGCCCTTGGGCGTTTACGACTTCCAGAAACGCAGCAGCTTGATCGAGGTCAGCGAAGCCGGTGCCCAGCCGCTGGGCCGCATCGCTGCCGAACTGGCTTACGGCGAAGGCCTGCAGGCGCACGCCCGCGCTGCCGAGTTGCGTTTGAACCCTGTGCCCCCGATGCGAGACACGAAATGAGCACTGTCAGCCCCCAATTGATGCAACGCATCCGCCAGGACGTGCAGTCCATGCACGCCTACGCCATCCAGGATTCGGTCGGCATGGTCAAGCTCGACGCGATGGAAAACCCACACCGCCTGCCTGCCGACCTGCAAAAAGCCTTGGGCGAGCGCCTGGGCGCGCTGGCGCTCAACCGCTACCCCGATGGCCGTGTGAACGACCTGCGCGCTGCGCTGGCCCAGCACGCGGGCATGCCCGAAGGCTTTGACATCATGCTGGGCAACGGCTCGGACGAATTGATCTCGCTCTTGGCCATGGCCTGCGATGTGCCCGGCGCGTCCATCCTGGCCCCCTTGCCCGGCTTCGTGATGTACGCCATGAGCGCCCAGCTGCAAGGTCTGGCCTTCCACGGCGTGCCGCTCACCGCCGACTTTGAACTCGACGAAGCCGCGATGCTGGCCGCTATTGCCGAGCACAAGCCGTCTATCGTCTATCTGGCTTATCCGAACAACCCCACCGGCAATTTGTGGAACGACGACACGATTGAAAAGATCGTGCTGGCCCAGGGCGCGCAAGGCGGTTTGGTCGTCATGGACGAGGCTTATCAGCCCTTTGCCAGCAAGAGCTACATGGACCGCATCACGCGCCACACGCACGTGCTCTTGATGCGCACGCTCAGCAAATTTGGCCTGGCCGGTGTCCGTCTGGGTTACATGGTGGGCCCCAAGGCCCTGGTGGCAGAGATCGACAAAGTGCGCCCGCCCTACAACATCAGCGTACTCAATTACGAGTGCGCCCTGTTCGCGCTGGAGCACGCCGAGGTGTTTGCCGCCCAGGCCAAAGACCTGCGCGAACAGCGCGCCCGCCTGCAGCGTGAACTGGCCGCCTTGCCGGGTGTGACCCCGTTCCCGAGCGAGGCCAACATGATCCTGGCCCGCGTGCCTGATGCGGCCCGGACCTTTGAAGGCATGAAGGCGCACCGTGTGCTGGTCAAGAACGTTTCTAAAATGCACCCATTGCTGGCCAATTGCCTGCGCCTGACGGTGGGCACAGCCGCCGAAAACGACCAACTCCTCGCCGCTTTGAAAGCCTCCTTATGAACCGCACTGCTGCAGTCACCCGCAAGACGGCCGAGACGAACATCCGCGTCGCCATCAACCTGGACGGCACCGGCCAGTCCCAGCTGGCCACCGGCATTGGCTTTCTGGACCACATGCTCGACCAGATCGCGCGCCATGGCCTGATTGATTTGGGTGTGAGTTGCGAAGGCGATTTGCACATCGACGGCCACCACACGGTGGAAGACATCGGCATCACCATCGGTCAGGCCTTTGCGCAGGCCGTGGGCGACAAAAAAGGCATTCGTCGTTATGGCCACGCCTACGTGCCGCTTGACGAGGCTTTGAGCCGCGTGGTGGTGGACTTCTCGGGTCGTCCCGGCTTGCACATGGACGTGAACTTCACCTCCGGCATGATCGGCGCCCTCGATACGCAGCTGGTGTTCGAGTTCTTCCAGGGCTTTGTGAACCATGCGCTGTGCACATTGCACATCGACAACCTCAAGGGCGTGAACGCACACCACCAGTGCGAGACCATCTTCAAGGCCTTTGCACGGGCCGTGCGTGCCGCGCTCGAACTCGATCCACGCTCGGCGGGCGTGATCCCCTCCACCAAAGGCAGCCTCTGACATGAGCGTCAATCGCGTTGCAGTGGTGGACTACGGCATGGGCAACCTGCGCAGTGTGGCGCAGGCGGTGATCCATGCGGCCTCCAGCGTGGACCATGCCGAAGTCACGGTCACGTCTGACCCGCAGGTCGTGCGCGACGCGCACCGCGTGGTCTTGCCGGGGCAGGGCGCCATGCCCGACTGCATGCGCGAGTTGCGCGAGTCGGGCTTGATGGAAGCCGTGCTCGAAGCCGCTGCCAGCAAACCGCTGTTTGGCGTGTGTGTGGGCATGCAGATGCTGCTGGACCACAGCGACGAGGGCGACACCCCGGGCTTGGGACTGATCCCTGGCCGCGTGGTCAAGTTCGATTTGACCGGGCAAATGCAGCCTGATGGCACCCGCTACAAAGTGCCGCAGATGGGCTGGAACCAGGTCTGGCAAGATGCGCCCGCGCACCCCTTGTGGAGCGGCATTGCCGACGGCAGCTGGTACTATTTTGTGCACAGCTTCTACGCCAAGGTGGCCAACCCAGCCCACAGCGCGGCCCAGACCGACTACGGTAGCCGCTTTGCCTGCGCCATCGCGCGTGACAATATTTTTGCGACCCAGTTTCACCCTGAAAAGAGCGCGGCTCAGGGCCTGGCCTTGTTCCGCAATTTCCTCCACTGGCAGCCTTGAGTGGTTTTCACTGCCGTTTTTTCTTTCACCTGCTTTTAACTTGCCATGATTCTGATCCCCGCCATTGACCTCAAAGACGGCCACTGCGTTCGCCTCAAGCAGGGCGATATGGACCAAGCCACGACCTTCGGGGAAGACCCGGCCGCCATGGCGCGGACCTGGCTCGAAAAAGGCGCACGCCGTCTGCACCTGGTTGACCTGAACGGCGCGTTTGCAGGCAAGCCGCAAAATTTTGCGGCCATCAAGTCCATCCTCAAGGCCGTGGGCGACGACATCCCGGTGCAACTGGGCGGTGGCATCCGTGATCTGGACACGATTGAAAAATACATCGACAGCGGCCTGCGCTACGTCATCATCGGCACCGCTGCCGTCAAGAACCCTGGTTTCTTGAAAGACGCCTGCACCGCCTTTGGCGGCCACATCATCGTGGGCCTGGACGCCAAGGACGGCAAAGTCGCCACCGACGGCTGGAGCAAGCTCACCGGCCACGAAGTCATCGACATGGCCAAGAAGTTCGAGGACTGGGGCGTTGAATCCATCATCTACACCGATATCGGTCGTGACGGCATGCTCAGTGGCATCAACATCGACGCCACCGTCAAGCTGGCGCAGGCCCTCACCATTCCCGTGATCGCTTCGGGGGGGCTGTCCAACATGGCCGACATCGAACAGCTGTGCGCGGTCGAAGACGAAGGCGTGGAAGGTGTGATCTGCGGCCGCGCCGTGTACTCGGGTGACCTCGACTTTGCGCTGGCGCAGCAACGCGCCGACGAACTCAACGGTTGAACCCCGCAGGACCCTCCAGATGACCGCGCTGGCGACTTGTCGCGACACCGTGTTCGCCGGTTTGCCTGCTTTTGAGGTGGCTTTGTCGTACGGTGATCGTGTGGTGGTGGCCTTGCATGGTGCGCATGTGCTGTCGTGGGTGTCGGGTGGGCAAGAACGGCTTTACCTCAGCCCCCAAAGCGTGATGGACGGCCAGGCTGCGATCCGCGGTGGTGTGCCCGTGTGCTTTCCGCAGTTCAACCAGCGTGGTCCCCTGGCCGACCGTCTGCCCAAGCACGGCTTTGCCCGCAATGTGGTTTGGCAGGCCGACGCCCCCGAGCTGGCGGCAGACCATGCCCGCCTCACGCTGCGCTTGACCGACAGCGCCCGGATCCGCCAGTGGTGGCCGCAGGCTTTTGAAGCGCAATTGCAAATCGATCTGAGCCCCGGCGTGCTGCAGTTGACCTTGACGGTCCACAACACCGATGTTCAGCCCCTGGCGTTTTCAGGTGCCTTGCACACCTACCTGGCCGTGCCGGATGTGACGCAGGCCACGCTGCAGGGCCTGGGCGGTCAGCCCGAATGGGATTCGCTCACCGACACCCATGCGGCCGCTTCCGACACGATCCGCTTTGCCGCCGAATTTGACCGTGTGTACGAGGCTGCACCGAATCCGATGACGCTGAACCAGACCTTGCAGATCAGCCAAAGCCCCAGTTGGGCCAATACCGTGGTCTGGAACCCGGCCGAGGCCTTGTGCGCACGCCTGGCCGACATGCCTGGTGACGGCTGGTGTCAGATGCTGTGCGTCGAAGCCGCACAGGTGTACGAACCCATCACCTTGCCTTCGGGCGGACGCTGGGCGGGCTGGCAGCGCTTGCAAGTGCTGAACCCCTGAACCATTCAAGAAGAGAAGTCGCCATGCTCGCCAAACGCATCATCCCTTGCCTCGACGTGACCGGCGGTCGCGTGGTCAAGGGCGTCAACTTTGTCGAACTGCGCGACGCCGGAGACCCGGTCGAAATCGCGGCCCGCTACAACGAGCAGGGTGCCGACGAACTCACGTTTCTGGACATCACCGCCACCAGCGACGGACGCGACGTGATCCTGCACATCATCGAAGCCGTGGCCAGCCAGGTGTTCATCCCGCTCACCGTGGGCGGTGGTGTGCGCACCGTTGAAGACGTGCGCCGCTTGCTGAACGCCGGGGCCGACAAGACCAGCTTCAACTCGGCCGCCATTGCCAATCCGCAGGTCATCCGCGAAGCCTCGGCCAAATATGGCGCGCAATGCATCGTGGTGGCCATTGACGCCAAGCGCCGCACGCCCGAAGACGAACAGCGCATCGGCACGAATGGGTTGCCCATGGGCCCGGGCTGGGACGTGTACAGCCACGGCGGCCGCAAGAACGTGGGCCTGGACGCGGTGGCCTGGGCCACCCAAATGGCCGAGTATGGTGCAGGCGAAATCCTGCTCACCAGCATGGACCGCGACGGCACCAAAAGCGGCTTTGACCTGCAACTGACCCGTGCCGTGAGCGACGCCGTGAGCGTGCCCGTCATCGCGTCTGGCGGCGTGGGCAACCTCGACCACCTGGCCGACGGCGTGAGCATCGGCGGCGCCGACGCCGTGTTGGCAGCCAGCATCTTCCATTACGGTGAGTACACCGTGCAACAAGCCAAAGAGCGCATGCGTGAACGTGGCATTCCAGTCAGGCTGTGAACATGAATTGGCTCGACTCCATCAAATGGGACGACAAAGGCCTGGTGCCGGTGATCGCTCAGGAAAAAGACACAGGTGACGTGCTGATGTTCGCCTGGATGAACCGCGAGGCCTTGCAAAAGACGGCCGAGCTCAAGCGTGCGGTGTACTTCAGCCGTTCGCGCAACAAGCTGTGGTTCAAGGGTGAGGAGTCCGGCCATGTGCAGACGGTGCATGACATCCGCATCGACTGCGACAACGACGTGGTTTTGCTCAAGGTGACCCAGCTGGGTCACGAGCCTGGTATCGCTTGTCACACAGGCCGCCACAGCTGCTTTTTCCAGAGCCTGCAGCCGGATGGCTGGCAGGCGACCGACCCGGTCCTGAAAGACCCTGAAACCATTTACAAGTGAAAGCCATGAGCAACCAGGACATCCTTGACCGCCTCGCGGCCGTGGTCGAAAGCCGCAAGCCCGCCAACGGTGGCGACCCCGAAAAAAGCTATGTGGCGCGCCTGCTGCACAAAGGCCCAGATGCCTTTTTGAAGAAGATCGGCGAAGAAGCCACCGAAACCGTGATGGCTGCGAAAGACGTGGACCATGGCGGTGATGCCTCCAAGCTGGTCTACGAAGTGGCCGACCTGTGGTTCCACAGCATGATCGCGCTGGCGCACTATGGCCTCTCGCCCGCGGACGTGGTCAACGAGCTGGCCCGTCGTGAGGGTCTGAGCGGCCTCGAAGAAAAAGCCCTGCGCAAAGTGCAGGAGCGCGAGCGCCTGGGCGAGTGAGTTTGAAAGCGTTTATCCGATGACCGATCCGAACTGCATCTTTTGCAAAATCATCGCGGGCCAGATCCCTTCCCGCAAAGTCCATGAAGACGACCATGTCTTCGCCTTCCACGACATTGCGCCCTGGGCGCCGGTGCATTTCCTGATCATCCCCAAGCTGCACATCCCGTCGATGGCACACCTGGCGCCTGAGCACGCAGGCCTGATGGGGCACATGATGACCCTGGCCCCGAAACTGGCTCTGCAGGAGGGTTGCAACCCTTACCCGGATGGCGGCTTCCGTGTCGTGGTCAACAATGGGGCAGAAGGCGGTCAGGAGGTGCATCACCTGCACATGCACGTCATGGGCGGCCCGCGTCCCTGGCTCAGGGGCTGACAGCATTCTGGGTATGCCCTTGGTATGGCAGGCGATTGCAGGCTGGTCGGGCAAGCCCTTTAGAATCCCGAATCAACGTTAGGAGAATTTCATGGGTTCCTTTTCCATTTGGCACTGGCTGATCGTTTTGTTGATCGTCGTGATGGTGTTCGGCACCAAAAAACTCAAGAACATCGGTTCTGACCTGGGCGGTGCCGTCAAGGGCTTCAAGGACGGCATGAAAGAAGGCAGCACGTCCGAAGAAAAGCCCGCGACCCCGGTGGCCGCGCAACAGGTGCAGGCCGACAAGACCACGATCGACGTGGAAGCCAAGACCAAGTCCTGATCTGAACTGTCAGGCCCGTTTTGCTTGATTTAGGCATTTCCAAACTCGCGCTGATTGGCGCTGTGGCGCTGATCGTGATCGGCCCCGAGAAACTGCCGCGCGTGGCGCGAACAGTGGGCACCTTGCTGGGCAAGGCGCAGCGTTATGTGGCCGACGTCAAGGCCGAGGTCAACCGGTCCATGGACCTGGAAGAACTCAAGAAGATGAAGGACACGGTCGAGTCTGCGGCCCGCGATGTGGAGCAGTCGGTCCAGACCACGGCTTCGGATTTCGAGAAGGATTGGGCTGAAGTGACGTCCAGCGCTTCCGGCGAGTTACCCGCCTGGACGCCGCCCTCGCCTGAATACAAGCACCCTGGCAAGAACTGGCGCCTCAAGCGTGGTGCTGTGCCGCAATGGTACAAAGCCCGCTCGGGTGTGCGGACCAAAGCCTTGTCCGGTGCAGCCCGTGTGGCCCGCTACCGGCCCAAGCCACTCAATTGATTGCACCGTCAGTGCTGCATGCTGCCGCGCTGGCCCATGGATTTCCTCATGTCCGACACTCCACCCAAGCCCGAAGACGAATTGGCCGGCACCGAACAGCCTTTTGTGGCACATCTGATCGAGTTGCGTGACCGGCTGGTCCGTGCCATGCTGGCCATTGCGGTGGCCGCTGTGGCCTTGTCGATTTATCCTGGGCCGGGTGAGTTGTACGACTTGCTGGCAGCCCCTTTGGTGGCGCATTTGCCCAAAGGGGCCACCTTGATCGCGACCTCGGTGATTTCACCGTTCATGGTGCCGCTCAAGATCATGCTGATGGCGGCATTCCTGATCGCTTTGCCTGTGGTGCTCTACCAGGTCTGGGCCTTTGTGGCGCCAGGCCTGTATGCCCATGAGAAAAAACTGGTCCTGCCTTTGGTGGTGTCCAGTACCGTGCTGTTTTTCGTGGGGGTGGCTTTTTGCTACTTCTTCGTGTTCGGGCAGGTGTTCAAGTTCATTCAGGGCTTTGCACCCAAGAGCATCACGGCCGCCCCTGACATTGAGGCCTATCTCAGCTTTGTGCTGACCATGTTCCTGGCTTTTGGCCTGGCTTTTGAAGTGCCTGTGGTGGTGGTGGTGCTGGCACGCATGGGGATTGTGAGCATTCAAAAGCTCAAGGACTTCCGTGGCTATTTTGTGGTGCTGGCTTTCGTGATCGCGGCCATTGTCACGCCGCCCGATGTGGTGTCCCAGCTGGCGCTGGCCATTCCGATGTGCTTGCTCTACGAAATGGGCATCTGGGCCGCCCAGATTTTCATCAAGCACACCCAGGCACCTGACGAAGAGGCGTCGGCCTGAACGGCTTGAAACTGCTGCTCACTCAGCGCGGGCGTTGCCGTGGAGCGGGGCGCTGGCTGGGCGTCACGCTGATGTCCGTCAGCCCCTGACGCCGCCAGACCTGCACTTGGGCTTTTGTGCCGGGTTGCAGATTGGCCACGGTGCTGAGCAATTCGGACACATTGCCGATGGCCTGGCTGTTGACCTTGACGATCACATCTCCAGGACGAATGCCTGCCTGGGCTGCCGGGCCGTTTTGCAGCACCCCGGTGATGACCACGCCTGACAAGGCTTCCTTTCCAGTGCCTGAGGGCAGGTTGAATGTGGATGCCAGCTCCGGGTTCAAGTCTTGCGGCTCCACGCCAATCCAGCCTCTTGTGACTTTGCCGTCCCGGATCAGGTCTTTCATCACCGACAGGGCGGTGGCCACAGGAATGGCAAAGCCGATGCCCATGTTGCCGCCCGAACGGGAATAGATGGCGCTGTTGATGCCGATCAGGTGGCCGTTGACGTCAACCAGTGCGCCGCCCGAGTTACCCGGGTTGATGGCCGCATCGGTCTGAATGAAGTTTTCAAAGGTGTTGATGCCCAGCTGGTTGCGGCCCAGCGCGCTGACGATGCCCGAGGTCACGGTCTGGCCTACGCCGAAGGGGTTGCCAATGGCCAGGGCAATGTCGCCGACACGCAGGTTTTCCGATTGTCCCAGCACGATCACGGGCAGCTTGTCCATCGTGATCTTGAGCAGGGCCAGATCGCTGTCCGGATCGGTGCCCAGAACTTTGGCTGGAGCGCGGCGGCCATCGGTGAGCACCACTTCGATGTCATCGGCTTCTTCAATCACGTGGTTGTTGGTGAGGATGTGGCCTTCGGGGCTGACGATCACACCGCTGCCAAGACCTGCCGCACCATCTTCTTCCTGGTCACCACGAAAGTAGCGCGACCAGGGGTCTTGATCTGCCTGCCTGGAGCGGGACTTGCTGGTGTTGATGCTGACCACGGCGGGCGAGGCTTTTTGTGCGGCCCCACTCAGGCTGCCTGCCGCTCGCGTTCCGGGATCGGTCGCGGGTGCCTGCAGCAGGGTGATGCCGTGGGTGGTGTGCTGCAGCCATTCGGGTTTGAGCGTGGCCACCACAAACCAGAGGGCCAGCAGCACCGTCACCGATTGGGAAAACAAAAGCCAGGAGCGTTTCATGGTCGGGATTGTCCCTTTTTTCGCATGCTGTGCCATTTCCTGAGTGCGGCACGGACATGCCGACGCTGGGGCCGCAGAGGCTTGCGCCACAATAGCGATTCACCCACACGCCACGACCCCATGACCGACGCCAAAACCCTGGGCCAGACACTGGACGCGCTGCTGCTGCCAGAAAAATTCCGAGATTACGGCCCCAACGGCCTGCAGGTGGAGGGCGCGCGCGACATCCGCAAGCTGGTCAGCGGTGTCACGGCCAGCCGGGCCTTGATTGAGGCGGCCATTGCTGCGGATGCCGACGCCATTGTGGTCCACCACGGCCTGTTCTGGCGCGGTCAGGATGGGCGCATCACGGGCTGGATGCGCGAGCGTCTGCGCTTGCTACTGGCGCATGGCATCCACCTGTTTGCCTACCACCTGCCGCTCGATGCCCACCCCGAGCTGGGCAACAACGCGCAGCTGGGGCAGGTGCTGGGCTGGCAGGCCGATGCCCGTTTTGGCGAGCAGGATCTGGGTTTCGTGGGGTCCTGCAATCTGGCCCATGCCGCGGCCTTGGCGGCGCATGTGCAGTCGGTGTTGGGGCGGTCGGCCATTTGCGCGCCGGGTGATGGTCGAAAGATCCGGCGTGTGGCCTGGTGCACAGGCGGGGCGCAGGGCTATTTTGAAGCGGCCATTGCGGCCGGAGCGGATGCCTTCATCACCGGTGAAATTTCCGAGCCGCAGGCCCATCTGGCCAGGGAAACGGGGGTGGCCTTTCTGGCCTGCGGGCACCACGCCACCGAGCGCTATGGCGCCCCCGCTGTGGCTGCACATGTGGCCGCTCAGCTGGGGCTGGCACACGAATTCATCGACATTGACAACCCGGCCTGAATCCATGACCGAGCTTCATCCTCTACCCATTGCCATCACGCCCGGAGACCCGTGCGGCATCGGCCCCGAGACCATCGCCAAGGCCTGGTTGCAACAGCCGGGTTTGACGCGGGGCTGTTTTGTGGCGGGTGATGTCGGCGTCATGCGCCGCGCGGCGGCCTTGGTGGCTGCTCCGGTGAGCTTGCCCGTTTGCGAAATCACAACACCAGCCCAAGCCTGGCAGGTGCCTGAGCGGTGTGTGCCGGTGCTGCAGGTCGTGGATGTTGCGCCCGTTATTCCCTGGGGGCAGATCGATGCCCGTGCAGGGCGCCTGGCAGGTGAATGCGTTTTGTGGGCCACGCGGGCTGCCTTGCGTGGCGAGGTGGCGGCGCTGGTGACCGCGCCGCTGCACAAGGAGGCCTTGCACGCTGCAGGGGCCCCTTGGAACACGTATCCGGGCCACACCGAGTTGCTGCAGGCCGAAGCGGCCCGCCACGCGGGTGTGGCACTGGAGGCAATGCCCGTGCGCATGATGCTGGCCAACGACGAGTTGCGCACGGTGCTGGTGAGCATCCATATGTCGTTGCGCGATGCCCTGCAGGCCATTACCCATGAGCAGGTGCTGCAGACGCTGCGCATCACCCATGCTTCCCTTGGCCGTTTGCTGGGGCACGCCCCACGCATCGGGGTCGCGGGAGTCAACCCGCATGCCGGAGAAGGGGGCTTGTTTGGCCGCGAGGAAATCGAGGTGTTGCAACCCGTCCTGGCTCAAGCGCGCCAGGAGGGCATGGACGTGCATGGCCCCTTCGCGCCGGACACCGTGTTCATGCGTGCCCGAAGAAAAACCGATGTGCCGGGTGAATTCGATGTGGTGGTCGCGATGTACCACGACCAGGGCTTGATCCCGGTCAAGTACCTGGGGGTGGAGCAGGGGGTGAATGTCACGCTGGGTCTGCCCTTGATCCGCACCAGCCCGGACCATGGCACAGCCATGGACGTCGCAGGGCAGGGCAAAGCCGACGCCAGCAGCCTGGTCCAGGCCTTGCGCATGGCGCGGCAACTGGCAGGCCTGCCGGTTTGAGGTGATTTCAGCCTTTGTTTTTCAGGCTGTCACGGATTTCACGCAGCAGCAATACGTCTTCGCTCGGCGCAGGAGGCTCGGCCGGGGTCGCCGGGGCGGCCTCGTGACGGGCTGTCAAACGGTTCATCTGGCGGATGATTACAAAAATGATGAAGGCCAGGATGGCAAAGTTCAAGGCCACGGTGATGAAGTTGCCGTAAGCGAAAACAGCCCCCAGCTTTTTGGCTTCAACCAGGGGCAAGCCTGGAGCCTGTCCCGAAAGCGCAATGTAGTAGCCTGAAAAATCGAGCCCACCGAACGCTTTGCTGACCAAGGGCATGATCAGGTCGCTGACCACCGAATCCACGATTTTCCCGAAGGCCCCGCCAATGATCACACCTACAGCGAGGTCCATGACGTTGCCTTTGAGTGCAAAAGATTTAAATTCCTGAATGAAAGACATGGCAAGACTCCGATGGTGAAGATGCCGATCATCGTGCCAGATTCGTTTGGCGTCGGTGGGTTAAATCTTGTAAGAAGTTTGCTTGTTTCAGTCCGCTACAATCCCGGGTTGACCCAGATTCAGACTCGCAGAGGATTTCCATGAGTGATACCCCAGTCGACAGCAGCAAACGGACATGGCTCGTTGCCACCGGCGCTGCAGGTGCCGTTGGTGCCGGCTTTGTCGCCGTCCCTTTTGTCAGCACTTTCCAACCCTCCGAGAAGGCGAAAGCCGCCGGCGCGGCGGTGGAAGTGGACATTTCCAGCCTCAAGTCCGGTGAAAAAATGACCGTGGAGTGGCGCGGCAAGCCCGTGTGGATCATGAAGCGGACGCCTGAGCAGCTGGAGGCGCTCAAGAAGAACGATGCCCAGCTGGCCGATCCCAATTCGGACCGCAAGGCTTACCCGACTCCTGAGTACGCCAAGAACGGTCACCGTTCCATCAAGCCCGAGATTTTTGTCGGCGTGGGCATCTGCTCGCACCTGGGCTGCTCGCCCAGCGACAAGTTCCAGCCCGGTGCCCAGCCCTCGCTGCCCGATGACTGGAACGGCGGCTTCCTGTGCCCTTGCCACGGCTCGACCTTCGACCTGGCTGGTCGCGTGTTCAAGAACAAGCCTGCACCAGACAATCTCGAAGTGCCACCGCACATGTACCTGTCAGACACCAAGCTGTTGGTGGGTGAAGACAAGAAGGCCTGATGGAGAGCAACATGGCTGAATTCAAGGAAATTTCCCCCAACGCCTCAGCGGGCGCCAAACTGACCAACTGGTTTGAGAACCGCTTTCCGACTGCCTTCGACGCCTACCGCGTCCACATGTCGGAGTACTACGCACCAAAGAACTTCAACATCTGGTACGTCTTTGGCGTGCTGTCCATGTTGGTGCTGGTGATCCAGATCGTGACCGGTATCTTCCTGGTCATGCATTACAAGCCGGACGCAGCGCTGGCATTCGCCTCGGTCGAATACATCATGCGTGATGTGCCCTGGGGCTGGCTGATCCGTTACATGCACTCCACGGGCGCTTCTGCGTTCTTTGTGGTGGTGTACCTGCACATGTTCCGCGGCCTGATGTACGGCAGCTACCGCAAGCCGCGCGAGCTGGTCTGGATCTTCGGTTGCGCCATCTTCCTGTGCCTGATGGCCGAAGCCTTCATGGGCTACTTGCTGCCCTGGGGTCAGATGTCCTACTGGGGCGCCCAGGTGATCGTGAACCTGTTCTCGGCCATTCCTTTCATTGGCCCTGATCTGGCTTTGCTGATCCGTGGTGACTTCGTGGTGGGTGATGCCACGCTGAACCGCTTCTTCAGCTTCCACGTGATCGCTGTGCCGCTGGTCCTGCTGGGTCTGGTGGTGGCGCACTTGCTGGCTTTGCACGATGTGGGTTCCAACAACCCCGATGGCGTGGAAATCAAGGGCCCGAACGCCCCCAAGGACGCCAATGGCAAGCCCCTGGACGGCATCCCCTTCCATCCTTACTACACCGTGCATGACATCTTCGGTGTGAGCGTCTTCCTGATGGCGTTCACGGCGATTGTGTTCTTCGCGCCTGAGTTGGGCGGTTACTTCCTGGAGTACAACAACTTCATCCCGGCCGATCCGCTCAAGACCCCTCCGCACATTGCGCCCGTCTGGTATTTCACGCCCTTCTATTCGATGCTGCGTGCCATCACCACCGAAATGATGTACGTGCTGATCGCCTGCGTGTTCGGTGGTGCCGTGCTGGCCGTCGTCAAGGGCAAGCTGCCTCAGGTGCTCAAGGGTGCCGTGATCGGTGCTGCCGTGGTGATTTCTGCGCTGATGCTGTCGATCGATGCCAAATTCTGGGGTGTGGTCGTGATGGGCGGCGCTGTGGTCATCCTGTTCTTCCTGCCTTGGCTGGACAACAGCCCGGTCAAGTCAATCCGCTACCGTCCGGACTGGCACAAATACATGTACGGCGTGTTTGTGATCATCTTCCTGATCCTGGGTTACCTGGGTGTTCAGCCACCTTCCCCGATCGGCGAGCGTGTGTCTCAATTCGGTACCCTGTTCTACTTTGGCTTCTTCCTGTTGATGCCTTGGTGGAGCCAGTTGGGTACGCCCAAGGCCGTGCCTGACCGCGTGACCTTCAAGCCTCACTGAGATCCCGGAGAGTGACGAACATGAAAAATCTGAAAAATATCGCTCTGGGCTTGGTGATGGCCCTCGGTTTGGCCGTGGGTGCCCAAGCATCTGGCGGTGGCGGCATGGCCTGGGACAAGGCGCCCGTCAAGACCAACGACCTGGCTTCCCTGCAAAACGGCGCCAAGCTGTTTGTGAACTATTGCCTGAACTGCCACTCGGCTGCTTTCATGCGCTTCAACCGCCTGAAAGACATCGGTCTGACGGATCAGCAGATCAAGGACAACCTGCTCTTCACCACAGACAAAGTGGGCGAGACCATGAAGGCCGCGATCGATCCCAAGCAAGCCAAGGAATGGTTCGGTGCCAACCCGCCTGATCTGACCGTGATCGCCCGCGCCAAAGCTGGCCAGGGCACGGGTGCCGATTACCTTTACACCTATCTGCGCACCTACTACCGCGACGAGACCAAGGCCACCGGTTGGAACAACATGGTGTTCCCCAGTGTGGGTATGCCCCACGTGCTGTGGGAGCTGCAGGGTGAGCGCCAGCCGATCTTTGAAGAACGCGAAGAGCATGGCCACACCGTGGAAGTTTTCACTGGCAAGTGGAAGCAGATCAAACCCGGTGCCATGACGCCCCTGCAATACGACCAGGCCGTCGGTGATCTGGTGAACTACCTGCAGTGGATGGGCGAACCAGCCCAAAACACCCGTGTTCGTGTGGGGGTGTGGGTTTTGCTGTTCTTGCTGGGCTTTACCTTGATCACCTGGCGCCTGAACGCCTCGTTCTGGAAAGACGTCAAGTAATTTCCCCTTCGGCCCGAATGTTTCGGGCCATGCAGAGTGGGTCGGCCTCCAAACGGCTGCCCACTCTTTTTGATTTTGTAGAGGAGCCTCTAGCCATGATGGTGCTTTATTCCGGAACCACTTGTCCTTTTTCCCACCGTTGCCGCTTTGTGCTGTTCGAGAAGGGCATGGACTTCGAAATTCGCGATGTTGACCTGTACAACAAGCCCGAAGACATCAGTGTGATGAACCCTTACGGCCAGGTGCCTATTCTGGTTGAACGTGACCTGATCCTGTACGAATCGAACATCATCAACGAGTACATCGACGAGCGCTTTCCGCACCCCCAGCTGATGCCTGGCGACCCGGTTGACCGTGCCCGTGTGCGCCTGTTCTTGCTGAACTTCGAAAAAGAGCTGTTCACCCACGTCACCACGCTGGAGAACCGCGCGCTCAAAGGCAATGACAAGGCGCTCGAAAAAGCCCGCTCACACATCCGCGACCGCTTGACTCAGTTGGCTCCAGTGTTCCTGAAAAACAAGTTCATGCTGGGAGACAACTTCTCCATGCTGGACGTGGCCATTGCGCCTTTGCTCTGGCGTCTGGACTTTTACGGCATCGAGCTGTCCAAGAACGCGGCGCCCCTGCTCAAGTACGCTGAACGCATCTTCTCTCGTCCGGCCTACATTGAGGCACTGACGCCTTCCGAGAAAGTCATGCGCAAGTAATCGCCATGTCGATCATGCAGGACGCGCAATTGCCTTCTACCCGGCCCTATCTGATTCGGGCCTTGTACGAATGGTGCACTGAGAATGGCTTCACCCCCTATGTGGCGGTGAAAGTCGATGCGTCAGTGCAGGTGCCTCGCGAGCATGTGCAGGGCGGAGAGATCGTTCTGAACATCAGCTACGACGCCACCAGTTCGCTCAAGCTGGGCAATGACTTCATCGAGTTCAAGGCCCGCTTCGGTGGGCAGGCGCGTGACATCATGGTGCCTGTGAACAGGGTGATGGCGGTCTATGCCCGTGAAAACGGGCAAGGCATGGCCTTCCCGGTGAGCGACGATGAAGTGGCGCAGCCATTGTCTGCCGTGCCTGCACAAACAGAGACGTCACTGGCTTCAACAGACGATGGCGATGCGCCACCACCCGCTGGACCGCGCCCCGCACTCAAACGTGTGAAATAAAAATACCGTACGGCGCAGACTCTGCGTTCAGTGAGGTTAGAATCTCACCCGTGCCGCTTTAGCTCAGTTGGTAGAGCACCCGCCTTGTAAGCGGTAGGTCGTCAGTTCGAATCCGACAAGCGGCACCACAAATCAAAAAGGCCCTGATGAACGTCAGGGCCTTTTTCTTTGACTACAGGGCATCACAGGCCTCGGCTTTGCACCTTGATCCGGATCGCGCTGACCGGCATGCCCTTGCTTTGCAAGTGGGCCTGCAAGGCCGGTACAAACTGCCGCAGTTTGGCAGCGACTGCGTTGGAGCTGACCAGCAGGCACCATTGCCCATCTTCAATGGGGCCAGCCTGCACGCTGGCACGCAATGGGGCTGGCAAGAGGCTTTTGATGGCCTGCATCCGCTCTGATGACGCTTGGATCCGACTGGCCAGCAAGGCGAAAGTCGGTGACTCTTGCGCAGCTTGCTGCAAGGGGATGGCGTGGTGGCGACGTTGCATGGTGTGGCGGGGTTGCCCGATTATCAATCAGACCTTGAGGGGCTTTGGTCATTGCTGCTCCGGGTGTCGGGAAATGACACACGCAACCGCTAAAATCCAAGGTTGGCCGGTACAGCGGTGGGCTTGCTTCACACCCGGCAGATTGAAACCTTTAACCAGACAGGACGAGCGGTCCGGGGTTGGCGCAAAGCCGCCTTGCACCGTGCAGACATGGCCATCCCTTTCCTCACCAAAATTTTCGGCAGCCGCAATGATCGTTTGCTCAAGCAATACCGCAAGACGGTTGAACGCATCAATGCCCTGGAGCCCAGTCTGGAAGGGTTGAGCGACGAATCGCTGAAAGCAAAAACCCAGACGTTCCGGGATCGCCTCGCTGCAGGCGAAACACTCGATGCCCTGTTGCCCGAGGCGTTTGCCGTCGTGCGCGAAGGCTCCAAGCGTGTCATGAAGATGCGCCATTTCGATGTGCAGCTGACGGGGGGCATTGCCCTGCACAACGGCAAGATCGCCGAGATGCGCACAGGCGAAGGCAAGACGCTGACCGCCACGCTGCCGGTGTACCTCAATGCCCTGGCGGGCAAGGGCGTGCATGTGGTGACGGTGAACGATTACCTGGCCAACCGAGATGCCCAGTGGATGGCGCGCCTGTACAACTTCCTGGGTCTGACCGTGGGCATCAACCTGCCCAATCTCTCGCGTGAGGAAAAGCAGGCGGCATACAGCTCGGACATCACCTACGGCACGAACAACGAATACGGTTTCGATTACCTGCGTGACAACATGGTTTACGAACCGCAGGATCGTGTTCAGCGCGTGCTCAATTTCGCCATCGTCGACGAGGTGGACTCCATTCTGATCGATGAGGCGCGCACACCTCTGATCATCAGCGGGCAGGCCGAAGACCACACGGCCGTGTACCTGGCCATGAAGCAGGTGGTGCCTCTGCTGACGCGTCAGGAAGGCGAAGCCGATCCCCGCACAGGCGAGGGCATCATCACGCCGGGCGACTTCACGGTGGACGAAAAATCGCACCAGGTTTTTCTGACCGAAGACGGCCACGAGAAAGCCGAGCAGGTGTTGGCACAACTGGGCTTGATCCCCGAAGGGGCGAGCCTCTATGACCCCGCCAACATCACGCTGATGCACCACTTGAATGCGGCATTGCGTGCACAGCACCTGTACCACCGTGACCAGCACTATGTGGTGCAAGACGGTGAAATCGTGATCGTGGACGAGTTCACGGGCCGCCTGATGAGCGGTCGCCGCTGGAGCGATGGCCTGCACCAGTCGGTCGAGGCCAAGGAGGGGGTACAGATTCAGGCTGAGAACCAGACCATGGCCTCGATCACCTTCCAGAACTATTTCCGTCTGTACGCCAAGCTGGGCGGCATGACGGGTACGGCCGACACCGAGGCCTATGAATTCCAGGAAATCTATGGCCTGGAGACCGTGGTCATCCCGCCGCACCGCAAGAGCCAGCGCGAAGACCAGCTGGACCGCGTCTACAAGACCGCCAAGGAAAAATACGATGCCGCCATCGCGGACATCCGCGAGTGCCACGACCGTGGCCAGCCCGTGCTGGTGGGCACCAGCTCGATTGAAAACTCCGAGCTGATTTCTGAACTGTTGAATCGCGCCAAGCTGGAGCACCAGGTGCTCAACGCCAAGCAACACGCCCGTGAAGCCGACATCGTGGCCCAGGCGGGGCGTCCCGGCATGATCACGATCGCCACCAACATGGCCGGTCGCGGCACTGACATCGTGCTGGGCGGCAACATCGAAAAAGACGTGCAGGCCATCGAGGCCGATGAGTCGCTGTCCGAAGACGCACGACAGGCCAAGGTCGCGGCCTTGCGTGAGGCCTGGAAAGTGACCCATGAACAGGTCAAGGCCAATGGCGGCCTGCGCATCATTGCCACTGAACGTCACGAATCACGTCGCATCGACAACCAGCTGCGTGGCCGTTCGGGCCGCCAGGGTGACCCCGGCTCTTCGCGTTTCTATTTGAGCCTGGACGATCCGCTGATGCGCATTTTTGCGGGTGACCGTGTGCGCGCCATCATGGACCGTCTGAAGATGCCCGAGGGCGAAGCCATCGAAGCGGGCATTGTGACCCGCAGCATCGAGAGCGCGCAGCGCAAGGTCGAGGCGCGCAACTTTGATATTCGCAAGCAGCTGCTCGAATACGACGACGTGTCCAACGACCAGCGCAAGGTGATCTACCAGCAGCGCAACGACATTCTGGACGCTCAGGATCTGAACGCCCAGATGGCGGCGCTGCGCGAAGGGTGCTTCACCGATCTGGTGCGCCAGTTCGTGCCCCATGAGTCGGTGGAAGAGCAATGGGACCTGGTGGGGCTGGAAAATATCCTGGCGGCTGAATGGCAGCTGCAGCTGAATTTGCGCGAAAAGGTGCAGGCGTCCAACGCCATCACCGACGAGGACATCCTCGACGCCGTGATCGCTGCCGCACATGCCCACTTCCAGGCCAAGCTGGACCTGGTGGGGGCTGACAACTTTGTGTCCTTCGAACGCATGGTCTTGCTGCAAAGCATCGACACCCACTGGCGCGAACACCTCAGTGCGCTGGACTACCTGCGCCAAGGTATCCACCTGCGTGGCTACGCCCAGAAGCAGCCCAAGCAGGAATACAAGCGCGAAGCGTTTGAACTCTTCGGTCAATTGCTCGATTCGGTGAAGAACGAAGTCACCCGCGTGTTGATGAACGTGCAGATCCAATCCGGCGAGCAAGCCCAGGAAGCGGCCCAATCGATCGAAGAGCGTGCCGAACACATCAGCAATGTGACCTACAGCGCTCCGGACGAAACCGGCGCAGAGCACGTCACCACCGCAGACGGTTTTGACATTGGCCAGTTTGCCGGTGTGGGCCGCAACGACCCTTGCCCTTGTGGCAGCGGCAAGAAGTTCAAGCAGTGCCACGGCAAGCTGGCGTGATGCTGTATTGATTTTCCTCGGCGGGCTTCGGCCCGCTTCTCTTTGAGGCCTCCGATTTCCGGATCATTTCACCCGACATTCGCAGAAAGATTCTCATGCCCGTGAACCTGCCCCCCCTTGATCCCGCCCAGTTGCATCCGGTTGCCGGTGTGCGTTGGGGCATTGCCGAAGCCGGTGTGCGCAAGGCCAACCGCAAGGACCTGAGCCTCTTGCTGCTCGACGCCGGAACGAGCGTGGCGGGTGTCTTCACCCAAAACCGTTTTTGCGCTGCGCCGGTACAGGTGTGTCGTGAGCACTTGCAGGCCGGTCAAGGCATTCGCGCCTTGGTCATCAACACGGGCAACGCCAATGCGGGCACGGGCGCGCCGGGCCTGGCGCACGCACGCCAGACCTGCGAGGCCGTGGCGGCTTTGCTGAAATGTCAGCCGGGCCAGGTGCTGCCTTTCTCTACAGGCGTCATCATGGAGCCCCTGCCTGTGGACCGCATCGTGGCGGGCTTGCCAGCGGCCCTGGCAGATGCCGCGGCTTCGAACTGGGCCAAGGCTGCCGAAGGCATCATGACCACCGACACCGTGCCCAAGGCGGCCAGCGTGCAATTGCAGATCGGTGGCAAGACCGTGAGCATCACCGGCATCAGCAAGGGCGCAGGCATGATTCGCCCCAACATGGCCACCATGCTGGGCTTTTTGGCCACCGACGCGGCCATTGCGCCTGAGCTGCTGCCTGCGCTGGCCCGTGAGCTGGCCGATGGTTCGTTCAACCGCATCACCATCGATGGCGACACCTCGACCAACGATTCCTTTGTGGTCATTGCCACGCACCAGGCGGGCAACGCGGCCATCACATCCTGGGACTCGGCCGATGGCCAGGCCCTCAAAGCCGCCATGCTGCAGGTGGCACGTCAACTGGCACACGCCATCGTGCGCGACGGCGAAGGCGCCACCAAGTTCATCACCGTGCAGGTTGAAGGCGGCCAAACCCAGGCGGAATGCCGTCTGGTGGCCTATGCCATCGCTCACTCACCTCTGGTCAAAACCGCCATGTACGCCAGCGACCCCAACCTGGGTCGCATTCTGGCGGCGGTGGGTTATGCAGGCATCGAAGACCTGGACCAGAGCCTGATCGAGTTGCATCTGGACGATGTGCATGTGGCCACAAAGGGTGGCCGCCATCCGGCCTACCAGGAAGAAGACGGCCAGCGCGTCATGAAGCAGGCCGAGATCACCGTGCGCGTGGGCCTGGGCCGCGGCACGGCCACAGACACCGTCTGGACCTGCGACCTGAGCCACGACTACGTGTCCATCAACGCCGACTACCGCTCATGAGCACGTCCCTCGAACAACTGCTGGACAAGGTCAGCCAGCTGGTGGACCGCATCGAATCGGTCTTGCCCCAGCCTTTGTCGGCGCCCGACTGGACGCAGGCCATTGCCTGGCGCTACCGCAAGCGTTCGTCGGGACATGGTGTGCTGGAGCCGGTCCGCCATGTGGCGGCCATGACGCTCGACGACCTCAAGGAAATTGACGACCAGAAGGAAAAACTGCAGCGCAACACCGAGCAATTCGTGCATGGCCGCCCGGCCAACAACGTGCTGCTCACGGGCGCGCGCGGCACGGGCAAGTCTTCGCTCATCAAGGCCTGCCTGAACACCTATGCTCCCCAGGGCCTGCGCCTGATCGAGGTGGACAAGGAAGACCTGACCGACTTGCCCGACATCGTCGAGGTGGTGTCGGGTTGCCCGGAAAAGTTCATGGTTTATTGCGATGACCTGAGCTTTGAGGACGGCGAGCCCGGCTACAAGGCGCTCAAATCGATTCTGGATGGCTCGGTGGCCGCATCCACACCCAACGTGCTGGTGTGCGCCACCAGCAACCGCCGTCACCTCTTGCCTGAATACATGAGCGAGAACCTCACCTACAAGCACACGCCCGATGGCGAAGTGCACCCGGGTGAAGGCGTTGAAGAGAAGATTTCGCTGTCCGAACGGTTTGGTCTGTGGATCAGCTTCTACCCCTTCTCACAAGACGAGTACCTCACCATTGCCAGCCAGTGGCTGGGCGCTCTGGGGGCCACCGCTGCCCAGATCGAAGAGGCGCGCCCAGCGGCTTTGCTGTGGGCGCTGGAGCGAGGCTCGCGCAGTGGCCGCGTGGCTTACCAGTTCGCCCGCGATCACATGGGCCGCGAGGTTTGAGCACCATGAACACATTGGTGGCCGATGGCGAGCGCGCCCGCGAGGGCGGCATCGACCGCAAGGTGACCGATGTCGCCGTGGGGGTGCTCCTGTTGCCTGACGATGCGTTTTTGCTGACCTCCCGCCCCGAAGGCAAGGTGTATGCGGGTTACTGGGAATTCCCGGGCGGCAAGCTCGAAGCCGGCGAAACGGTGGAGCAGGCCCTGCGCCGCGAGCTGCAGGAGGAGCTGGGCATCACCATCGGTGCTGTGGCGCTTTGGAAAACCCAGATGGTGGATTACCCCCATGCGCTGGTACGCCTGCACTTTTGCAAGGTGCGCGATTGGCAGGGTGACTTGCAGATGCGCGAAGGCCAGTCGTTCGCGTGGCAGGCTTTGCCAGTGACAGAAAGTCCCGTCTTGCCAGGAACGGTGCCTGTGTTGTCCTGGCTGGCCGAGGAGCGCGGTTTCACCGGCCCAACCCACGGCTGATGCCGCGTTGGATCACTGCAACCTGGGGTCTCCAAACGGCTCGTCTGGCGGAGTGTCTTCGGGCACACGGAAGCTTTCTTCGGCCCAGGCGCCCAGGTCGATGCCCTTGCAGCGGGCCGAGCAGAAGGGGCGGTACGGGTTGCGTGGGCTGTACAGGCTCAAACCATCGCAACCCGGGCAGCGGACTTTGCGTTCGGCGAATTCGGGCTGGCTCGATCCGCTCATGCGCACAAGGACATTTCAAACGGCACGTCTTCTGTGCAGGCCTGCAGTTTGCCGTCGGGCAATTGCTGCATCATGCGGATCACCACCACCAGCCGGTTGCAGCTGATCTCAGGGGTGATGCCCAGGCTGGGATCGATGCGCAGACGCAGCAACTGGAAACTGCGACCTTGCGGCAGGTTTTGTTGCAACTGGCCTTGCACGGCCATGACCTTTTGCTTGCTGCCCGATTCGCGCAGCATCTGGATCAACAGGCCCACGGCTTGCGACAACGAGGCGAATGGCGCGGTCCAACGCGTCAGGTCGGCCTGGCGGCTGGCGCTGTCGCGGTGCTGCCAGGCATGGTAGGCCGGGAGGTCGAATTCGCAGGTGCCGCCGGGAATTACGGCGCGGCTGCGGATGCTCATCAGGAAATCGTTTTCGGTCAGGGACTGGCCGAGCTTGCCGTTGATGGCGTTGAGCGCTTCGAAATGGGTGTCGAGCTGGGCGATCACACCGTCGAGGGCCTTTTCCGAAATCGCCGGATTGCCCCGGTAGCTGTTGTAGATCTGCTTCTGGCGTTCCAGGTCTTTCAGGACATCCGATTTGAGTTCGGAGCGCGAGGCCACTTCCATCACTTCAAAGAGCGTGGTCAGCGCAAAGTGGTGGTCCATCGCGTCAGGGCGAGGCATCAACTGACCGAGCCGGTCAAACAGCTGTTGCAGCCGCAGGTAAGTGCGGATGCGCTCGTTGAAGGGGTATTCGTACAGTATCACGTAGCGTCTTTCAATCTGCTTGGATCATAGCCCGAAGTGACGGGCCAGCTCGGTGACCTGGTTCTCCAGTTGTGACAGGCTCAGACCCTGGTTGAAGACCACCAGATCTGCACAAGCGAGCCGTTGTTTGCGCGTGGCTTGCTGGGTGATGATGCGGTCGATCTCTTCAGCCGTGAGGCCGCTGCGGGCGATCACCCGCTCCCGCTGCGTGGCGGGTTCGCAATCGACCACCCAGACGCGGTCGACCTGGCTGCGCCAGCGTTTGCCGGATTCGACCAGCAAAGGCACATCAAACACCAGGCAACGCGCGCCCTGGGCCATGGCGGTCTCGGTTTGTTCGCGGGTGATGGTGCTGACCAGTGGGTGGATGATGGCTTCGAGTTGCTGGCGCGCAGCCGGGTCGCTGAAGACGCGTGCGCGCATGGCCTGCCGATCCATGGCGCCGTCTGCGCCGATCATGTCCGAGCCAAACTGTTCGGCAATCGGGACGATGGCCCGCCCGCCCGGGGCCGTGACGCTGCGCGAGATGGCGTCGGCGTCGATCACCGCTGCCCCCAGCTTGGACAGCATGCCGGCCACGGTGCTTTTGCCGCTGCCGATGCCGCCCGTGAGGCCGATGCGCCAAAGATGTGATGGATTCATGAAGGGGTCACCAGGAAAGCCAGGCTGGGGTGCCCCAGACCATCTGGATCGCCCCGGCCAGGGCCAGGAACGGCCCAAAGGGAATATAGCCGCCCGCAGACAGGCTTTGGCGCCACTTGAGCCAGAGTCCGATCACCAGACCGGACAGCGAAGCGATCATGACCAGCGAGATCAGGGTCTGCCAGCCGAACCAGGCGCCCAGGGCGGCGAGCAGCTTGAAGTCACCCTGGCCCATGCCTTCCAGACCCGTCACCAGGCGAAACAGCCAGTACACGCACCACAGAAACAGGTAGCCGCCCACAGCTCCCCACAATGCGTCGGGCAAGGTCACGTCGCTCAAGCCCAAAGCTGCTGCCAACAGGCCTGCCCAGGCCAGGGGCTGGGTGAGGGCGTCGGGCAGCAAGGTGGTGCGGGCATCGATCACGGCCAGGGCCAGCAAGGCCGTGGCAAAGCCTGCCCAGGCCAGCGCCTGGCCAGTCAGCCCGTAGCGGTTGACGCTCCAGGCAAACAGCAGGGTGGTGACCAGTTCAATCACCGGGTATTGCCAGGAGATGGTTGCCTGGCAATGGCGGCATCGCCCCCGCAGTGCCACATAACTCAGCAGGGGGATGTTGTCGTGCCAGCGCAGCGGATGGGCGCAATGCGGGCAGTGCGAGGCCGGCACGGCGAGGTTGAAGTTGGGGTTTGTTTCTTCCAACGACTCATTGGCTGCTTGCCATTCCCGCTCCAGCATCAGGGGCAGGCGGTGGACCACCACATTCAGAAAGCTGCCCACCACCAGGCCCAGCAGCGTGGCCAGAATCCAGGGGGCAAGCATGAAGGCGTCAGGCACCATGTCTCAGAAGACCTGGCCCAGGCGGAAGATGGGCAAATACATGGCTACTAGGATACCTCCGATCAGCCCGCCCAGGACCACAATGATCAAGGGCTCCAACAGGCTCGACAGCCCATTGACCCGATCATCGAGCTCGGTTTCCATCAGCGCGCCCGCCCGGGCCAGCAGGCTCTCCAGTGCGCTGGTTTCTTCTCCGGTGGCGCACAGCTGCACGATCATGTCCGGAAAGCGCCCGGTGTGGGCCATGGCCTCGCTCAGGCTGCCACCTTGCGAGACCCGGCGCTGCAAATGTTCGGTCAGCCGCGCATAGACCGCGTGGTCACAGGCTTGGCCTGCTGGCCCCAGGGCCTCGGCCAGAGGCACGCCCGCCGCCAGCAGTGCAGACAGGGTTTGTGTCCAGCGGGCCACCACCGCGCTGCGCAGCAAGCTGCCCACCAGTGGCAAACCCAGCAACCAGCGGTCGGCGGTGCGCTGCCAGGCTTCGTCGCGTTGGAGGCGTTGCCACAGCCAGGGTAGCAACAAGAGGGCTGGCAGCGCGATCCAGCCCGATTGGCTGAGCAACTGGCTCAGGTTCAGTACCCATTGGGTGGCCCAGGGCAGATCCGAGCCGAACGCCTTGAACACATCTTCAAACACAGGCACCACATAGACCATGATCAAGGCCAGCACCGCCAGGGCCACCACGATCACGGCGCAAGGGTACATCAATGCGGAGCGCACCCGCGAGCGCAGGGCTTCGTTCTTTTCCAGAGTGGCGGCCAGCCGCTCCATCATGGTGTCCAGAATGCCGGCAGCCTCTCCGGCGCTGACCATACTGATGTAGAGCCCGTTGAAATGCTGTGGGTGTTCAGCCATGGCCGCATGCAGCGCCATGCCCGATTCAACGTCTGAACGGACAACATTCATCAGCTCCTGGAGTGGGCGATTTGACGCACTGCGCGAGGCCATTTGCAAGGCCGATACCAAAGGAATGCCTGCGCGCAACAAAGCCGCCAGCTGTCGTGTCATTTGTGCCAACTCGCGAGGGCGGATGGGGTTGGTGGGCACCCACCAGATGCGTTGCAGTCGGGTAATCTGCAGGCCTTGTCTGCGCAACAAGGCTTGGGCCAGTTCAGCGTTCTCTGCCTGGATGTGCCCTTTGGCCTCGGCGCCTTGAGCGCTGCGCGCGCTCCAGCCGAATGTGTGCAGATCGCGCGATGGCTTGGACGTACGGGTCATGATGGCTCTCGCGTGGCAGCCAGCACTTCATCCAGTGAGGTGACGCCTGCCAGCACTTTGCGCAGGCCAGCTTGCCGCAAGCTGGCAATGCCCTCGCGCCTTGCCTGCTGGGCCAGAGCCTGGCTACCTGCATCCTGCAGCACCAAGGCCTGCATCTGTGCGCTGACGGGCATGACCTGGAAAATGCCTGTTCTGCCTTTGAACCCCTTATGACAGTGGCCGCAGCCCACAGGGGCATACACCGTGACGGTTTCTCCCGAGAAACCAGTGACATCCCAACCCGCCTGGCGCAAAGTGTCCCGACCCAGGTCCTGTGGCCGACGGCAGCGCTCACACAAACGCCGCACCAACCGCTGCGCGGTGACCAGCGAAACGCTGGCCGCGATGTTGTAGGGGGCAACACCCATGTTGCGCAGCCGCACCAGCGTGCCTGTGGCGTCGTTGGTGTGCAGGGTGGACAGCACCAGGTGCCCGGTCTGCGAAGCCTGGATGGCGATTTGCGCAGTCTCCAGATCACGGATCTCACCCACCATCAGAACATCCGGGTCTTGCCGCAAAAAGGCGCGCAATGCCACGGCAAAAGTCAGCCCGGGCTTGTCCTGCACATTGACCTGGTTGATGCCTGGCATCTGGATTTCACAAGGGTCTTCGACGGTGGCGATGTTGACTTCCGGGGTGTTGAGCAGGTTCAGGCAGGCGTACAGCGATTGCGTTTTCCCCGATCCCGTGGGGCCCGTGACCAGGACCATGCCGTGTGGCCTCAGGATCGCTTCGGTGAGCCGCTGCAGGTCTTCGGATTCGTAACCCAGTGCAGCCAGATCCAGTTGCGCTTGCTGCGCATCGAGCACCCGCACCACCAGTTTTTCGCCGAACAGGGTGGGCAGCGTGCTCACCCGCAAGTCCAGTTCCCGGCCGCTGGCCAGTTGCAGCTTCATGCGCCCGTCTTGTGGCAAACGCTTTTCGGCGATGTCCAATCGCGACAGAACCTTGATGCGCGAGGCCAGTCGGTCCTTGAAGGCCATCGGGGGTTGATCGATTTCCCGCAACTCTCCGTCAATGCGCATCCGCACGCGGTAGTGGTGCTCATAAGGCTCGAAGTGCAGGTCGGAGGCCTGGAGCGCCACGGCTTGTTCCAGGAGCTTCTGAATGTAGACCACGACAGGCGCGTCTTCCACGGCGCTCTGGCGTGGTGCGCTGATGAGCTTGTCTTGCATACATCCCCCTCTTTTTTGAATATCTTTGTATTCCAATAATCAGGGGGATTGAGGGATTTGTCCAGAGGTGATCTGAGTCGCGGTTGGACTGCAGGTCAATACATGACCTTTCCTGGCAAAGGTGACTTGTCCCCGTTGAACTGAACACCGTGTGAAGGACGGACTTTTTCTTGTCCAATCCAATAACAATCACACGAAGCAGCTTCGAGTTTTTCTCGGCTGATGACCGTGAATTCTCCTCGGGATTTTGAAATCAAGCCCGTCTCGGACAGCTTGTGCATGGCCAGTGAAATGGCTTCACGGCGATAGCCCAAAAGATCAGACATCTCTTGCTGAGTCATGGCAATGGTGGGAGACAGCGTGTTGTCCAGTGTCAACAATATCCAACGGACCAGTTGTTGATCCACCGTGTGTTTTTTGCTGCAAACCACGGCTTGTGAGAGCTGCATCAGAATGCGTTGCATGGCTTTCTGTGCATTTTGGACATAGGCAGGGCACTGAGCCCATGCCGTCCGCAAGCAGTGCATGGGCAGACGGTAAGCCAGTCCGCTGGTTCGTACTTTGGCCCGGTAGAAGCTCGGAAAGCCAACGGCACCTACGCCCACCATGCAGGACTTGCCCAGCATGTGTGTTTCAACGCTGCTCCCATCGGGCATGTCGTTGATCATCGAAATGACGGCTCCGACAGGGTAGTAGACATGCGAAGGGGATTGACCCGTGTCGAAAAGAATCTGGTCTTTGTCTAAAGATACCAATTTCAGATTTTTTTCGAAAAATTGATATTCTTTTTCGGGGATAGATCCAATGATTTGATTGACTCTTGGATTCATTTTTTTAGGGGCACATGCATTCAATAGATTGATATTGTGTTGAATTCATGGATATATCAATCCAAGTAACTGTACAAAGTGCATGTTGTTTGAATAGGCATTTTTCTTGTCTAGGGATAGGCTCTCGCTCAATTGAGCCATGAACATTCCCAATAAGAACAATCGAGAACTAATACCTGTTACTGAAAGTGCACTTAAGGTGCGTAACTGGGAAAAGACCAATTTGCCCATAGAGCAGAGCGCCTTGGCTATGGACCTGTTTTTGGTCATTGCATACAACACATTGCGTGGAAAACCACTGACATTGAAGTTGCTTTTTCACAGCATTGATTTCAGCGAAGCCGGTATCCGGAAACATTTGCGCAGGATGCTGAGCGAAGGATGGTGCGCTCTTGAAGGCACAAAGCATGACAAGCGACTCAGGCATGTTGTTGCTCAACCCAAGATGCTGGATGCATTGGCTGACTACATTCAGGTTTTGCAGAACGCTTTTGGGCACCCCGTACCGAATTCCTGAAACCGATGGATCAATGCTGTGCGGGTGAAAATCCTGGCCAACCCATTTCTACGACAATGCTCCGATGTCTCAAGCAAAACCATTCATGGAAACCATTGCCGCAGTCTTTTATCGGCTTGCGGCTTATGCGACGCACAACTTGATGGATGATGCGGCCATGCTCGCATTCATCTTTTCTTGAGTGCAAAAACTTCTGTAATCGGTATTTTGTCGCTATTTGATTTGCCTCAAAATTTTCTTGCCGCAGCGCTCTTTGGCCAGTTTCAACAAGGTCTGGATTGTTCTAAAGTGACTTCATGGTCAAAAAACTTTTTGTTCTGTGGATTTGCCTGACCGCTTGGACGGCTTGGGCAACAGAAACTTATCCCTCGGTGCATTTGAGGGAATTGCCAGATGGACTCAAGCGCTTGTGGCACATCACCAAACCGGACATGACGGACCAAAGTCGTTGCGCCGCGGCCTTTGAGGGTTATGGAGACCCGGACAAGATGACTTTGCAGTGTTCTGTACACATCCGCATGGCGGCAGAAGGTGCGCGGCGTGCCATTCGTTACTGTGATGAAAAGCGGGCAGAACTGAAGATCAAGGACGTCTGCAGGATCGTTGTTGAATGACAGCGGGCTTCAACCGTGATCAGGTGCGGCGCTTGAGCAGTTGGGATGCCAGCGTGACCATGGCTGCACGGTAGCGGTTGTCGGGCAACTGCAGGGCTGCGTCGATGGCGCGCTGGGCTTCTGCTGCTGCGGCTTCACGTGTGCCGTCCAGAGCGCCGGTTGCACGAACAATCGCCACGATTTCGGCCAGTTTCTCCACGCTGCCGCTTTCAATGGCTTCGCGCACGGTCTGGCTTTGGGCCGCATCGCCGCGTTGCATGGCCAAAATCAGGGGCAGAGTGGCTTTGCCTTCGCGCAAGTCGTCGCCCAAATTCTTGCCCATTTCGGACGCATTGCCGTCGTAGTCCAGGACGTCGTCGATGACCTGAAAGGCCGTGCCCAGAGCCTGACCGTAATCGGCGCAGGCGGCTTCGATGGCGGCATCGCTGCCTGCCAGAATGGCGCCCAGACGGGCGCTGGCCTCAAACAGTTTGGCCGTTTTGGAGCGGATGACGCGCAGATAGCCTTCTTCGTCGAGCGAGGCGTCATGCATGTTCATCAACTGCAGGACCTCGCCCTCGGCAATCACATTGGTGGCGTCGGACAGCACCTGCATCACACGCATGCTGTTGGCGTCAACCATCATCTGGAAAGCACGGGAGTACAAAAAGTCACCCACCAACACGCTGGCGGGGTTGCCGAAATTCTCATTGGCCGTCGGCCGACCGCGACGCAGCGTGGATTCGTCGACCACATCGTCGTGCAGCAAGGTGGCCGTGTGGATGAACTCGACCACTGCAGCCAGGTTGTGGCGCTGCAACCCGGTGTAACCCAAGGCACCGCAGGTGAGCAGCAACAAGACGGGGCGCAAGCGCTTGCCACCTGCCGAAATGATGTAACGGGCCACCTCGCCGACCAGCGGCACGCCCGAATCCAGGCGCTGGGCGATCACCTGATCGACTTCGCCCATGTCCCGGGCGACCAGGGCGAGGACGGTGGCGGTACTGTTTTCGGGGGCAGACAACTTGGACATCCTGCTGGAAGCACCTGTGGGTGCGGGTGAGGGCGGGAAAACCCTGTAGATTGGCCTGGATTATAGGTCTGCCAAGTTCTCTGAACTGGATCGCAGTGCACTCGCTGGCCATCAAGACGGGGTCATGCTACAATCGCAGGTTCCTTGGGATGAGCCCTGGGAAACTTCCATTCAAGAGGTCATTTATGTACGCGGTCATAAAAACCGGTGGCAAACAGTATCGTGTTGCTGCTGGCGAAAAAATTAAAGTAGAACAGATTGCTGCGGACGTTGGCCAGGAAATCGTGATTGATCAAGTTCTCGCAGTCGGCAACGGCGCAGACCTGAAGATCGGCACGCCCCTGGTGTCCGGCGCGACTGTCAAAGCCACTGTGGTGGCGCATGGCAAGCACGACAAAGTGCGCATTTTCAAGATGCGTCGTCGTAAGCACTATCAAAAACGTCAGGGTCACCGTCAGCAGTTCACCGAACTGCAAATCGGTGCCATCTCTGCCTGAGGAGAATAGGTCATGGCACAGAAAAAAGGCGGCGGCTCTACGCGCAACGGTCGTGATTCCAAGCCAAAGATGCTGGGTGTCAAGGCTTTCGGTGGTGAACTGATCAGCGCTGGCTCGATCATCGTTCGTCAACGTGGCACCAAGTTCCATGCTGGCAGCAACGTCGGCATCGGCAAGGACCACACTTTGTTTGCCCTGGTGGACGGCCACGTGTCGTTTGCTGTCAAAGGCGAGCTGAGCAAGCACACTGTGAATGTGACCCCGGCCGTCTAAGCCAGGTTCCTTTCCAGCGAATCAGCCCCGCCCGTCGGGGCTTTTCGCTTTCTGGCCTCTGGCGAGTCCATCAGTCCTTTCGGACGTCGCCCTCAGATAAACTGGATACCCCATGAAGTTCGTTGACGAAGCCTATATTGACATCGCCGCAGGTGACGGCGGGAACGGCTGCGTCTCGTTCCGTCATGAGAAGTACAAGGAATTCGGTGGCCCCAATGGGGGCGACGGCGGACGTGGCGGCCATGTGTTTGCCATTGCCGACGTCAACCTGAACACCCTGGTGGACTACCGCTACTCGCGTCGCCACGAAGCCAAGCGTGGCCAGCACGGCATGGGCTCTGACATGTTTGGTGCTGCGGGCGACGATGTCACCCTGAAGATGCCTGTGGGCACCATCATCACCGACGCCGAAACCGGCGAAGTGCTGTACGAGCTGCTGGTGCCGGGCGAGACCATCATGATTGCCAAGGGCGGTGACGGTGGTTTTGGCAACATGCGATTCAAAAGCGCGATCAACCGCGCGCCACGCCAGAAAACACCTGGCCACGAAGGCGAACGCAAGAGCCTCAAGCTGGAGCTGAAGGTGTTGGCCGATGTGGGGCTGCTGGGCATGCCCAATGCCGGCAAATCCACCTTCATCTCGGCCGTGTCCAACGCACGTCCCAAGATCGCCGATTACCCCTTCACCACCTTGCACCCCAACCTGGGCGTGGTCCGTGTGGGCCCCGAGCAGAGTTTTGTGGTGGCCGATGTGCCGGGTCTGATCGAAGGCGCCTCTGAAGGCGCTGGCCTGGGCCACCTGTTCTTGCGCCACCTCCAGCGCACCCGTTTGTTGCTGCATGTGGTCGACTTTGCCCCGTTTGACGAGAACGTGGATCCGGTGGCACAGGCCAAGGCCATCGTAGCCGAGCTCAAAAAATACGATCCAGGCCTGTACAACAAGCCGCGCTGGCTGGTGCTCAACAAGCTGGACATGGTGCCTGCCGATGAGCGCGAAGCCCGTGTCAAGGATTTCATCAAGCGCATGCGCTACAAAGGCCCGGTGTTTGAGATTTCGGCCTTGACGCGCGAAGGCTGCGAGCCCTTGATCAAGGAAATTTACAAGCACATCAAGGCGCAACAAATTGAAGAGCAGGGGCCAATGGACATCGATCCGCGCTTCAAGGAGCAAGAGCCAGAGCTGGACGATCCGCGCTTCAAGAAGCCCGACTGAACCGACTGCATCATCTTGGCCCGAATTCAGGCCGCAACCATTCCGAGCATGACCACTCCCGCCGTTTCTTCTCTTTTGCGTGATGCCCGCCGCATCGTGGTCAAGGTGGGCTCCAGCCTGGTGACGAACGAAGGCCGGGGACTGGACGAGGCCGCAATCGGTGAGTGGTGCCGTCAGATGGCCTTGCTGGTGGGGCAGGGCAAAGAGGTGGTGATGGTCTCCAGCGGTGCGATTGCCGAAGGCATGAAGCGCCTGGGCTGGACCACCCGCCCCAGCGAAGTGCCCGCTTTGCAAGCGGCGGCTGCCGTGGGGCAGATGGGCCTGGCCCAGATGTACGAAACCAAGCTGCGCGAAAACGGCATGGGCAGCGCCCAGGTCTTGTTGACGCACGCCGACCTGGCTGACCGTGAGCGCTACCTCAACGCCCGCTCGACCTTGCTCACCTTGCTGCAGCATCGCGTGTTACCGGTGATCAACGAAAACGACACGGTGGTCAACGACGAAATCAAGTTCGGGGACAACGACACCCTGGGTGCCTTGGTGGCTAACCTGGTGGAAGCCGATGTGTTGGTCATCCTGACCGATCAGAAAGGCCTGTACACCGCCGACCCCCGCAAAGACCCTGCCGCCACTTTTGTGCACGAGGCCCGCGCTGGCGATCCTGTGCTCGAAACCATGGCAGGTGGCGCGGGTTCGAGCATTGGCAAGGGCGGCATGATCACCAAAATCCTGGCGGCCAAGCGTGCTGCGGGCTCGGGCGCTTCCACCGTGATCGCCTGGGGGCGCGAGCCTGATGCCCTGTTGCGGCTGTGCCAGGGCGACAACATGGGCACCTTGCTGGTGGCGCAAACCGCCAAGCAGCAGGCCCGCAAACAGTGGATGGCCGACCATCTGCAGCTGCGTGGCTCGGTCACGGTGGATGCTGGCGCTGCGCACAAGGTACTGACCGAGGGCAAGAGCTTGCTGCCCATTGGCATGACTGGGGTGGACGGGGACTTTTCGCGGGGTGACGTGATTGCCATACGCGATGTGCAGGGCACTGAAATCGCCCGAGGCCTGGCCAACTACGCCAGCGCCGAAGCACGGTTGCTTTGTCGCAAACCGTCGCATGAATATGAGAATCTGCTGGGCTACACCGCCGAGCCCGAGATGGTGCATCGGGACAACTTGATCCTCAGCCGCTGAAAGCCAAAAGCCCGCAAATGCGGGCTTTTTTGTGGGCTTAGCCCTGCGGGTTGGGGTCGAAACTGGCGCCGGGAGGCAACTCCATGTGCATGGGCGGTTTCAGCTCGGCATGACCTGTTGTCGGCTCCAGCTCTTCTCTCGGACCACGCGGGCCGCCGCGCAAATAGCGGTTGTGCCGGTCCTGACGAGGCAGGAAACGCGCCAGCTCGGTCAAGGCCATTTCGTACACGCCGCGCTTGAACTCCACCACCACATCGAGCGGTACCCAATAGTCGTTCCAACGCCAGGCGTCGAATTCCGGGTGGTCGGTGGCGCGCAGGTTCAGGTGGTGGTCGTGCGTGACCAGTTGCAGCAGGTACCAGATCTGTTTCTGGCCCTTGTAAAAGCCGCGAGCATCCCTGCGGATGAAGCGGTCTGGCACTTCATAGCGCAACCAGTCACGGGTGCGGGCCACGATGCGCACATGCTCCGGATGGAGCCCCACCTCTTCGTGCAGTTCCCGGAACATGGCCTGCTCAGGGCTTTCGCCCCGGTCAATGCCGCCTTGCGGAAACTGCCAGCTGTGGGTGCGGATGCGTTTGCCCCAGAACACCTGGTTTTTCTGGTTGAGCAGAATGATGCCGACGTTCGGCCTAAAGCCTTCACGGTCAAGCATAATCAACCCCAAATTTTTAAATTGTGTCCATTATGCATGCCGTGTCGGCCTTGGCTCTTGGATATTTCCCTGATTTCCCCAGTTTTATTGGTTCGCCGCGATGAAAGCTTCTCAATTCCTGATCTCCACCCTCAAAGAAGCACCGGCCGATGCCGAAGTGGTCAGCCACAAGCTGATGACCCGTGCCGGCATGATCAAGAAGCTCGGCGCTGGCATCTACAACTACATGCCCATGGGTTTGCGTGTGATCCGCAAGGTCGAAGCCATCGTGCGCGAAGAGATGAACCGCGCAGGCGCCATCGAAATGACCATGCCCGTGGTGCAGCCAGCCGAGCTGTGGCAGGAGACCGGCCGCTTCGAGAAGATGGGCCCCGAACTCTTGCGCATCAAGGACCGCCATGGCCGCGACTTTGTGATCCAGCCCACCAGCGAAGAAGTCGTGACCGATGTGGTGCGCCAGGAAGTGCGCAGCTACAAACAGCTGCCTAAAAACTTTTACCAGATTCAGACCAAATTCCGCGACGAGCGCCGCCCCCGCTTTGGCCTGATGCGTGGCCGAGAATTCACCATGAAAGACGCCTACAGCTTTGACCGCGACATGGTCAGCGCCAAGGCCAGTTACCAGGTGATGGCCGCTGCCTACCGCAAGATCTTTGACCGCTTTGGCCTGACCTACCGCGCTGTGGCCGCCGACAGCGGTGCCATCGGGGGCGACCTGTCTGAAGAGTTCCAGGTGATCGCCGCCACCGGTGAAGACGCCATCGTGTACTGCCCGGGCAGCGACTACGCCGCCAACATGGAAAAGGCCGAGGCACTGGCCCCCAGCCAGGCACGCGGCGCGGCCTCGCAAGCCCTGACCAAGACCTCAACACCCGGCAAGAGCACCTGTGAAGACGTGGCCGCCTTGCTGAACGTGCCGCTGCCCACCACCGTCAAGTCGCTGGTGCTGGCCACCGACACGCTCAATGAGCAGGGCGAGATCGTGAAGTCGCAAGTCTGGCTCTTGCTGCTGCGCGGCGACCACGACATGAACGAAGTCAAGGTCGGCAAGCTGCCCGGCATGGAAAGCGGTTTCCGCTTTGCCACCCTGAGTGAAATCGAAGACCATTTCGGTTGCAAGCCCGGCTACCTGGGCCCGCTGAATTTAAAGAAGCCGGTTCACCTGGTGGCCGACCGCGAAGTGGCCGTGATGGCCGACTGGATCTGCGGTGCCAATGAGCCAGACTTCCACATCACCGGCGTCAACTGGGGCCGTGACCTGCCCGAGCCCGCTTTGGTGGCCGACATCCGCAACGTGGTCGCGGGCGACAAATCGCCCGACGGCCAGGGCGAGCTGGCGATCGAGCGCGGCATCGAAGTGGGCCATGTGTTCTACCTGGGCACCAAATACTCCAAGGCCATGAACGCCACCTTCCTGGGCGAAGACGGCAAACCGCAGTTCCTGGAGATGGGCTGTTACGGCATTGGCATCACGCGCCTGCCCGCTGCCGCCATCGAACAAAACCACGATGAGCGAGGCATCATCTGGCCCGATGCCATTGCCCCCTTCACCGTGGTCGTGTGCCCCATCGGCATGGACCGCAGCGAAGCGGTCAAGACCGAGGCCGAGCGCATCTACAACGGCCTGTTGGCCGCTGGTGTGGACGTGATCCTGGACGACCGCGGCGAGCGCCCAGGCGCCATGTTTGCCGATTGGGAGCTGATCGGTGTGCCGCACCGCATCACCATCGGCGACAAAGGCCTGAAAGAAGGTCAGGTCGAGTACCAGCACCGGCGCGATGCCGAGGCGTCCAAGGTGGCTGCTGCAGAAGTGCTGGGCTTTATCCAGGGCCGTTTGTCGGCTTGAGGCGGTCATGGCTCAGTGGTCAGACGTTGCCCGAGGGGGGACGGATGGCCCTTGAACCTCGCAGGCAAGCACTCACCCGACGGGGTCTGCTGGGGGCTTGCGCGGCAAGCCTGTGGCCCTGGTTGCCCGTGCTGGCCGGGCGGCAGACCGAGGAACCCCTGTCCCACGCCGTGCGCACGGCCTTGAGCGCCGCCGTGGCGGGCAGTGCCCCGCCTGAGCCCATCTTCAGCACAGCCGATGAGCGGCAAGCTCATGACCAATGGCTGTCCGCCTGCAGCGCGCGCCTGATCCGTTTCATGCCTCACCCGGTGGAACGCCAGGAGTTCTTGCAGACCCTTTGGTACGAAAGCCGCCGCGCAGGCTTGTCTTTGTCCTTGGTGCTGGGCTTGGTGCAGGTCGAAAGCGGCTTTCGCAAATATGCCGTCTCCACTGCTGGAGCGTTGGGCTACATGCAGGTCATGCCTTTCTGGGCTCGCCTGATCGGTGATGGTGACGAGGGGCGGCTCTTTCACATGCAGACCAACCTGCGCTTTGGCTGCGTGATCCTGCGCTACCTGCTCGACCGTGAAGCGGGTGACGCCTTCATGGGGCTGGGTCGCTACAACGGCTCACGCGGGCAGTCCGCCTACCCGAACGCAGTGCTGGCGGCGCAGCGGCCATGGCGGCATGGGGTGGACTGACGTGAAAAAGGCCACCCGAGGGTGGCCTTGAAAGCAAAGCAGGCGCAGTTCAGGCCTGACCGTTGATCACTTGTTGCAGTTCACCCGATTCGTACATGTCCATCATGATGTCCGAGCCGCCGATGAACTCGCCCTTGACGTAGAGTTGCGGGATGGTGGGCCAGTTGCTGTATTCCTTGATGCCCTGGCGGATTTCTGCGTCGTCCAGCACGTTCACGGTCTTGACGGTTTTGGGGTCCACACCGCAGGCTTTGAGGATCTGGATGGCACGGCCCGAGAAGCCGCACATGGGGAAGCTGGCGCTGCCTTTCATGAACAGGGTGATGTCGTTGCCTTTGACGAGTTCGTCGATGCGTTGCTGGGTGTCGCTCATGGTCTTTACTCCAAGTGGGGCAGATTTCGAATGGGGTGAATTATCCCTCCGATTGAAAACCAGCGGGTTTGTCGGGGTTGCCTTTTGGGGCGGGCCATTCCAGAGGGGCCTGGTGCTCAGGCATCGGTCAAAATCCAGCTCCAGGATGCAAGCTGCCAAACACACACAAACAGGACAAAGCCCATGATTGACCACCTCGACCACCTGGTGTTGACCACGTTCAACGAAGACGCGTGCGTCGACTTTTATACCCGTGTCATGGGCATGACGCTGGAGAGCTTTGTGGGCGGTACACCGCCCGTGACGCGCAGGGCCTTCAAGTTTGGGAATCAGAAGATCAACCTGCACGTGCGGGGCAAGGAGTTCGAGCCCAAGGCCCATGTGCCTGTGCCGGGGGCACTGGACCTGTGCTTCATCGCCTCGGTCCCACTGAACGAAGTGATCGCCCGCTTGAGCGCGCACCACTGGCCCATCGTGGAAGGACCGGTCATGCGCACGGGCGCCGTCCAAAAAATCAGGTCGGTCTATGTGCGCGACCCCGACCTGAACCTGATCGAGATTTCAGAGCTGGCCTGAGCCACGCTTCCGACAGCCCCGTGTGCCGAACAGGGCTCAGTCGGCGTACACGCCTGCCGAGCGGATCACCGGGCCCCATTTGCTGATCTCAGACTGCAGCCAGCTGCGCAGGCCTTCGGGTGACTGTTTGGATTCCGGCACGATCTCGGCACCCAGATCGGCCATGCGGGCCACAAATGCGGGGTCCTTGAGGCTGGCGCGCACTGCGGCGCCCACCTTGTCGATCACGGCAGCGGGGGTGCCCTTGGGGGCATAGACGCCATGCCAGACGATGACCTCGAAATCCTTCAGTCCGCTTTCGTTGAGCGTGAGTGCGTCGGGCAAGGCGCGGATGCGCTGCTTGGTGGTCACGCCGTACATCCGCACGGTGCCGGCCTTGATGTGTTGCGTGGTCTGGGTGGTCTGGTCGCACAGCAGATCCACCTGCCCGCCCAGCAAGGCGTTCATCGCAGGTGCGGTGCCTGAAAACGGCACCGTGGTCAGATCAACGCCCAGTGCCTGCTGAAACAGCATGCCGCACAGGTGAGACACCGCCCCCAGGCCTGCATTGGCCAGATTGATGCTCTTGGCGTTGGCTTTGACGTAGGCGTTGAGTTCCTGCAGGTTCTTGGCAGGCAAGTCCTTGCGGCCCAGCAGGGTCATGGGCACATCCACCACCTGGCTGACGTATTCAAAGTCGGTCAGCGGGTTGAAGGCCATTTTGCGGTACAGCGCAGGCGCTGTGGACATGCCGTTGTGGTGGATCAGGAAGGTGTAACCGTCGGTGTTGGCTTTGGCCACGTAGGCGGCGGCGAGTGTTCCTCCAGCACCGACCTTGTTCTCGACCAGCACGGTTTGACCCAGTGATTTGCCCATGCTGGCAGCCAGCGTGCGCGCCACAATGTCGGTAGGGCCGCCTGCCGCAAAGGGCACCACCAGGCTGATGGGTTTGCTGGGGTAAGTCTGCGCCGCAGCCAGTCCACACACCAGGGCGCAGCTGGCAGACACAAACGCTTGGATGAGATGTCGGGGCTTGAAATTCATGGTGTTCTTTCCTTTAGCAAGGGGATGAGCTGAATCCACATGCTGGGGCAATTGCCTCGGTGGCGCAACGGGGAGAACACCGATGAATGGCGCTGTTTGTCGCCTGCGTGCCTGGTGCGCCCGAGGCGCTGGTTCAATGGGGCAGGCGTCCACCCGTGCAGCGTGCGATGCCCGCCAGATCCTGGCGGGATTGCACTTCTTCCAATCCGGCGCTGCGCAGCAAGGCTTGCACCGCCTGTGCCTGGTCCCAGCCATGCTCCAGCAGCAGCCAGCCTCCCGGCGCCAGGCAGCTGGGGGCCTGGGCAACGATCTGGCGGATGTCATCCAGACCGTCCTGGCCACTGGTCAGGGCTTGCAGGGGCTCGTGCGTCAGATCGGCCAGGTGTGGGTCACCTTCGGCCACGTAGGGCGGGTTGGAGACGATCAGATCGAAGGGGCCGGGCACAGTGTCCATCCAGTGGCTGTGCACGAAGCGCACCGGCAACCTCAGACGCTGTGCGTTGGCATTGGCCACGGCCAGGGCGTCGGCGCTGGCATCCACGGCGGTCACGGTGCAATTGGGGCGCTCATGCTGCAGGGCCAGGGCCACGGCCCCGCTGCCCGTGCCCAGGTCCAGCACGCCTTGCGCGCTGCCCTCGGGCAGCAGTTCCAGGGCCCATTCCACCAGCGTCTCGGTGTCGGGACGCGGGTCAAGCACACGGGCGTCCACTTGCAGGCGCAGGCCAAAGAATTCCTTGAAGCCGGTGATGTAGGCGATCGGCTCGCCTGCCAGTCGGCGTTGCAGCAAACCTTCCAGCCGAATGAGCACCTCGGCAGGCAGTTCATCGCGGTCATGCGCCAACAGCCAGGCACGGTCATGGGGCTCGCGGCCCAATGCATGCAGGTGCAGCAGCTGGGCGTCGATGCGGGCCAGGCCCAGGGTCTGGGCGTGCCGCAGGCTTTGGGCCAGGGTGACGGGGGTCATGCGACCCCCCCAATTTCCAGCTCGGCCAGCTGCTCGGCTTGACGCGCGGCTTGCAGCGCATCGATCACATCCTGCATGTCGCCTTCCATGATGGTGGGCAGCTTGTACAGCGTGAGGTTGATGCGGTGGTCGGTACAGCGGCCCTGCGGGAAGTTGTAGGTGCGGATGCGGTCCGAACGGTCGCCGCTGCCGATCAGCCCCTTGCGCAGGGCCGCGTCTTTGGCGGCGCGTTCGCTGCGCTCCTTTTCTTCAATGCGGGCGGCCAGCACCTGCAGGGCCTTGGCCTTGTTGCGGTGCTGTGAGCGGTCATCCTGGCATTCGGCCACGATGCCGGTGGGGATGTGGGTCACGCGCACGGCCGAGTCGGTCTTGTTGATGTGCTGCCCCCCCGCACCGCTGGCGCGGTAGGTGTCGATGCGCAGGTCGGCCGGGTTGATCTGCACCGCCTGGGCTTCGTCAGGCTCCGCCAGCACCGCCACGGTGCAGGCGCTGGTGTGGATGCGGCCTTGTGTCTCGGTGGCGGGCACGCGCTGCACACGGTGGCCACCCGACTCGAAGCGCAGTTTGCCGAAGGCGTTGTCCCCCTCGATGCGGACCACCACCTCTTTGTAGCCACCCAGCTCGCTGGGCGATTCCGACAGCAGCTCCACCTTCCAGCCTTGGGTCTGGGCATAGCGGGTGTACATGCGCAGCAGGTCGCCTGCAAAGAGGGCCGACTCGTCGCCCCCGGTGCCGGCGCGGATTTCCAGATAGACCGGGCGGGTGTCCTGCGGGTCTTTGGGCAGCAGCATGCGTTGCAACTCGGCTTCGAGTTCAAGCAACTCCTTCTCTGCCGAGGTGATTTCTTCGCCTGCCATGGCGTGCATCTCGTCGCTCTCGGGCAGATCGGCCTGCATCTGGCGGGCTTCTGCCAGGTCGGCACTGCGCTGCTTGTAACGGGCGTAGCGGCTGGCCACTGCGCTCACATCGGCGTGCTCGCGCGAGAGCTTCATGAACTGCGCCATGTCGGCCATGATGTCTTCGCGCGAGAGCAAAAAGTCCAGCTCGGCCAGGCGTTCGGCGTAGCGTTCGAGTTGCTGGATCAGAAAAGGTTTCAAGGGGGCACTCACAGGGAACGGGACGGGGGCCACGCCAGGGTGGCACAGCGGCAAGGCACAGGCGCAAGGCCTGTGCTGGCGCTAACGTTCCTTGCGCAGGAACAGCCGCTGCACCGTCTGCACGGTCTGCTCGCGGTGCTCAGGGTCGGCACTGCGCAGCTCGGCCATGGCGCCGTGCAGCATTTTCTGGGTCAGCCCGCGCGAGAGGGATTCAAGCACCGCCTCGGGACTGTCGCCCTTGGCCAGCAGCTTGCGGGCGCGGGCCAGTTCGGCTTCGCGCCAGGCATCGGCCTGCTCCTGCAACTGCTGGATCACGGGCACTGTGCCGCGTTGCCCCAGCCAGTGGTTGAAGCTTTGCACACCCGCATCGATGATGACCTCCGCCTCGGCCACTGCTGCCTGGCGCTGGGCCTGACCGGTCTGCACCACAGTGGCCAGGTCGTCCACGGTGTAGAGGTACACGTCGTCCAGCGACTTCACCTCGGGTTCGATGTCGCGTGGCACGGCCAGATCAACCATGAACATGGGACGGTGTTTGCGTTGCTTGAGGGCACGCTCGACCGCCCCCAGTCCGATCAACGGCAGCGTGCTGGCGGTGCAGCTGATGACCGCGTCGAATTCGTGCAAACGGGCGGGCAGGTCGGCCAGGCGCATGACCTCGGCACCAAAGCGGCCAGCCAGTTTTTCGCCGCGCTCCATGGTGCGGTTGGCAATCGCCATCGATTTCGGATTCTTGGCCGCAAAGTGGGTCACGACCAGCTCGATCATCTCGCCTGCGCCCACAAACAGGATGCGGATGTCCCGCAGGTTTTCAAACAACTGGCTGGCCAGGCGCACCGAGGCGGCGGCCATGCTGATCGAGTGGGCCCCGATTTCGGTGGAACTGCGTACTTCTTTGGCCACGGCAAAGCTGCGTTGGAAGAGCTGGTTGAGCGTGGTGCCCAGAGCGCCTGCGTCTTCGGCCGCGCGCACAGCGTCCTTGAGTTGACCCAGGATCTGGGCTTCGCCCAGCACCATGGAGTCGAGCCCACTGGCCACGCGGAACGCATGACGGGCCACTTCGTCGCCTTCAAGCAGGTAGGTATGGGACTGCAGCTCCTGCGGCGTGACGCCGCCGGTCTGGGCCAGCCAGCGCAGGGTGTCTGCTGCAGCGGTCTGGTCGGCGGCGCAATAAATCTCGGTGCGGTTGCAGGTCGAGAGGATGGCCGCTTCCGGTGTCTGGGCCGTCTGGTCGGCCAGGTTGCTGCGCAAGGCGTTCAGTGTGGGGGCCAGCTGGTCCACGGCAAAGGCAAACCGGCCGCGCAGATCCAGCGGCGCGGTCGTGTGATTCAAGCCCAGGGTCCAGACAGCCATGCGCCTGATTATAGAAACCCCGTTGTGGGGCGGATCGGAGTGCAGATCAAGGCACAATGCCGTTCATTCGAGACCCTGGACCTCTCTGTATGACCCTTTGGCAACTGGCTTTGCATTTGTTCAACTTCGTGTTGCCTGCGCTGGCCATGGCCGTGTTCATGCCCTGCGCAGGGCGCTGGGTCATGGGGCGTGGTGGCTGGCCCTTGGGCAGACGCATGGCCGTTCATGCCCTCTGTGGTCTGCTGGTGTTGGTGATCGGACTGGTGTTGCAGGGGCACGACGGCAAAATGAGCACCTACTTTGGCCTGGTGCTGGTGGCGGCCTCCGCCGAATGGGCCATGCACAGAGGCTGGCGCCGATTCTGAGGACATTGCATATGGAAAAAACAAACCGCACACGCACCCTGGCCTTGATCTGCGCTTGCCTGACCTGGTTTGTGGGAGGCAGCGCATGGGCGTTTCCGACCAAGCCCATCCGCATCGTGATGGGTTTTCCGGCGGGCGGTCCGCTGGACCAGCATGCACGCATCCTGTCAGACCGTCTGCAGGCTCAGTTGGGTCAGCCGGTCATCATTGACTACAAATCAGGTGCTGGCGGCACGGTGGGTGCGCAGGAGGTCATGAAAGCCCCGGCCGACGGCCACACCCTCATGCTGGCCAACACCGGGGTGATGGTCATCAACCCGGCGCTTTACAGCAAGCTGCCCTACAACACCCTGCGCGACTTTGTGCCGGTGGCGCGCACGGCCATGCAGCCGCTGGCTTTTCTGGTCAATCCCAAGGTGCCTGTGAGCACCTTGCCCGAGTTCATCCAATACGCCAAGGCCCGTCCCGGGCAGATCAATTACGGCTCGGCCGGCAACGGGGGCAGCAGCCATCTGGTGCCCGAAATGTTCAAGTCGACCACAGGCGTGTTCATGGTGCACATCCCTTACCGGGGCAGTGCGCCGGCCTTCACCGACCTGATGGCGGGGCAGGTCCAGTTCATGGCCGAGAGCATTCCGCAAGCTGCCCAGTACCACAAGCAGGGCAAAGTGCGGGCCCTGGCGGTGACCAGCCGGGAACGCAGCCCGGCCTTGCCCGATGTGCCCACAGCCATCGAGTCCGGTCTGAAAAATTTCGAAGTGGTGGGTTTTTACGGGTTCCTGGCGCCTGCTGGCACTCCCAAAGACGCGGTCAACAAGCTCAGTGACGCTTTCAAGGCGGTGCTGGCGCAACCCGACATCAAGGCGCGCATGGTGGCGCAGGGGGCCGACCCGGCGTTCCTGGGGGCCGACGACTTTGCCAAGTTCCTGGCCGCCGAGATGCCTCGCTGGGCCGATGTGGTTCAGAAGTCGGGCGCCAAGCTCGACTGAAGGGGGCGCTCAGGCCGGGCTGAACAGGTCCACCCGGTCGGTGATGATCCCGTCGGTGCCCAGTGCCAGCAGGTGTTGTGCGGCCCACTCGTCGTTGACGGTGTAGCTCAGGCATTGCATGCCTGCCCCGTGGACCTGGGCCACGGTGGCCGCATCCCACAGCGCATAGTTGGCGACCACCGCCACGCAACCGAGCGCCAGGGCTTTGTCAAACCAGCCGTCCCACAGGGTGTCGACCAGCAAGCCACGGGGCAGCTCGGGGGCGGCTTGCTGGGCTGCGGCCAGGGACTCCGGTTTGAACGAGGTCAGCAGCGGCGGCACGGTCGCACCTTGCCACAGCCGTGCAGCAAGTTGTGCCACCGCTTGCCCGGTGATGGCCTCTGTCCCTGGGGTTGGCTTGATCTCGATGTTGAGCAGGTGGTTGTTGCGCAGACAGAAACGGGCCAGCTGCTCCAGTGTGGTCAGGGCTTCGCCTGCATGTGCGCGTGAGTGCCAGCTGCCCGCATCCAGCTGGGACAAGACGTGCCATGTCTGCTCACCGCCCAGCCCCTGGCCGTTGGTGGTGCGCTCCAGCGTGGCGTCGTGCATCAGAAACACCACGCCGTCGGCGCTGAGTTTGGCATCGCACTCGAACATGCGGTAGCCATGTTCGGCCCCTAGACGGAAGGCGGCCAGCGTGTTCTCAGGCGCCAGCTTGCCAGCGCCACGGTGGGCGATCCAGCGGGGGTAGGGCCAGTGCTTCATGGCACTCAGTTTAGGCGATGCGCTTTTGGGTCTGTGCGTCGAACCAGTGCAGGCGGTCTGCGCGTGGTGTAGCCTGGAAGGTGCTGCCCGGCTGCGGCGCAGGCAGCGATTCGTCCAGCCGCAAGGTGAGGGTTTCATCGCCCAGACGGGCATGCACCAGGCGTTCGGCTCCCAGCAGTTCCACCGTGTCCACCGTGAGTGTCCAGGCCCCCGAGGGGCTGATGTCCAGATGCTCGGGGCGGATGCCGAGGATTTGGCCTTGCGGTGTGCTCGGGGCGCGGTGCAACAGGTTCATGGGTGGCGAGCCGATGAAGCTGGCCACAAAGGTGCTGGCCGGGCGGTTGTAGACCTCTTCGGGCGTGCCAAACTGCTCCATGTGGCCGCCGTTCATCACGATCATGCGCTGGGCCAAGGTCATGGCCTCGACCTGGTCGTGCGTCACAAACAGGCTGGTGATGCCCAATTCGCGGTGCAGTTTCTGGATCTCCAGCCGGGTCTGGGCGCGCAGCTTGGCGTCCAGATTCGACAGCGGCTCGTCAAACAAAAACACCTGCGGCTGGCGCACGATGGCCCGGCCCATGGCCACACGCTGGCGCTGGCCACCGGAGAGTTCGCGGGGCTTGCGTTGCAGCAAGTGGCTCAGTTCGAGGATGCCCGCAGCCTTGTCCACGCGGGCCTTGATTTCTTCGGCCGGGCGCTTGGCGATCTTCAGACCGTAGGCCATGTTGTCGAACACGCTCATGTGCGGGTACAGCGCATAGTTCTGGAACACCATGGCGATGTCACGCTCGGCAGGTTCCAGATGGTTGACCACGCGCTCGCCAATGGAAATGATGCCGCCCGAGATGTCTTCCAGGCCCGCCACCATGCGCAGCAGGGTGGACTTGCCGCAGCCAGACGGCCCGACGATGACCACGAATTCGCCGTCGGCAATGCTGGCGTTCAAGTCGTGGATGACGGTGTTGGCTTTGGCGCCGGTGCCATAGGTCTTGAGGATGTGGGAGAGGGTGATGGAGGCCATTATTTTTCAGTGTCTACCAGGCCCTTGACGAACCATTTCTGCATCAGCATGACCACCGCCGCAGGCGGCACCATGGCCAGCATGGCGGTGGCCATGACGATGTGCCACTCGGTCTGGGCGTCACCGCCCGAGATCATGCGCTTGATGCCGATCACCACCGGGTACATGTTTTCTTCGGTGGTCACCAGCAGGGGCCACAGGTACTGGTTCCAGCCATAGATGAACTGGATGACAAACAGCGCGGCCATGCTGGTGGATGACAGCGGCACCAGCACGTCCTTGAAAAAGCGCATGGGTCCCGCGCCGTCCATGCGGGCGGCTTCCACCAGCTCGTCGGGCACCGTCAAAAAGAACTGGCGGAACAAAAAGGTGGCCGTGGCCGAGGCGATCAGCGGCACTGTCAGACCCGCATAGCTGTTGAGCAGGCCCAGGTCCGACACCACCTTGTAGGTGGGGCCGATGCGCACTTCAACGGGCAGCATCAGGGTGATGAAGATGCCCCAGAAGACCGCCATGCGGAACGGAAACCGGAAGTACACGATGGCAAATGCCGACAGCAGCGAGATGGCGATCTTGCCCAGCGAAATGATCAGGGCACACACCAGACTGACCAGCATCATGGGGCCCACGGCTGCGGTCGAACCCATGCCGATGCGATCCCCCAGCAGGGCGGCCTTGTAGTTCTCGATCAGGTGCGAGCCCGGCCACAGCGACATGGGCGCCTTGACCACTTCTTCCATGGTGTGGGTGGACGCCACAAAGGTCACATAGACCGGAAAGGCCACCACCAGCACGCCCAGGATGAGCACGGCATGCGAGACGATGTCGAGAAAACGGTTGCGCTCAATCATCAGTAATTCACTTTCTTCTCGACGAAGCGGAATTGCACCACCGTGAGCGCCACCACGATGACCATCAGCACCACCGACTGCGCGGCCGAGCCGCCCAGGTCCAGCGCCTTGAATCCATCAAAGTAGACCTTGTAGACCAGGATCGCCGTATCCTTGCCTGGGCCGCCTTTGGTGGCCGCGTCCACGATGCCAAAGGTGTCGAAGAAGGCGTAGACCACGTTGATCACCAGCAGGAAAAAGCTGGTGGGCGAGAGCAGCGGGAACTGGATGGTCCAGAACCGCTTCCACGGCCTTGCGCCGTCGATGGCAGCCGCCTCGATCAGCGATTTGGGAATGCTTTGCAGCCCCGCCAGAAAGAACAGGAAGTTGTAGGACAGCTGTTTCCAGACGGCGGCCATGACCACCAGGGCCATGGCGTGGCGGCTGTTGAGCAGTGCGTTCCACTCGAATCCCCATTGATTCAGCGCGTAAGAGACCACGCCAATGCTGGGCGAGAACAAAAACAGCCACACCACGCCCGCCACAGCCGGGGCCACGGCGTAAGGCCAGATCATCAGGGTGCGGTAGAAGGTTGAGCCGCGCACCACGCGATCGGCAAAGTAGGCCAGCACCAAAGAGATGGAAATACCCAATCCAGCCACCAGCGCCGAAAAAATGGCGGTGGTGCCAAAGGAGGCGAGGTAGGTGTCGTCATTCCAGAGGTTGACGAAGTTTTCCAGCCCGACCCATTCGACCGAGGTGCCAAAGGGGTCAGACTGCTGGAACGATTGCAGCAAAGCCTGGCCCGCAGGCCAGAAAAAGAAGACGCTGATGATGAGCACCTGGGGTGCGATCAGCACCCAAGGCAGCCAGGTCGAGCGAAAGACGATGCGTTTTTCTGCAGCCAAAACCGTGTATCAGCCTTTGTTGGCTTTTTCAAAGCGTTCGAGCAAGTCGTTGCCACGTTTGATGATGCTGTCCAGGGCTTCCTTGGCGGTCTTTTTGCCCGCCCAGACCTGTTCGAGTTCTTCGTCCTCGATGGTGCGGATCTGCACATAGTTGCCCAGACGGATGCCACGCGACTTGTCGGTGGTTTTGCGGATCATCTGGTTGACGGCCGTGTCGGTGCCGGGGTTCTGCTTGTAAAAGCCCGACTGCTCAGTCAGCTTGAAAGCCGCCATGGTGATCGGCAGGTAGCCGGTGCGCTTGTGGCTGGCCGATTGCACTTCGGCGTTGGACAGGTAATTGAAGAAGGCGGCCACGCCTTTGTACTCTTCGGCTTTTTTACCGGACATGACCCACAGGCTGGCACCACCGATGACGGTGTTTTGCGGGGCACCGGCCACATCGGGGTAATAGGGCAGGGTGGACAGGCCGTAGCCGAACTTGGCGTTTTTGGCCACATTGCCGTAAAAGCCCGAGGAGGTGGTGATCATGGCGCACTCACCCGAGACGAAGGACGCCTCCGGCACGTTGGCGCGGCCCTTGTAAACGAACAGGCCTTGCTTGGCCATGTTGCCCAGGTTCTCGATGTGGCGCACATGCAGGGGCGAATTGGCGACCAGGCGCGCGTTGGTACCGCGCATGCCGTTGCCTTGGGTGGCCAGCTCGGTGTTGTGCCAGGTGGAGAAGCTCTCCAGCTGGGTCCAGCCTTGCCAGGCGATGGTCAGCGGGCACTTGTGGCCACTGGCCTTGAGCTTGGCCGCGGCCAGCGCCACTTCGGGCCAGGTGGAAGGGGGTTTGCTGGTGTCGATGCCGGCGGCCTTGAAGGCGTCCTTGTTGAAGTAGAACACCGTGGTTGAGCTGTTGAAGGGGAACGACAGCATCTGGCCGTTGGGAGCGGTGTAGTAACCGGCCACGGCGGGCACATAAACCGAGGGGTCGAACTTGTACCCGGCGTCCTGCATCACTTTGCCCACCGGCACGACCACGCCCTTGCTGGCCATCATGGTGGCGGTGCCCACTTCGAACACCTGCAGAATGTGGGGCGCATTGCCAGCCCGGAAAGCGGCCACGGCTGCGGTCATCGACTCGTCGTAACTGCCCTTGAAGACCGGGTTGATCTTGTAATCCTTCTGGCTGGCATTGAAGTTCTTGGCCAGGTCATTGACCCATTCGCCATTGACGGCGGTCATGGAGTGCCACCACTGGATTTCGGTCTGGGCTTGGGCCGAAAGGCTGGCCAGGCCCAAGGCCAGGGCAGACAGCGTGTAGGAAAGTTTCATGGCGGTTCCTGAAAATAGGGGGCTGAAAACGCAGTTCTGCCAGTTTTTTAAGCAGCTGCTTCCGGTCAGTTTGGCACTGGTAAATGTCAGAAGCATTAAAGCAATGCGAAATTATGGCGACAACCCGGGGTTTCCATGACCTGAGACTTCTGTGTGACAGGTGCCCCCACCCCGGGCGCGTGTTTGTTGCACTGCGGTAACATTCAGCCTCAGCCGGGTTGACGCCTGTGTCCGGGTCTGGCTGATCGCGCCTTATCCCTATGAACGCACCCACCACGCTCCAACATTTGATGCAAGCCGACGCCGATGCGCCGCGCCTGCGCGAGATTCCCTACAACTACACCAGTTTCTCTGACCGCGAAATCGTGGTCCGCCTGCTGGGCGAGAAAGCCTGGGATCTGCTCAACCAGTTGCGCCAGGAGCGCCGCACAGGCCGTTCGGCCCGCATGCTGTACGAAGTGCTGGGCGACATCTGGGTGGTGGAGCGCAACCCTTATCTGCAGGACGACCTGCTGGACAACCCCGGTCGCCGCAAGCTCTTGGTGGACGCTTTGCAGCACCGCCTGGGCGAGGTGCAAAAGCGCCGCACGCCTGATGTGGATGCCGCCCGCGACGCCCTGGTGGGGGCTTTGCTGGACCTGGCTGCTCAGGCTGTGGCCCAATTCAACGCGCGCTTTGCCAGTCGGGCCAAGTTGCGCAGCCAGGTGCAAAAGACCCTGGGGCGCCTCACGGCCAAGGACAACATCAAGTTCGACGGCCTCTCGCGTGTGAGCCATGTGACCGACGCCACCGACTGGCGCGTGGAATACCCCTTTGTGGTGCTGACCCCTGACAGCGAAGCCGAAATGGCGGGCCTGGTCAAAGGCTGTATCGACCTGGGCCTGACCATCGTCCCGCGCGGCGGCGGCACGGGCTACACCGGGGGGGCGATCCCGCTGACCTGGAAGAGCGCGGTCATCAACACCGAAAAGCTCGAAGCCATGACCGAGGTCGAGATGGTCGATCTGCCCGGTATCGCGCACAAGATCCCGACCATTTACACCGAAGCCGGTGTGGTGACCCAACGCGTGGCCGATGCGGCCGAGCGCGGTGGTTTTGTGTTCGCTGTCGACCCTACGTCTGCTGAAGCCTCTTGCATTGGCGGCAACATCGCCATGAACGCGGGTGGCAAAAAGGCCGTGCTCTGGGGCACAGCGCTCGACAACTTAGCCAGCTGGCGCATGGTCACGCCCGATGCCGAATGGCTGGACGTGGTACGTATGGACCACAACATGGGCAAGATCCACGACGCCGAAGTGGCCACTTTTGAGTTGCGTTACTTCAAGGCCGACGGCAAGACCCCGATCCGCACCGAAACCCTGGTCATTCCGGGCAAGACTTTCCGCAAGGAAGGCCTGGGCAAGGACGTGACCGACAAGTTCCTGAGTGGCTTGCCTGGCGTGCAAAAAGAAGGCTGCGACGGCCTCATCACCAGCGCCCGCTGGGTGGTGCACCGCATGCCCACCCACACACGCACCGTGTGCCTGGAGTTCTTTGGCCATGCCCGCAACGCCGTGCCGAGCATCGTCGAGATCAAGGACTTCATGTTCGCCGAGCAAAAGCGCACCGGCACCGTGATGGCCGGTCTGGAGCACCTGGACGACCGCTATCTGCGCGCGGTAGGTTATTCCACCAAGAGCAAGCGTGGGGGCTTCCCCAAGATGGTGCTGATCGGCGACATCGCCGGTGACAACGCCGACGACGTGGCCAAGGCGACGTCCGAGATCGTGCGCATGGCCAACTCGCGCAGCGGCGAAGGCTTCATTGCCATCAGCCCCGAAGCGCGCAAAAAGTTCTGGCATGACCGGAAAAAAACCGCTGCCATCTCGCGCCACACCAACGCCTTCAAGGTCAACGAAGACGTCGTGATCCCGCTGCCACGCATGGCCGAATACACCGACGGCATCGAGCGCATCAACATCGAACTGAGCTTGCGCAACAAACTCAAATTCTGCGCTGAGCTGGAGAGCTTCCTCGAGCGCGGCAACCTGCCACTGGGCAAGCAAGACGACGTCAACGAAATCGCTCCGGCCGAGTTGCTGGAAGACCGTGTGGCGCAGGCCCTTACCGTGGTGCGCGAGGTGCGCGATCAGTGGCAAGGCTGGCTGACGCAGGTTGACGAGCTGTTCCCCCAGTTGCAAGACCACAGCTTGCGCGCCAGCTGGAAAACGCAGATCCGTCCGGCTTTGCAGAACATCTTCTCGGGCTCGGCTTTCCAGCCGATTCTGACCGAAGTCACCGCCATCCACCAGCGCGTGCTCAAGGGGCGTGTGTGGGTGGCACTGCACATGCACGCCGGTGACGGCAATGTGCACACCAACATCCCGGTCAACTCCGACAACTACGAGATGCTGCAGACCGCGCACGAAGCGGTGGGTCGCATCATGGTGCTGGCCCGCAGCCTGGACGGCGTGATTTCGGGCGAACACGGCATCGGCATCACCAAGCTGGAGTTTTTGACCGACGCCGAGTTGGCCAACTTCACCGCCTACAAGACCAAGGTCGACCCGCAAGGCCGCTTCAACAAGGGCAAGCTGCTGCGCGGCACGGCCCTGACCGGTCTGGGTGACGATGTGCACGCGGCCGACCTGACGCATGCCTACACCCCCAGCTTTGGCCTGATGGGCCACGAGTCGCTGATCATGCAGCAGTCCGACATTGGCGAGATCGCCGCCAGCGTGAAAGACTGCCTGCGCTGCGGCAAGTGCAAACCGGTGTGCTCGACCCATGTGCCGCGTGCCAATTTGCTCTACAGCCCACGCAACAAGATCCTGGCCACCTCTTTGCTGGTCGAGGCCTTCCTTTATGAAGAGCAAACCCGCCGGGGCATTTCGGTCAAGCACTGGCAGGAATTTGAAGACGTGGCCGACCACTGCACCGTGTGCCACAAGTGCCTGACACCGTGCCCGGTCAACATCGACTTTGGCGATGTGACCATGAACATGCGCAACCTGCTGCGCAAGATGGGTCAAAAGAGCTTCCGGCCCGGCAATGCTGCGGCCATGTTCATGCTCAATGCCACCAACCCCGAAACCATCAAGCTGGCGCGCGCCGCCATGGTGGGCGTGGGCATGCGGGCGCAACGCTTTGCCGCCGGTCTGTTCAAGGGCATCGCCCGCAAGCAGACCAGCGCACCGCCCGCCACCGTGGGGGCCGCGCCGATCAAAGAGCAAGTGATCCACTTCATCAACAAAAAGATGCCCGGCAACCTGCCCAAGAAGACAGCGCGCGCCTTGCTGGACATCGAGAACAACGACTACGTGCCAATCATCCGTGACCCCCGGGCCACGACCTCGGAAACCGAAGCGGTGTTTTACTTCCCCGGTTGCGGCTCGGAGCGTTTGTTCAGTCAGGTGGGCCTCGCCACCCAGGCCATGCTCTGGCATGCGGGGGTGCAAACCGTACTGCCACCGGGCTACCTGTGCTGCGGTTACCCGCAAAAGGGCTCGGGCCAGTTCGACAAGGCCGAGAAGATCATCACCGACAACCGCGTGCTGTTCCACCGCGTGGCCAACACGCTCAACTACCTCGACATCAAGACGGTGGTGGTCAGCTGCGGCACCTGCTATGACCAGCTGCAGGGCTACGAGTTCGACAAGATTTTCCCGGGCTGCCGCATTGTGGACATCCACGAATACCTGCTCGAAAAAGGCATCAAGCTCGAATCGCAGGGCGCCTACCTGTACCACGACCCTTGCCACTCGCCCATGAAGCTGCAAGAGCCGATGAAGACGGTCAAAGGCTTGCTGGGCGACCAGGTGCTCAAATCGGACCGCTGCTGCGGCGAGTCGGGCACGCTGGGTGTCACTCGCCCCGATGTGTCCACGCAGGTGCGCTTCCGCAAGGAAGAAGAAATCCGCAAGGGCGAAGCCGCCTTGCGTGCCAGCGGTGCGGTGGGTCCCAAGGACAACGTCAAGATCCTGACCAGCTGCCCCAGCTGCCTGCAAGGTCTGACGCGCTACGGCGATGACCTGCAAAACGGCCTGCTCGAAGCCGACTACATCGTGGTCGAGATGGCCAGGCACATCCTGGGCGAGAACTGGATGCCCGAGTACGTCAGTGCAGCCAATGCCGGCGGCATTGAACGCGTGCTGGTGTAACGCTGAAAAGCAACACGCGAAAGTCACTATGGCCGGTTTGACCCCAACAACCCCCACCCCCGAGTCCTTGACCGTCCATGGCCAGACCAAGGTGCTGGAAATCGGCTTTTCCGACGGGGCGCAATTTCGCATCCCGTTCGAGCTGATGCGCATCTATTCCCCCTCGGCCGAAGTCCAGGGCCACGGTCCGGGTCAGGAGGTGCTGCAGACCGGCAAGCGCCAGGTCACGGTGATCGACATCGAGCCCGTGGGCAATTACGCCGTCAAGCCGACGTTCTCGGATGGTCACGACTCGGGTCTGTTCACCTGGGAGTACCTGTACTTTCTCGGCGACCAGCAAGCCGCTTTGTGGCAACAATACGAAGAGCGCCTGCAAGCCGCAGGCACCGACCGCGATGCCCCCATGCCCGAAAAAGCGGGCAGCAGCTGCGGCCACAACCACTGAAACATCCGCCATGAGCACCACCCATTTCGGTTTCAAGACCGTCGACGAAAATGAAAAGGCCAAACACGTCCGTGGCGTGTTTGATTCGGTCGCGTCCAAATACGACGTGATGAACGACCTCATGTCCATGGGGCTGCACCGCGTCTGGAAGGCCTACACCGTGCAGGTGGCCAACCTCAAAGAGGGTGATCAGGTGCTCGACATCGCCGGTGGCACCGGTGACTTGTCGATGGCCTTTGCCAAAAAAGTGGGGGCCACTGGGCGTGTGGTGCATACCGACATCAACGAAGCCATGCTCTCCACGGGCCGTGACCGCTTGCTGGACCACGGCTTGGCTTTGCCTACATTGGTGTGCGACGCCGAAAAGCTGCCTTTCCCCGACAACCATTTCAATGTGGTGAGCGTGGCCTTTGGTCTGCGCAATATGACACACAAGGATGTGGCTTTGCAGGAGATGTGCCGGGTGCTCAAACCGGGTGGAAAGTTGTTGGTTTTGGAGTTTTCAAAAGTCGCCAAACCCCTGGAAAAAATCTACGACTGGTACAGCTTCAAGATCCTGCCGCACATGGGCCAACTGGTGGCGGGCGATGCCGACAGCTACCGTTATCTGGCCGAGTCCATTCGTATGCATCCCGATCAGGAGTCGCTGAAAACCCTTATGAAAAAGGCCGGATTTGGTCATGTTGATTTTCATAATTTGTCAGCTGGGGTGGTAGCCTTGCATGTCGGTATCAAATGTTGATGCTGATTTGTGAATTTTTGCCACTGGAGACACTGTGAACAAGTTTCTGACCCTGATGCTCGCCGCCGTCCTTGCGCTGGGCAGCCTCAATGCCGAAGCCGCCCGCCGACTGGGCGGTGGCAAGTCCGTGGGCCAGCAGTCCAACCAGGTGACACAGCGTGAAGCTGCGCGCCCGCAAGCGCCTGCTGCTCCTGCGCAACAAGCGGCCCCTGTGGCTCCGAAACCTGCGCCCGCTGCAGCAGCACCTGCCAAAAAACCATGGGGTGCCATGCTGGGTGGTCTGGCCGCTGGCCTGGGGCTGGCCTGGCTGGCCCATTCATTGGGCATGGGTGAGGCCTTTGGCAACGTGCTGATGTTCATCCTGATCGGTGTGGCCGTGATGGCGTTGATCGGCATGTTCATGCGCCGCCGAGATGGCGCGGCTTCTTCGGGTGGCTTGGCTTATCAGGGCGCAGGTGCCACGGCTGATCAGCCCGTTTCGCTCAAACAGTACAACCCCGAGAAAGTCGGTAACGATGCTTCGGCCCGCCCATGGGAGAGCCATGACACCCGCTTTGACAGCTCGGCACCTGCTCTGACGGGTTCCATGATCGGTGCGGGCCTGCAGGGTAGTCAGGGTTGGGGAATCCCTGCCGATTTCGATGCGGCAGGCTTCGTGGAGGCGGCCAAGCGCAATTTCGTGACCCTGCAGGACGCTTGGGACCGTTCGGACATTGCCACCTTGCGCTCCATGATGACCGACACCATGGTGGGCGAGATCCGTCATCAATTGGCAGAGCGTGAATCCCAGTTCCCTGGGCAACCGAACAAGACCGAAGTGGTCATGCTTGAAGCCCAGTTGCTGGGTATCGAGGAGCTGGCTGACGTCTACATGGCGAGTGTCGAATTCAACGGCATGATCCGCGAAGACGCTTCAGCGGGCCCCAGCCCCTTCCGCGAAGTCTGGAACATGACCAAGCCCAAGCAAGGCGGCAGCGGCTGGCTGGTGGCCGGGGTCCAGGCTTTGCAATAAGCCCGGAGCGCCCGGGTGGGCGCTTCTTTCGGGAATAATCGGGGACTATGGCAACACAGTCCCCTTTTTCCTGGGCCGCTCAGGCTCTGCCGCAGATCGCGGCCAACTTCCAGCCTCCCGCCTGGGTGGTGGATGAAACGCTCAACCGTCTGGTGCTCTTCCTCAACCATGTGTTGATGAGCGAGCCGCAAGCCTGCCAGCGGCTGGCCCGTCAAAAAGGCCAGCGCATCGAAATCGTCTGGCAAGCCATGAAGCTGCAACTGCAACCCACAGCCGCTGGTTTGCTGGAGCGCGCTGCCTTTGAAGGGTTTGACCTGCGTTTGACGGCCACCCAGGAGTCACCACTGGACATCGTCTCGGCACTGGCCCGAGGTGACAAACCCAAGGTCCGCATCGAAGGCGATGTGCAGCTCGCTGCCGAAATCAACTGGCTGATCGACCATGTGCGCTGGGATGCCGAAGAAGACCTGGCCCGCCTGATCGGCGATGCACCGGCCCACACCCTGGCGCAAGCCGCCCGCAAAGCCATGGAGGCCTTGCGCAGCTTTGTGGCGCAGCGCGCCCCGGGCACCTCGGTGGGTGCTGCCGCATGAGCCGCCTCGGCCGGGGTGCTTTCATTGTTTTCATTGTCCTGCGCTACGGCCTGGACGAGCTGGTGCTGTCCAGTTTTCAAAAGCCCTGGATCCGCCTGCTGGCCCGCATCCTGTCGGTGGGGCGCGACCTGAGGTCGCCCCGTGCCGTGCGCCTGCGCGAAGCGCTGGAGCGCCTGGGCCCGATCTTTGTGAAATTCGGCCAGGTGCTCTCCACCCGGCGCGACCTGCTGCCGCCAGACATTGCCGATGAACTGGCCAAGCTGCAAGACCGCGTGCCCCCGTTCAGCTCGGACATCGCGGTGGCCACGATCGAGCGGGCATTCCGCAAGCCGGTGGACGCCATTTTCGAGAGCTTCGATCGCCAGCCCGTGGCCAGCGCCTCGATTGCGCAGGTGCACTTTGCCACCTTGCGCAGCAAATCGGGGCAGCTGCGCGAAGTGGCTGTCAAGGTCCTGCGCCCGGGCATGTTGCCGGTGATCCAGAAAGACCTGAGCCTCATGCGCATGATGGCTGGCTGGGTCGAGAACCTGAGCGCCGACGGCAAGCGCCTCAAGCCGCGCGAGGTGGTGGCCGAGTTCGATAAGTACCTCAACGACGAGCTGGACCTGGTGCGCGAGGCGTCGAATGCTGCGCAGCTGCGCCGCAACATGGAAGGCCTCGATCTGGTGCTGATCCCCGAGATGATCTGGGACTACTGCCAGTCGGACGTGCTGGTGATGGAGCGCATGCACGGCGTGCCCATCAGCCATGTGGACCGCCTGCGCGAAGCGGGCGTGGACATCCCCAAGCTGGCCCGTGACGGCGTGACCCTGTTCTTCACGCAGGTTTTCCGCGACGGCTTTTTCCATGCCGACATGCATCCGGGCAACATCCAGGTCAGCCTGGCACCCGAGACCTTTGGTCGCTACATCTCGCTGGACTTTGGCATCGTGGGCACGCTGACCGAATTCGACAAGGAATACCTGGCGCAGAACTTCACGGCCTTCTTTCGCCGGGACTACAAACGTGTGGCCGAGCTGCACATCGAGTCGGGCTGGGTGCCCACTGACACCCGGGTGGACGAGCTGGAAGCCGCGATCCGCGCCGTGTGTGAGCCGTACTTTGACCGGCCACTCAAGGAAATTTCCCTGGGCATGGTGCTGATGCGCCTGTTCCAGACCTCGCGGCGCTTCCATGTCGAGATCCAGCCGCAACTCGTGCTCCTTCAAAAGACGCTGCTCAACATCGAAGGTCTGGGCCGCCAGTTGGACCCCGAGCTGGACCTGTGGAGCACCGCCAAGCCTTTCCTCGAAAAATGGATGCTCGACCAGATCGGCCCCAAAAAGCTGTGGGAAGAACTCAAGGCCCAGGCCCCGCATTACGCCAAGCTGCTGCCGCAATTCCCTCGCTTGTTGAACGATTACCTCAAGCACCCGCACCCCAACGACCGCAAGCAGCTGGATCTGCTGCTGGCCGAGCAGCGGCGCACCAACAGCCTGCTGCAGATCCTGCTGTACCTGGCCATGGGCTTTGTGATGAGTCTGCTGTTGCTGCAAATGTGGGCTCACGTGCAGCTGTACCTTTGATCCTGGAGCTGAAGAACCGCCATGCTGCTCACCCTAGTGATTGCCTACCTGCTGGTGACCATCGCGATCGGTCTGGTCGCGGCCAAGCGGGTCAACAACTCGGCTGACTTCGCGATTGCCGGGCGGCACTTGCCCATCAGCATGATCATCACCACCACTTTTGCCACCTGGTTCGGGTCGGAGACGGTGCTGGGCATCCCGGCCAAATTTGTCAACAACGGCCTGGGCAGCGTGGTCGAGGACCCGTTTGGTGCCGGCAGTTGCCTGATTCTGGTGGGGCTGTTCTTTGCGGCCAGGCTTTACCGCATGAGCCTGTTGACCATCAGCGACTACTTCCGCGAACGCTATGGCCGCAGCGTCGAGGTGATCTGCTCGCTCATCATCATGGTCAGCTACCTGGGCTGGGTGTCGGCGCAGGTCACCGCGCTGGGCCTGGTGTTCAATGTGTTGTCAGATGGCGTGGTCAGCATGCCCATGGGCATGGCCATCGGGGTGGTGTCCATTCTGGCCTACACCCTGTTTGGTGGCATGTGGTCGGTGGCCATCACCGATTTCATCCAGATGATCATCCTGGTGGCGGGGCTGGCCATCCTGGCGGTGTTTGCGGGCCATCAGGCGGGCGGCGCCGACAAAGTGATCGCACTGGCCGTGAACCAGGACATGTTCAAGTTCTGGCCCGAGCCCAATTTTCACGACATCGTGTTCTTCATTGCGGCCGCCATCACCATCATGCTGGGCTCGATCCCGCAGCAGGACGTGTTCCAGCGGGTGATGTCGGCCAACAGCGAATTCGCGGCCACCCGGGGGCCGGTGATTGGCGGGGTCTTCTACATCCTGTTCGCCTTTGTGCCCATGTTCCTGGTGGTCAGTGCCTTGATCATCATGCCCGAGCAGGCGGCCCAGCTGATCAAGGAAGATCCGCAAAAGGTCCTGCCGACCCTGGTGATGCAGAAAATGCCTTTCATCATGCAGGTGCTGTTTTTCGGGGCCTTGCTCTCGGCCATCAAATCCTGCGCTTCTGCCACCTTGCTGGCACCCAGCGTGACGTTCACCGAAAACATCTGGCGCCAGTTCCACCCTCACCAGTCCGACAGGCAGGAGCTGCGGGCCATGCGGATCACCGTGCTGGTGTTCAGCGCCGTGGTCCTGGGTTACGCCATCGCCATGCAGGGCACCTCGATCTACGAAATGGTGTCGGGCGCCTACCAGGTCACCCTGGTGGGGGCTTTTGTGCCCCTGGCTTGCGGGTTGTACTGGTCCCGGGCGACCACGCAGGGGGCCTTGTTTGCCATCGTGCTGGGCCTGTTGACCTGGCTGCTGTTCATGCTCACCCCCGCCGGCGAGCACTTTCCTGCCCAGCTGGCGGGTGTTCTGGCCAGTTTTTCAGGCATGCTGATCGGCTCGTTGGGCCCCCAGGCCATCCGTAACCAGCACGCTTCTCACCACAAATTGGTCGGCGCGCGCTGACGGTGCCTGGCCAAGACCTTGAAAGGGTGGGCCCCGCCTATAATTGAGGGTTTTGTATTCCCATCGTTTCAAGAGCCTTCACCATGCCCATTTACGCCTACAAGTGTGAGTCCTGCGGACATGCCAAGGATGTTTTGCAAAAGATTTCCGACGCCCCGCTGACCGATTGCCCGGCCTGCGGAGCCCCCAAGTTCAGCAAACAGCTCAGTGCCCCCGGTTTTCAGCTCAAGGGTTCTGGCTGGTATGCCACCGATTTCAAGGGCGGTGGCGGTGTCACCGGTGCTGCGGCGGCTTCGGCTCCGGCCGTCGAATCGGCTGCCCCTGCCGCCGAGGCTTCTGCCTCGTCTGATACTGCAGGAGGCTGTGGCGCTTCCTGTGCCTGCCATTGATGGCCTGATCGGCCACTTTTGATCGCCCCCATGAAACAACGCAGCTTCAAACAGTACTTCATCACCGGCCTGCTGGTGTGGCTGCCCATGGGCATCACGGTCTGGGTGCTGATGTGGCTGGTCGGTTTGCTGGACGGTATCTTTCTGGCCGTCCTGTACGCGGCCGATGCCCTGATCCCGGGCATGCACACCCTGGCAGAAGTCCTGCGCGGTGTACCGGGTCTCGGTGTGATGCTGGTGGCGATCGTGATTTTTGCCACGGGCGTCTTTGTGGCCAACATCTTTGGCCAGTGGTGGCTGCGCCAGTGGGACAACCTGATGAACCGCATCCCGGTGGTGCGTTCGATCTACACCAGTGTCAAGCAGGTGGCAGACACGCTGTTTTCGGGCAGCGGCAATGCATTTTCCAAAGCCCTGTTGGTGCAATACCCCCGTCAGGGCTCCTGGACCATCGCCTTTTTGACCGGTAGCCCCAGCGGTGAAGTGGCCAGGCACCTGGAACAGCCCATGGTCAGTGTGTATGTGCCCACCACGCCCAACCCGACATCGGGCTTTTTCCTGATGATGCCCAAAGCCGACGTGATCGAACTCGACATGTCGGTCGATGACGCCCTGAAATACATCATCTCGATGGGGGTGGTGGTGCCCGGTAGCCCGGATGCCTTGCCTGCAGCCGGTGCTGCCCCCAAGAACCTGTGAACCTGAGGGTGGCCTGCGTGCTGCCCATTCTCGAAAAAAGAAAGCGACAAACATGTCCTCCATGCGTACCCACTATTGCGGTCTGGTGACCGAAGCCCTGATGGGCCAAACCGTGACCCTGTGCGGCTGGGTCAACCGCCGCCGCGACCACGGTGGTGTGATCTTCGTGGACCTGCGTGACCGTGAAGGTTATGTGCAGGTGGTGTGCGATCCGGACCGTGCCGACACCTTCAAGGTGGCCGAAGACCTGCGCAACGAGTTCTGTGTGCAGATCACCGGTTTGGTGCGTGCGCGTCCCGAAGGCACGACCAACGACGGCCTCAAGAGCGGCAAGATCGAGATCCTGTGCCACGAGATGACGGTGCTCAACCCGTCCGTGACGCCGCCCTTCCTGCTCGACGACGAGAACCTGTCGGAGACCACGCGCCTCACGCACCGCGTGCTGGACCTGCGTCGCCCTTACATGCAGAACAACCTGATGCTGCGCTACAAGGTGGCCATGGAAGTGCGCAAGTACCTTGACGAAAACGGCTTCATCGACATCGAAACCCCGATGCTCACCAAGAGCACACCTGAAGGCGCTCGCGATTACCTGGTGCCCAGCCGTGTGCACGATGGCCAGTTCTTTGCGCTGCCCCAGTCGCCCCAGCTGTTCAAGCAGCTCTTGATGGTGGCAGGCTACGACCGCTACTACCAGATCACCAAGTGCTTCCGTGACGAAGACCTGCGCGCAGACCGTCAGCCCGAATTCACCCAGATCGATATCGAAACCTCGTTCCTGACCGAAGAAGACATCCGCGAGATGTTCCAGGGCATGATCAAGCGCGTGTTCAAGAACACCATCGGCGTGGACTTGGGCGAGTTCCCGATCATGACGTACCAGGACGCGATGCACATCTATGGCTCTGACAAGCCTGATCTGCGCGTGAAGCTGCAGTTCACCGAAGTGACCGATGTCATGGGTGATGTGGACTTCAAGGTGTTCTCGGGCGCCGCCAACATGAAGGGCGGCCGCGTGGTCGCTTTGCGTGTGCCGAACGGTTCAGTTGAAGGCGGCGGCATCAGCCGTGGCGAAATCGACGCTTACACCGAGTTCGTCAAGATCTACGGTGCCAAGGGCCTGGCCTACATCCGCGTCAACGACCTGTCCAAAGGCCGTGATGGTCTGCAGTCGCCCATCGTGAAGAATATCCACGACACGGCCCTGAACGCGGTGCTGGAGCGCTCCGGCGCCCAAAACGGCGACCTGATCTTCTTCGGCGCCGACAAGGCCAAAGTGGTCAACGACGCCATCGGCGCTCTGCGCATCAAGATCGGCCACAGCGCCTTCGGCAAAGCCAATGGCCTCTTTGAAGACCGCTGGGCACCGATGTGGGTGGTCGACTTCCCAATGTTCGAGTACGACGAAGAAAGCCAGCGCTACACCGCCGTGCACCACCCCTTCACAGCCCCCAAAACCGGTCACGAAGACTGGATGGTCACGGCCCCCGAGAAATGCATCTCACAAGGCTACGACATGGTCTTGAATGGCTGGGAAATGGGCGGTGGCTCGGTGCGTATCCACCGCGCTGACGTGCAGCAAAAAGTGTTTGACGCCCTCAAGATCACGCCCGAAGAAGCGCAGCTCAAGTTCGGCTTCCTGCTGGATGCCCTGCAATACGGCGCGCCTCCGCACGGTGGCTTGGCCTTCGGTCTGGACCGCATCGTGACCTTGATGACCAAGGCCGAGTCGATCCGCGATGTGATCGCCTTCCCCAAGACACAGCGTGCCCAGTGTCTGCTGACCCAGGCGCCTTCGCCTGTGGACGAAAAGCAGCTGCGCGAACTGCACATTCGGCTGCGCAATCCGGATGGTGTCAAAGCCGCTTGATTCATCATGGATTGAAATAAAAACGCCACCTCAGGGTGGCGTTTTTCATGCTGGCAGCATGTCAGCTCAGGGTGATGCGGCTGCACCAGGTCACGTCCGGATCGGCTTCGTAGTCCGCCACCACCCATGCGCGGCCGGGGTGATCGGCCATGTCGTTCAGAAAATCACGCACCACCTGGATCGATGCCTGATCGAGTGAAACGTAAGGCTGATCGATGCAGGTGAGGGTGGCGCCGCACGCCAACAGGGCCACCAGACCAACCTTGCGGCGGCTGCCGGTCGACAGCATGAACAGCTTTTTGCCCAGATGGGCTTGCAGGCCAAGGGCCTGTAGCAGGTCATGCTGCAGCTCGGTACTCCAGTGCGGGCATTGCGCTTGAAGCGCAGACCAGACGTGCTCAGGCGTGTCCTCGTCGTGGTCGGGCAAGGCCAGGTTGAGCCACAAGGCGTTCACTGTGGACCTTGAGCCTGCTTGCAGTGGCAAATCGCCTGCCAGCAGTCTGAGCAGACTGGTCTTGCCTGTACCTTCGTCACCCGTCACGGCCGTGAGACCTGCCGGAATGCTCAGATCCAGCCCCGAGAAGCAGGGGGGAGATCCAGGCCCGCCTGTGAGCCCTTGGGTCTGCAGGACGTGCGCTGCGCTGCTGGTTGAAAAAGTGTGCTTGAGCATGGACGCGATGTTAGCGCGTGCATGCGCTGCGCTCAGTTCGGAAACGGTTCGGCCAAGCTGATGCCAAAGCGCTCCAGAGCAGTGCGCGTGGGCAGCACTGCCAATGCGCTGTCGGTCATCTCCAGCGATTGGACTTTCTTTTCCATCTCGATGGCGCTGCGGCGCAGATAGCGCATGCAGGTCACACGCAGGAACGATGCGAAATTGGGCACCTTGCCCCAGTGGTCCAGGATTTCTTCATGGAATGTGGAGAGCAGGGCATTGGTCGAACAGTTCTCTGCTTCGGCCATCTCTGCCAGGATGTCCCAGGCCATGTTTTCCAGACGGATGCTGGTGAGCACACCGTTGATGCGCACAGTTTTGGACTTTTGCTCGTATTGCTTGGGATCGACTTTGACGAAGTATTCACACATGACGCAGTGCCTCAGTGGTGGCGGATGAAACCCAAGACCTCTGGGAACGACTGTGCAATGTAGCGATCTGTTTTGCGCCTTGCTGTCACCTAGGTGTGTGAGCACACGCAGAACAACACTTTGACGTCGGAAAAAATTTCGGGGGAATTTCAAAATTTTTTCAACATCGACTTTCAACCCACCAACCATGGTGCTTCTACAGAGGGAAAAGCTGCCTTTGAGTGGCCGACAAAACTGTACAAGGGTTTACCTTGTAAGTAACGAGATACCACCTGCGAGCGAATGAAGCACCGAATACTCCGCATCGATTTCTGGTCTTGATCCCCCTCGAGTCCGGACATCTTCAGATGCAACCTGGGTGCATCTGGACTGTTCAATCAATTGGAGACATTCATGAAATTCCACCGTTTTGGCACAGTGGCCGTGGCCGCTTTGCTGGCCACCGCAGCACATGCACAACAGGGCAAGGACAACCTGGCCGCCATGCAGCAGATGAAGGTGGCGACCACCGATCTGAACATTCCGGTGGTGCCGCAGACGGGCAAAAACGCCGATGCGATTCGCAACAACCTCAAGAAAATCAAGTTGCCTGAAGGCTTCAAGATCGATCTGTTTGCGGTGGTGCCTGATGCCCGCCACATGGCGGTGGCGCCTTCCACCAACATGCTGTTTGTCGGCACACGCAAGACCACCGTGTGGGCTGTGACCGATCGCAACAGCGATGGCGTGGCCGACGAGGTCAAGGCCTTTGCGCCATCCCTGAACTTCAAGGTGCCCAACGGCGTGTGCTGGACCAAGGACGGCTTCCTGATCGTGGCCGAGCACAACCGCGTGCTGACCTTCCCGGCGGCCGAATTTTTCTATGAAGGTCCGGACGTGGCTGTGGGCACCGTGGTGCCACAAGGCCAGCTCATCCCCACCGAGTATGAGTCGTACAACCACGGCGCACGCACCTGCCGCATTGGCCCCGATAACAAACTCTACATCACGCTGGGCCAGCCCTTCAACGTGCAGCCTGCCGACAAGGTCGAGACCTTCAACAAGCTGGGCATTGGCGGCATCATCCGCATGGACCAGGACGGCAAGAACCGTGAAGTGTTCTCCATCGGCGCGCGCAACTCGGTGGGTCAGGACTTCAACCCCAAGGATGGCACGCTGTGGTGGACCGACAACCAGACCGATGGCATGGGCAATGACATCCCTCCTGGCGAGCTCAACCGCTCCACCAAAAAGGGCGAGCATTTTGGTTATCCCTACTGGGGTGGCCATGTCAAGGTTGCCGGCACCGCCGCAGCACCCGACCTCAAGGACATGAAGGAACCTGCCAACGCCGTGTTCCCGCAAGTCGAGTTCCCGGCTCACCAGGCTCAATTGGGCATGAGTTTCTACAACGGAAAACAGTTCCCGGCCAAATACCGTGGCGGCGTCTTTGTGGCCTCGCACGGCTCCTGGAACCGCAGCCCGGCCAGTGGCGCCCTGATCCAGTATGTGCCCGTCAAGGCCGATGGCACCGCCGGCAAGCTGGAGACCTTTGCCGAAGGCTGGCTGGATGGTGAAACCGGCATCTACAACGGCCGTCCGGTCGATGTGGCTGTGATGAAAGATGGCTCGCTGTTGATCTCTGACGACTACGCGGGAGCCATTTACCGCGTGACTTACACCGGCAACTGATTTCGCCGGTTCTGCAGACACCCGGGGTGATCTCCGGGTGTCTTTCGTCTGACTCTTTTTGCACTTGTTTCCATGAAACCGATTTTTCCCATTTCCTGTCTGCTGGGTGTGTTGCTGGCACTCATGGCCCCAGCATCCCAGGCCGCCGGCAACCCCAAGGCCGGGCAGGCCATTGCCGGGCAATGCGCGGCATGTCACGGCGTCAAAGGGCTGGCCACACTGCCCAATGCCCCCAACCTGGCCGGGCAGCCCCTGCAGTACCTGGACGAGCAGCTCAAGCTCTACCGCAGTGGCAAGCGACAAAATGAGACCATGGGTCTGATGGCCAAACCCCTGAGCGATCAGCAGATCGAGGACCTGGCTGCCTGGTACAACTCGATCCAGATTCAGCTTGCCCCTTGAGTGCGCTGAAATATTTTTGTCCTGCATCTGAAAGCTGCATGTGAAAGCCCATTTGTATTGGAGTGGTGTTCTGGGTTTGTTGAGCGCTGCGGCGCACGCCCAAAATGCCGATGAAGTCATGGTCCAAAGCGGGCGCATGCTGCAGCGGCAGCTGGATGCCCCCGCATCTGTGTCGGTGATCGATGGCGAAGCGATCCGCAACGCAGGCCCTCAGGTCAACCTGTCCGAGGCTCTGAGCCAAGTGCCGGGTGTGGTGGCACTCAACCGCAACAACTACGCCCAGGACGTGCAGATTTCCATCCGGGGCTTCGGTGCCCGTGCGCCTTTTGGCTTGCGCGGCATCCGCCTGATCACCGACGGCATCCCGGCGACCATTCCTGACGGGCAAGGTCAGGCCTCGACGGTGAGCCTGACTTCGGCCGAGCGCATCGAGGTGCTCACCGGGCCTTTGGCGCAGCTGTACGGTAACTCGGCGGGTGGCGTGATCCAGACCACCAGCCGCGAAGCAGGTGCACAGCCCCAGGCGGACGCGCAAGTCACCCTGGGCAGCAATGGCTTGCGCCGCACCGATTGGCAAGCCAGTGGCCGCACAGGCCGCGTGGGCATCGTGGTCGACTACAGCACTTTCCAGACTGACGGCTACCGCGCCAACAGCGGTGCCGAGCGCAAACAATTCAACAGCGTGCTCACCGCCGACCTGCAAGAGGACACGCGTCTGAAGCTGATCGCCAACGCCTTCGACATGCCCTATGCGATGGACCCGTTGGGCTTGACGGCTGCGCAACTCAGCACCGACCCTCAGCAGGCGGGCACCAATGCCCTGGCCAACCGCACGCGCAAAATCGTTTCGCAAAACCAGCTGGGCGCGGTGCTGGAACACCGTTTCAGCGACGCCCTGCGCCTGCAAGCGCGTGCCTACACCGGCACACGCGACAACCTGCAATACCAGGCCAGCAGTGCCACCGCGGGCACCTGGGTGGGCCTGGCCCGTGAGTTCAAAGGCCTGGGCTTGCAGCTGGGCGGCAAAACACGCACCGATACGGGCGACAAGATCGACTGGGTGCTGGGCCTGGACGCAGACCAGTCGGGCGAGCAGCGCCAGGGTGGTGCCACCGCTGCCGGAGAAAAAACCGGCGCCATCACACGCAACGAATACAACGAAGCCAGCAACCGTGACCTGTATGCGCAGCTGAACTGGCATTTGTCCAGTGTGAGCGGATCGCCCTGGACATTGACTGTCGGCGTGCGCCGCAGCAGCGTTGACCTCAAAAGCCGTGACGACATGCCTGTGACGGCCACCGACCCCAACGGTTCCGGTTCGGTGAACTACGCTGCCACCAGCCCTGTGCTGGGCGCCACCTGGCACGCCAACGAGCAACTCAATATGTATGCCAACTGGGGCCGTGGTTTCGAAACGCCCACGCTGGCCGAAGCGGCTTACGCCGTGACCGGCACGGGCAGCACGCGCTCGGTGGTGGGGCAGTTCAATCCCAACTTGCTGGCCTCGCAAAGTCAGCACAAGGAAGTGGGCATCAAGTGGACACCCACCCGAGACATGCGCCTCGATGCCGCGGTGTTCCACATCCAGACCGAGCGAGAGATCGTGACGGCCCTGTCCGATGCAGGCAAAACCGCCTACACCAACGCGGCCCAAACGCTGCGCCAGGGCGTGGAGCTGTCCTGGCGCGCCAAGCTGGCCGAGCAGTGGCGTGCGCAGCTCTCGGCCACCTGGCTGGAGGCGACTTACGACAGTGCCTTCACCACCACCGCCAAGACGGGCTCGACTTACACCAGCAAAACAGTGGCCGCAGGCAAGTCCATGCCAGGCATCCCCGAGCAACAACTCTTTGCATCGGTCCAGTGGGCGGCGCAAGGCTTTGGCGCCAAAGCACCGTTGGGCATGCAAGCCTCGCTCGACTGGGTGGCCCGCTCACGCATCTGGGCCAGCGATGCCAACGACCTGGCCGCCAGTGCTGCAGGCTATGGCCTGCTCAACGCCAAAGTGCGTCAGCGCTACCAGCTTGGTCCGGGCCATGTCGAGGTTTATGCAGGCGTCGACAACCTGCTCAACCGCCGTTATGTGGGCTCGCTCATCGTCAACCAGGCCAGCGCGCAGTTCTTTGAACCTGGCTTGCCACGCAACGCCATGATTGGGGTCAAGGCTTCCTTGCCCTTGTGATCCGAACGGACGCTTCCCATGCGTGGCATCACAGCCCCATGATCCAGCGGTAAATGGCTTTGGCCTCCGCATCGCTGACCATGGGGCGTTCCCATCCGTTGGGCATGGAGGTGGTTTCGCTCCAATGCTGACCACCGCCCTCGCGGGTGCCGTTCTGGATGGTGGAGATCAGCATTTTTTCAGCGGTCGGGTTGCCGCTCCATCGGTAAGCGATGCGTTTGAATGACGGGCCAATCAAGGGCTTGTCCACAGCATGGCACTGCAGGCATTGCTTTTCTTCGACCAGTTTGAGGTTGGCCAGTGCATGGGCACTGGCCATCAGCATGAGAACAAATCCGAACCATTGGTGCTTGTGCATGAGGCGCTCCTGAGTCAATCGGTTCCACCTTAGCCTGTGCCCGCCATCGCTTCAGTGCGGTGGCTCGCTGAAGCCGAACGGGCACATGCTCACCCAGGCCAAAGTTGCCGGGTGCGCTGCAGGCCCTGGAGGTAGCGATGGCCCAAAAGTCGACCTGGCGCAAGATCTGCGTAGCCGCGCCTGCCTAGAATGGCGTGGTGACTTCCCTCGTTTACAAAATTCCGCAGTCCGTGCTTGTGGTGATCCACACCCCGGCGCGTGAGGTGCTGCTGATCCGCCGCACCGATGCGGGCACCTGGCAATCGGTCACAGGCAGCAAGGACTTTGAGGCCGAAGACTGGCACGAGACGGCCCGGCGCGAGGTGCTGGAAGAAACCGGCATCGATGCCCGCCACCCCCACTGCCTGCTGCAGGACTGGCAGCTGGAAAACATTTACGACATCTACCCGGCCTGGCGCTGGCGTTATGCGCCCGAGGTCAGCCGCAACACCGAGCGCGTGTTTGGCCTGTGTGTGCCGCAGGGCACGGCCGTCATGCTCAATCCGGCGGAGCACACCGAGCTGCAATGGTTGCCCTGGCATGAGGCAGCCGATGTGTGCTTTTCCCCATCCAACGCCGAGGCCATTCTGATGCTGCCGCGCTTTGCAGGATGGCCCGCATGAGCCACACGTCCGACATCCTGCGCGTGGTGACCTGGAACATCCACAAGGGCGTGCAAGGTCTGGGGCCGGTGCGTCGCCTGGAAATTCACAACATCGGTCACGCTGTGGAGCAACTCGATGCAGACCTGGTGTGCCTGCAGGAAGTGCGGCGCATGCACCGCCGCGAAGAAAAACACTTCAACCGTTGGCCCGAGCTGCCACAGGCCGAGTTTCTGGCCCCTGAAGGCTACGAGTCGGTCTATCGCACCAATGCTGTCACCCGGCATGGTGAGCACGGCAATGCCTTGCTCTCGCGCTGGCCCGTGCTGTCGCACCAGCACGAAGACATGTCCGACCACCGCTTCGAGCAACGCGGTCTTCTGCATGCGCAGGTGCTGGTCTCGGGGCGGGCTGTGCATGTGGTGGTGGTGCACCTGGGGCTGGTGCCTGCCAGCCGGGTACGGCAGACCGAACAGCTGCTGCGCTACATCGACCGTGAAATGCCGACCGACGCCCCTGTGCTGGTGGCGGGCGACTTCAACGACTGGGGCACAGGCCTGGGTCAGCGCATGGCTCTGGCAGGCTTTCGGGAATGGCGCGAGCAGCCCATGCCGACTTACCCTTCCCGCTTGCCCTTGAATCAGCTGGACCATGTGTATGTGCGAGGCCTGCAGCCGCTGGGGGCCATGGTGCCCAGTGGCCGCATCTGGCGGCGCATGTCAGACCACTTGCCGCTGGTGGCCGAGTTCGCCCTGGGCACTTGAACATGCGCCACACCGTTCCTTTGCACGACGGGCACCAGATTCGACTGATCGAAGGCGGCGAGGCGTATTTCCAGGCGGTGATCGCTGCCGTGGACCGGGCCCGCTCTCAGGTGCAGCTGGAAACCTACATCTTTGACTTTCATGGTGCGGCAGCCGCCGTGGCCGAAGCTTTGGAGCGTGCGGCCCTGCGTGGTGTGCGCGTCTGGCTGGTGGTCGATGGTGTGGGTACCGGGAGTGTGCCTGTCGAATGGGCTCTGCGTTTTGAGCGTGCCGGGGTGAGTTGCCGGGTGTATTCGCCCTTGGGCACGCTGGGCCTGCTGATCCCCAGCCGCTGGCGCCGCCTGCACCGCAAGCTGTGCGCGGTGGACGGACACCAGGCGTTTTGCGGCGGCATCAACATCCTGGACGATTGGTATGACCCGCACCACGGCACCTTGCTCCACCCCCGGCTGGATTTTGCGGTGCACGCCCGTGGGGCGCTGGTGCAGCAGGTGCAGGAAACCATGACCCAGTTGTGGTGGCGCCTGCAGGCGGTGCGCCATGTGCGCCAGCACAACTTTCCAGAGGCCTTCAGCTCTTTCAGGGCGGCCGGCCTGCATTTGCCCTGGACCCACGCCGACGACGCCATCGGGCCCCACCAGATCAAGGCCAAAGCGGGCTTGCTGCTGCGCGACAACGTGCTCCACCGCAGCCAGATCGAGCGGGCTTACCTCAAGGCCATTGGCATGGCACGGCACGAGATCGTGATTGCCAATGCTTACTTTTTGCCGGGGCGGCGCATGCGTGCGGCCTTGATCCATGCGGCCCGGCGTGGTGTGCGCGTTCGGCTTTTGCTGCAGGGGCGCTACGAATATTTCATGCAGTACCACGCCGTGCGTCCTGTGTACGGCGCGCTGCTGGCGGCGGGCATCGAGATTCACGAATACACCGCCAGCTTTTTGCATGCCAAGGTGGCGGTGATCGACCCGGACAACGACCGCCCCTGGGCCACGGTGGGGTCTTCCAACCTCGACCCCCTGAGCCTCTTGCTGGCGCGTGAGGCCAATGTGGTGGTGGCCGACCGGACGTTTGCCGTGCAGCTGCACCGCCGCCTGGTGCTGGCCATGGAAGAGCAAAGCACCCAGGTTGACGCGGCCGCCTACCTGCGCCGTCCCTGGCACCAGCGCCTGCGTGACCGGATGGCTTTTGGCTTGATGCGCCTGATGCTTTTCCTCAGCGGGTTGCGTTACTGAGCCTGAGACGCACAAAACCTCACTTTCAGGCGGGGAGCTGTTCGCTGGTAGGATGGCCGGATGTTAATGAAAGCCCCAGACGCCATGACTGCTTCTGCTGCCACGCCCGAAGACGAAGGCGTTCCCGTTTCCGTCAAGATCCGCGAGCGCATCCACGCGGCCCGCAAACGCTTCCACGCCAACGACAACATTGCCGAATTCATCCAACCCGGTGAGCTGGACAAGCTGCTCGACGAAGTCACTGCCAAGATGGAAGGCGTCCTGGACAGCCTGGTGATCGATACCGTGAACGACCACAACACGGGCGACACTGCCCGTCGTGTGGCCAAGATGTACCTCAAAGAGGTATTCAAGGGCCGTTATGTCGAAGGCCCCGAGATCACCGAATTCCCCAACGCCGAGCACCTCAACGAGCTGATGATCGTCGGCCCCATCACCGTGCGCAGCGCCTGCAGCCACCACTTTTGCCCCGTGATCGGCAAGATCTGGATCGGTGTCATGCCCAACGAACACACCAACGTGATCGGTCTGTCCAAATACGCCCGCCTGGCCGAATGGATCATGGGCCGCCCGCAGATTCAGGAAGAGGCCGTGGTGCAGCTGGCCGACCTGATCCAGCGCAAGACCCAGCCCGATGGCCTGGCCATCGTCATGGAGGCCAGCCACTACTGCATGGGCTGGCGTGGCGTGAAGGACATGGACAGCAAGATGATCAACTCGGTCATGCGCGGCGCCTTCCTCAAGGACGTCAACTTGCGCCGTGAATTCCTGTCTCTGATTCCCAAAAAGGACTGACCATGTTGGTACGCCTGCTTTATGCCAGCCGTGTGGTGGACGCACGCCCCGAAACCATCGAATCCATCCTGAACCAGTCGCGCCAGTTCAACCCCACCAGTGGCATCACGGGCATCCTGTGCTACGGCGGCGGGATCTTTTTGCAAGCCATTGAAGGCGGGCGCAATGCGGTGAGCGACCTGTATGGTCACATCCAGAAAGACCCACGCCACAAAGATGTGGTCCTGCTGCACTACGAAGAAATCAGCGAGCGCCGCTTCGGTGGCTGGACCATGGGCCAGGTGGATGCTTCGCGCGTCAACACCAACATCCTGCTCAAGTACTCCGAGCGCGCCGAACTCGACCCCTACAACGTGTCGGGCAAAGTGTCTCTGGCCCTGCTTGAAGAGCTGATGGCCACCGCATCCATCATCGGCCGCGCCTGACGCTGTAGGAGCGACGCCTCCGTCGCGCATGACGTGAACTTGGCTTCGGCTTTTCTGTAGGAGCGACGCCCTCGTCGCGAAGTGAACCATGAACCTCATTGGCTGCGACTTTTCCAGCAGCCCTGGCAAACGCAAACCCATCGTGTTGGCGCTGGGCCAGGCCCGGCAGGGCAGGGTGCAGTTGCAGGCGCTGCAGACCTTTGAAACCCTCAGCGCATTCGGCCAATGGCTGGCGCAGCCCGCTGACTGGGTGGGCGGTTTTGATTTGCCCTTTGGCCTGCCGCGTGAGCTGGTTGAGACGCTGGACTGGCCCACCGACTGGGCCGCCTGCATGGACCATTACTGCGCCTTGGAGCGCGCCCAAATCCGCGAGCAGTTTGCAGCGTTCTGCCATGCCCGCCCTGTGGGTGGCAAGTTCGCGCACCGTGCTGCCGACAAGCCCGCAGGCTCCAGCCCGTCCATGAAATGGGTCAACCCGCCCGTGGCCTACATGCTGCACGCGGGCGTGCCCTTGCTGCGCCAAGCGGGCGTGCACTTACCCGGTTTGCACACGGGCGACGCCCGCCGAGTGGCGCTGGAGGCCTATCCCGGCCTGCTGGCGCGCGAGGTGCTCGGCAACCAAAGCTACAAAAGCGACGACAAGGCCAAACAAACCCCCGAGCGTCTGCTGGCCCGGCGCGAACTGCTGAGTGCCTTGGAGCGCGGCCAAACCCGACTGGGCCTGCGTCTGGTGGCCACCAACGCGCTGTTGGGCCGTCTGGCCGATGACGCCAGCGGCGATGCGCTCGACGCCACCCTGTGCCTGATGCAAGCGGCCTGGGCGCAGCAACAGCACGAAGCGGGGCACCCGCAATACGGCCTGCCGCCGTGTGACCCGCTCGAAGGCTGGATCGTCACGGCCTGAGCCTCTCGCCGACTGGGATTCTGTGAGGGATTCTGTGTGAGCCACGCCCTCGAGGCGAATGCTTGCGGTTTGCCAAGGCCCTATCGCGGCGAGGGCGCCGCTCCCACCCAGAGAACCACTTCCAGCAAGGGCACTGCTCCCACCACGGCTTCAGCGCTCCGTCTCCAGATCCGGAATCCGGTTGAATGCGATGCGCATGGGGGCGGCATCCAGTGCGTGGTGCGCACTGGCGAAGTACACCGTGTTCTTGCCCTGCTTGCGATTGAGCGTGTCCATCGCAGCCATCAGACGGGCCCGGTCACGCCGCACGGCATGGTTCTGCACGGTCTGTGCAGCGGTCGCAGGCAATTCGTCCAGTGCATCAAACAAATCGGGCGTGTGCTGACTCGCCAGAACCAGCCCGCACAACTGCACGCCAACAGCCTGCGGGCGTTGCAGCTGGTGCAGACCACTGAACCACAGCTGGTCCAGCGTGTGCAGCAAAAAGCCTGTGTCTTGCGTCTCGCCAACACGGGCGTAGCGCTCGCCGCCCGATTCGCGCTGCCAGCGGTGATCGCATCGCACAAACACCTGCATGGCCGTGGCGTAAAAGCCTTGTTTGCGCAGCCGCATGGCGGCCTTTTGCGTCAGGCGGTGCAGCACTTGATGCGCCCCTGTGGGGTGACGCAAGTCGGGCGGCAACACATGCGAATGCCCCAGCGACCGCGCCACCGTGGCGCGCGGCCCATACCACTGGCCGCGCAGCCTGTCGTACATGTCGTCACCTGCCAGCCCACCCCAGGCCGTGTGCAGCAAGTCACGTGGTGCGGCGTACAGCTGCGCCATGGTGTCGATGCCGCAATGCGCCAGCCGTTTGAGCATGCGCGGACCAATGCCCTGGATGGCCGACAGCGGCAGGTGCAGCAGCCGCCCGGGCAACTCGTGCTGCTCGATCACGGTCAGGCCATCGGGTTTGTGCATGTCACTCGCCAGCTTGCCCAAGAGCGTGTTGGGCGCAATGCCAATGGACGTGCGCATGCACTGGCCCACCTCGGCCAGCAGCGCGGTCTTGATTTGCTGGGCCAGTCGCACGGCGCGTTCACGTTCGCGCCAGCGGCCCGTCAACTCGCACTCCATCTCGTCGATGCTCACCACCTGCCGCACTTGCGCCAGCCGCTCCACCACGGCCACAGCCTGTTGGTGCACCTCCACATACTTGGCGTGGTCGGCCAGCACCAGCGCAATGCCCGGGCACAGCCGCTTGGCGTCTGCCACCCGCGTGCCCGTTTTCACGCCAAAGGCCTTGGCCTCGACACTGGCCGCAATGCAGCACGACGAATTGGCCATCACTGGCACCACCCCCACCGGCCGCCCACGCAAGGCCGGGTCCCGCTGCTGCTCGACCGAGGCGAAGTAGCTGTTGAAGTCGATGAAGAGGGATCGGAGCATGACTTAAGGCTGTGTATATATACAGTATATTGCGCTGCAGCCGAATTGCAGTGTTCGGCATTGGATATGTGCCCTGATAATGAAAAGTCATTCATTCATCGCCTATTGATGCCATGACAGCAGACACCCGATTCCAGCAACTGGCCCAGGAGCTGGGCCACGACTTCAGCGGCGAGATCAAGATTGGTGGCAACTACACGCCTGTCGTGCGTGATGGTCACCGGCTGTATGTGAGCGGTCAGATCCCGCGTGTGGGGGACGAGGTGCTGTTTGTGGGCGCTGTGGGCGATGCGCTCGACCTGGCGCAGGCCCGGCAGGCTGCCGCCATTTGCGCCATGCGGGCGCTGGCGTTCTTGCAGCGTGCGGCGGGCAGTCTGGACACGATCTCGTCCATCTTGCGCATCACCGTTCATGTGCGCTGCTCACCCACATTCACCCAGCAAAGCGAGGTGGCCGATGGCGCGTCGGACGTGCTGTGTCGGGTGCTGGGGCCGCTTGGCGTGCACACACGCACATCGGTGGGCGTGCTGCAGTTGCCCAAGGGCGCGGCGGTGGAGCTGGATGTGATTGCCACGGTCCAGGGCTAGGCCAGGCTGATGACACAATGCATTCAAACAGGAGATGAGCATGCGCAATGGGATCGTCGCTTTCGTGTTGGGTTTGTGCCAGTGGGCGGCCCATGCCCAAGGTGTTTTGACGGGCGAAATCAAAGGCCATGGGTGGGTGCACACGCCAGAATCCTTGACGGCATCGGTGTTGCAAGGTGACCTGTGTCTGCCCGCTGCGGTCACTGGCGCAGGGGTGGCTTGTGGCAAGTACAAGGACATGCTGGCCAGCGCTGCGGCTGCGCGCACGCAGGTGCCGACGATCCTGTTTCTGCACGGGTCATCCGGCCTGGGACTGAAAGCAATTGGTGAATGGCAGCGCTGGTTGGCCGGCTTGGGCTATGCCAGCCTCGCGCCCGATTCGTTTGCCTTGCCAGGGCGCATCACCTACACCTCACCCATCAGCAAACCCGACTACGAGCGCCTGCACGCGATGCGTGCCTCCGAAATTGCGCCAGCCCTGAGCGCCTTGCAGACGCAGCCGTGGGTGGATGCTCGGCGCCTGGTGCTGGCCGGGGCCAGTGAAGGTGCCGTGCCAGTGGCGCGACACAATGGTGCCGGGTTCAGCGCCCGGCTTGTCTACGCGTGGAGCTGTGAAGACAATTATTTTGTGCAGTCTGCGCAGAGCGCGTTTTCTGCTGCGCAGCCAGTCCTCAACGTCATCAGTGCGGTCGATCCGTACTTTTCTGCGGTCAACAGCTGGCTGGGCCTGGCCTCACCCAAAAGCCATTGTGGTGCAGCGCTGGCCGGACATCCCCGCTCGGCAGTGGTGCTGGTGCCCGATGCCCCTCACACCTTGCTCAACATGCCTGCAGCGCAAAGTGCCACCGCCGGTTTTTTGCAGCTGGTGGTCGGGGCCCATGCCCGTTGATGTCTATGGAAAAAAGGAGAGCTGCAAGATGACTGCCGCTGACAAACCCAAAGGCCCCGCTTCGTACTTTCCGTCCATAGAGAAAAAGTACGGTCAGCCCATGGCGCACTGGCTGGACTTGCTCCAGTCATGCAAGGGCATGAAACACATGGAGATGGTGGCCTGGCTCAAGGCCGGGCACGGCCTGGGCCACGGGCATGCCAATGCCATCGTGGCTTATTGGATGGCGGCTCAGAAATAGCATTCCATGCGATATGTCTGCGGCATGATTCAGCCATGTCACTCCCCGTTCTGACTCTGGACCAGCTGCGCCGCTATGCGGTGGCGCGCAGCCTGTTTGCGCCCACGACTTTGCCCAAGGCATTGCAGCGCCTGGGCTTTGTACAGGCGGACCCTTTGCGTGCGCCTGCCCGTGCACAAGACCTGACCTTGCGCCACCGTGTGGCGGGTTATCGGGTCGGCGATCTGGAATCGCGCTATCCCCGCTTGCCCATTGAAGAAGATTTTTTTGTCAACTACGGTTTTGTGCGGCGTGATCTTCACCACCTGATGCACCCGCGCACGGCCCGCATCATGTGGTCGGCTGCGCGCATGAAGCAAGCGCACGAGGTGTTGGCATTTGTGCGCGAGGCAGGCGTTGTGCGCCCCACGCAGGTGGACGCCCACTTTGACCACGGACGCGTGGTCAACTGGTTTGGCGGCAACAGCAAGGCCAGCACGCAGCTGCTCGAAGGCATGCACTACCGAGGTCTGTTGCGTGTGGTGCGGCGTGAGGGTGGTCAACGCCTGTATGCCGTCCGTGAGCACGAACCGAGTGGGCTGAACCCCGATGCCATCATGGACACGCTGGTGGACGTGATCGTGGCCAAGTACGCCCCTTTGCCCGCAGCCAGTCTGGGGCAGCTGGTCGGGCTTCTGGCGGGTGGTGTGCCGCAGTGGCGGCAGCATCGCCAGGCCATGCTGGAGCGTGCCCGGCAACGCTTGCCCAGCGCCTGGGTGGATGGCACGACCTGGCTCTGGCCAGAGGGCGAAAACCCCGCTTCACATCGCCATGGTGTGAGTGATCAGGTGCGCTTGCTGGCCCCTTTTGACCCGGTGGTGTGGGACCGCCGCCGCTTTGAGCAGCTGTGGGGCTGGGCCTACCGCTTTGAGGCCTACACTCCGGCTGCCAAGCGTGTGCGCGGCCACTACGCCATGCCTTTGCTCTGGCGCGATCAGATCATTGGCTGGGCCAACGTCAATGCCAGGTCGGGTGTGCTCACGCCAGAGATTGGCTATGTGACTGCAGCCCCCAAAGACAAAGCCTTTGCCGTGGCGCTGGACGATGAATTGCACCGCATGGCTGTTTTTCTGAAGCTGATTGAAGTCTGAGACCTTGTTGAGTCTGAATGGAGTCAAGATGTTCGCCCGCACCCCGCAACCTCCTTACTACGCCGTCATCTTCACCAACCAGCGCACAGAGGGCGACGATGGCTATGCCGAGACTGCCGAGCGCATGGTGGCGCTGGCCAGGCAGCAACCGGGCTTTCTGGGAGTGGAGAGCGTGCGCAGTGCAGACGGTGCAGGCATCACCGTGTCCTATTGGTCCAGCGAAGAAGCCATTTCGGCTTGGCGTCAACATGCCGAGCACAGTCTGGCCCGCGAGCAGGGGCGCAAGAGCTGGTATGCCCAGTTCAATGTGCGTGTTGCCAAGGTCGAGCGAGCGTATAGCATGCCACCTGCCAGTGAATGACTGAGCCAATACATCCTTTTTGTTTTGATGTGAGAATTCACCATGCCCAACACCGTCCGTTTCCAGCGCGTCTTTCGCGCCCCTGCCGAGCGTGTCTTTCGCGCTTTCATTGACCCCGATGCCATGGCCAAGTGGTTGCCGCCGCACGGCTTCACCGGGCGCGTGCATGAGATGGATGCCCGCGTGGGGGGCAGTTACCGCATGTCGTTCACCAACCTGGGCAATGGACAGAGCCACAGTTTCGGTGGCACCTTTTTAGAATTGGTGCCCGGCGAGCGTTTGAGCCACACCGACACTTTCGATGACCCCAACCTGCCTGGGCAGATGGTGACTACAGTCACTTTCAAGCCTGTGCTGGTGGGCACCGAGGTGAACATCGAGCAGGCAGGCATCCCTGACATGATCCCGCCCGAGGCCTGCTGCCTGGGTTGGCAGGAGTCCTTGCAGTTGCTGGCGCTGCTGGTGGAGCCTGATATTCCAGGATGAGTTTCTGAAGGATCTTTCGCAGATCAAGCCCAAAACATCCATCGGGCCTTATGGCCACATGGCCCTGGTGACCGACACCGAGGGCAACATGATCGGTCTGCACTCAATGGCTTGAAGGGCTTCAATGCCCGCAAGGTGATGGTTTGGACGAATCCGCGCGGCGCTCATGTGCTGCTTGTCGGTCCTGTCTTTTGAGCCAACGCTGGGCAAGGACCATCCAGGCAGGCTCGCGTAACGCGGTAGCGATCAAAATCCTTGAGAGTGCCAGGCACTGCTCTGTGGTGTGTGGCTTGTTCATGCTTGACGGGTTTGGCGCAGCGCAATCACATCCAGCTGGATTTGCTCGCGGATGCGTGGGAAAAAGGCGGGCCGACCGAGCATTTTGAAAATCACCCCCAACACCAGGGCCAGCAGTGCCCAGGCCAGAGGCCAGGCCCACAGCACCCAGGCCCAATGCGGGTCGACCACCGGCAGGGCACTCCAGAGCAGCAGCGACATGCCTGCCCACTGGATGGCAAACAGCAGGCTGGTGACCCCGAGGACGCTCACCAGCCATCGGTTTTTCAGCCGACGCATGAGCAAGCTGGATTCTTCAGAGAGCAGGTTGGTATACCCCTGAACATGCATCGTGAGCAGTTCAGGGCGCAGCAAAAGCTTGACGAGCACCTTGAACATCAGCGCGAGCGTGAGCTCATCCACCAGGACAGCAGTGTCGCCGCCGCAGCACCTGCGCCAGCGGCGATCAACACCGACTTGAACGGGGCTTCCTGAATGTAGTGCTCGGCAGCCGATGTCACTTTCCGGGCTTCTTTTTCAAGCCGATGCTGAACATCGGAGGCTGCTTCCTTGCCTTTGTGGGCCAGATCACTGAGGGTGTGGGCCAGACGCTCGGCCACGGCGTGCTGGTCATGGGTGTTTTCGCGCATGGCTTCCTGCAATGCACTGGACATGGACGTGCTGCCTTCAGTGCTTGAAGACGGGGTTGGCGAGGTGGTGGTCATGGTGTGGCTTTCGTCAGAAATGGATGGGCATGCCGCATGAGCAGCAAGTCAGACTTCCCGCACCGGCATGTGCAGACAGTCTAAAAACAAGACCTTCAACAGACTGTTTGCTGGATCACTCAAGTGGTGTGAGTGATCCGCTGCATCGAGGCAGGCATGTGGCCTTGGAGCTGAGGATGTGCTTGCACCACCTGGGGCGGTGGTGCTGTTCAGATGGATGCAGCGCCGATGTCGTCGGGCCAAGGTGCCAGTTGCCGCAGGGCCTGCAGGGCTTCCGCATCGGTTCGGTAGAGCCTGAGGTGAGCGGTGTCAGGCAGTTCGCCAGCCTGCCTCAGGACTTTTTCGACGGGCAGTTTGATGCCGCTGATGTGCAGCGTGATGCCGCGGCTCACCAGTTGCCTTTGGAGTTGACCAAAGGCTTCCACACCCGTGGCATCGATGCGGTTGATGGGCTGTGCAAACAGGCAGACATGCCGGGTGTCGGGGTGTCGCGCCAGGTGGTCGGTGAGGGTGCGCTCAAAGTTGCTTGCCGCGGCAAAGTCGAGTTCGGCGTCCATGCGCAGGGCATACAGGTGCGGGGCCAGTGGGGGCAGATGCCAAAGGTGACGGTCACGCAGGCTGCCGTCGGGGTGCAGGCCCACTTCGATGATGCGCGGGTGCAGGCGGGTGTGCAGGAAGTGGCTCAGGCCCATGACCACGCCCGCCAGCACGCCCCAGTAAAGGCGGGGTGCCGAGGCCAGCGTGATGCCGAAAGTCAGCAAGGAGATGCTGCCCTCCACGCGGTTGATCCTGAGCAGACGTGTAAAGGCTTTTGGCTTGAGCAGTCCGAAGACGGCGGCCAGCACGATGGCTGACAGCACCGATTGAGGCACATGGTGCAGCACCGGGGTGAAGAACAGCAGCGACAGCAGGATCACCACCACCGAAAACACCGTGGCCCAGCCGGTCTGTGCTCCGGCATACAGGTTCAGTGCCGACCTGGAGAACGACGAGCTGGTCGGAAAGGCGCCGCACAGGCCTGATGCCAGCTTGCCCAAACCCTGACCGATGAGGTCCTGGTCCTGGTCCCAATGCTGGCCCTTGCGTTCGTTGTCGACCTTGGCGCTGGACGCGGTTTCCAGAAAACTCACCAACGTGATCACCAGCGCGGGCAGCACCAGTTGTTTGAGGGTTTCCCAGTCCAGGCCATGCGGCAGGTACAGCGCAGGCAAGCCCTGGGGCAAGTCGCCCACGATGGCCACGCCCTGGGACTCCAGTCCCAATGCCCAGCTCAGGGCGGCAGAGCCGACCACCACGACCAGCACGGTCGGGAAGGTGGGCTTGAGGCGTTTGGCCACCATCAGCACGGCCAGCGCCACCAAGCCAAACACCAGACTGGACAAGTGCCAGCGGCCTGGATGGAGCAGGTCGGGCCAACCATGCTGCAGGCCCAGCAGAGCGGGCAGCTGAGACGAAATGATGAGCACCGCAGCACCTTGCGTGAACGCCATGAGCACCGGCGAGCTGACCAGGTTGAGCAGCCAGCCAAAGCGGGCATAGCCCAGCACGATTTGCAGCAGACCGCTGAGCAGGGACAGCCACACGGCCAGGTTCACCCACTCTGCGCTGCCCGGGGCGGCCATGCCATTGAGCGATGCCGATACGAGCATGGCCGTGAGGGCGGTCGGGCCGACCGACAGGCGAGATGATGCGCTGAACAGCACCGCCATCAGCGCAGGCAGCAGCGAGGCATAAATGCCGGTGATCAAAGGCATGCCTGCCAGCGTGGCGTAGGCCACACCTTGCGGGATGACCATCAGGCCCACGCTCAGGCCGGCAAAGACTTCGCTGTGCAGCAGCTGCCCCGTGGGGCGTGGCCATTTCAGAAAAGGCAGTCGCCTGGAGAGATGAGGGTTCGACAACATGCAGGCATCTTAAGGTCAGTCTGCCACCTCGCCAGAGGACGACACTCGGCCATCACTCCAGTCGCAAATGAATGCGCCGAGCCACCTCGCCCCAGCGTTGGGTGTCCACGGCCAGCCGTGCTGCGGCTTCGGCCGGTGTGTCGGCCACCACGGTTTGATCGGACTGGGCCAGCTTGTCGGTCATCTCGGGGGTCTTGAGGGCGGTGGCGAGTGCATTGTGCATTTTTTGCACCAGCGCTGCGGGGGCGCTTTTGGGGGCGAACAGCACCAGCGAGAAACTGGCATCGAAACCCGGGTAACCCGATTCGGCCACGGTCGGGACTTCGGGCAGGATGGGCGAGCGTTTGGCCCCTGACACTGCCAGCGCGACCAGACGACCCGCACGCACATGGGGCAGCACGGTGGGGCCCGCCAGGAAGCCGCAATCGACCTGACCGCCCAGCATGTCCTGCACGGCGGGCGCCGGGCCTTTGTAAGGCACATGGGTCATCTGCACACCGGCGGCCGTGCTGAACAGTTCGGTGGTCAGGTGCCCGGGTGAGCCGGCACCGCCCGAGGCATAGGTGAGCGATGTGGTCTTGGCTTTTTTGACCAGCTCGGCCACGGTCTTGAGGCCTGCCTTGGGGCTGCAGACCAGGGTTTGGCTGAAGCTGCTGGCACGGGTCACGGCCTGCAGGTCTGAAGCCTTGAAGGCCATTTTTTCGTAAACGTGTGGGTTGACCGTGAGCGTGGTGTCCGTGGTCCACAGCCAGGTGTAGCCATCGCCTGCGGCGCGCGCGGCTTCGGCAGTGCCGATGTTGCCGTTGGCACCGGGTTTGTTGTCCACGATCAGAGGCTGGCCCAGCAGTTGCTGTACCTTGGGGGCCGCACCGCGCAGCACGATGTCGCTCGGTCCACCGGGCGGCAGCGGCACCACCACGCGGATGGGTTTGTCTGGCCAACTTTGGGCGCAGGCCGAGACGCCGAGAAGACCCAGGCATCCTGCCAGAACACAGTGGGCGAAGCTCAAGGGGCGGGGCAGAGGCATCATGGGGTTCCTTTTGCGTCTCTCAACGTTGGGGCATGTCTTTGACCGAATAGCCCAGGCTGATGGTGGCGTCTTCGGGGATGGCCGGCACGGTGCTGTCCCAGGCTTCCCAGGCGGCACGCAGACTTTGCAGCTTCTCGGGGTCGCGCTTGGCCAGGTTGGCACGCTCGCGCTCGTCGGCCGGGATGTTGAACAGGTAGTCGTTGCCATCCACCCGCAGGTATTTGTAATCGCCCATGCGCAGCGCGCGCTGGCCCCGGTGGTTCATGCGCCAGTACAAAGGCCGCTCAAATTGGTGCTGGGCGTCGCGCAGCACGGGGGCGAGCGACACGCCGTCAAACGGATGCTCGGCATCGGCCTGTGCGCCTGCCAGCTCCACCATGGTGGCCGACCAGTCCATGGTCATGCAGTGCTGGGTCGTTGTGCCCCCGGGTGCGATGACGGCGGGCCAGTGTGCGATCCACGGCACGCGGATGCCGCCTTCGGTCAGGTCCATCTTGCCGCCGACCAGAGGCCAGTTGTCGCTGAAACGCTCACCGCCGTTGTCGCTGGTGAAGACGATCAGCGTGTTGTCGAGTTGCCCGGTTTTTCTCAGCACCTCGACCACCCAGCCAATGCCTTCGTCCATGTGGTGGATCATGCGGTGGTAGGTGTGGATGTTGCCACCATGAAGGTGGAACAGGTTGTCCTTGACCTCTTGCGCCAGTGCGTGGTCTTCGCGCGTTTCCCAGGGCCAGTGCGGCGCGGTGTAGTGCAGGCTCAAGAAGAAAGGCGTGCCCTCTGCAGCGCCGGGCGCCATGCGGTTCACGAAGTCCACCGCCTTGTTGGAGATCAGGTCGGTCAGGTAGCCGTCTTCGGGCTTTTCTTCTTCGTTGGTGTAGAGGTCGTGCGTGCCGTTGTTGCTGGCATGGGTGAAGTAATCCACCCCGCCCGACATGGGGCCGAAGAACTCTTCGTAGCCCGACTTGATGGGGCTGAAATGGGGCGGGTAGCCCAGGTGCCATTTGCCAATCAATGCCGTGCGGTAGCCGCTGGCCTTGAGCAGCGAGGGCAGCGTCGGGTGCTCGGGCGGCAGGCCCAGCACTGCGCTGCCTTTGCTCTTGCTGTTGATGGGTTCATCCGCACCGCCACGCAGGCGGTACTGGTAGCGGGCCGTCATGAGTGCAAAGCGGGTGGGCGAGCACACGGGGGAGTTGGAATAACCCTGCGTGAACTTCAGACCGTTGGCGGCCAGTCGGTCGAGCACGGGTGAGACCTTGCCGAACTTCGCGTCGCGGCCGCCGTAGCAGCCGAGATCCGCAAAGCCGAGGTCGTCGGCCACGATGAAGATGATGTTGGGGCGTTGCATGGGGGTGCTCATGGGGCTCATTCGACTTTCATGCCGGTGGACTTGACCACGCGGCCGTAGCGTTGGGACTGGTCAGCCAGGCGTTTGACAGCCTCTGCGCCGGTCAGGCCTTCGTAAAACAAATCCATGCTCGCCAATTGGGCCTGTGTGTCGGAACGTTTCAAGGCATCGGTGAAGGCTTTTTGCAGCAACTGCACCACCGGCTCGGGCGTGGTGGCGGGCACCATGGCGATGTAGAGCACTTCGAGTTCCAGGTCTTTGAGCCCCAGTTCGGCCACGGTGGGGATTTCGGGTGCGGAGCGCGAGCGCTGGCGGCTGGTCACAGCCAGCGCGGTGATCTTGCCCGTCTTGACATAGGGCAGCATGCCCGGCGTGGCCAGCACGCCCGCATCCACTTCACCCGCCAGCACGGCGGTCACGGCCGGTGTGTTGCCTTTGTAGGGCACATGCTGGATCTTGATGTTCGCGGCGTCCATGAAGATTTCAGCGGCCAGGTGGCCTGGGCTGCCGCTGCCCGCGCTGCTGAAGTTCAGACCTTTGCCCTTGCCTTGGGCAATCAGGTCTTTGAGGTTTTTGAAGCCGGTGCCGGGGTGCGCGCCCACCAGCAAACCCGAAGACACCATGACCATGATGGGTTTGAGGTCCGCAGCCTTGAAGGCCATGCCTTTGTAGATGTAGGGATTGACCGTGAAGGTGGTGTCGATGCCAAACAGCACGGTATAGCCATCGGCCGGGCTTTTGGTCACAAAGTCGGCGCCGATGTTGCCCCCTGCGCCGGGTTTGTTTTCCACCATCACGGGCTGCTTGAACTGGGTGGTGAGGTATTCACCTGTGGTGCGGGCCAGGTAGTCGGCCGGGCCACCAGCCGGGAAGTTGGTGACGAATTTGATGGGCTTGCTGGGGTAGCTTTGGGCCCATGCAGGCGCGGCGATGGTGCAGGCCGCAAGGGCCAGGGTGGGCAACAGGAACCAGGAGGGACGCAATGATTTCATGACAAAGGGCTGGTGGATTCGTGGATGTGTGCAAGCCTGACCTCAGTCCAGCTGTACGCCTGTGGCCTTGATGGGTTTTTCCCAACGGGCCAGATCGGCTTTTTGCGCGGCGGCCAGATCCGCCGAACTGGAGCCGATGGGTTCCAGTCCCAGCTTGACCATCTTGTCCTTGACGGCCGGATCGCGGGCCAGCTTCATCATGGCTTTTTCAAGCCGGGTGAGGGCTTCGCCCTTGAGGCCTGCAGGGCCATACATCGCAAACCAGGCGGTGGCTTCCATGTTCACGCCCGACTCCTTGAGCGTGGGCACTTCGGGCACCTGCGGGTCGCGCTGGCCACCGGTCACGGCAATGATGCGGGCTTTGCCCGTGCGGTGGAATTCGGCGGTCTCGGACACCACGTCGAACTTGTAGCCAATGTGGCCGCCCAGCAGCGCATTGTTGGCAGGAGCGCCACCCTGGAAAGGCACATGGTTGAGGCTGATGCCAGCCGACTGCTCCATCAGCACGCCCATGAAGTGGGGCAGGGTGCCAGCGCCGGGTGTGCCATAGCTGGCGTTGCCAGGGTCGCTCTTGGCCTTGGCGATCATTTCGGCCACGTTTTTGACATTGGTGGCCGGGCCGGACACCACGCCGAACTGGAAGCGGGCGATTTGCGAGACAGGTGTGAAATCCTTGACGGCGTCGTAGTCCAGCTTTTTGTAGACGTGCGGGAACAGCACCATCGGGCCGCTGGGCAGCACGATCACGGTCTGGCCATCGGGTTTGGCGACCTTGACCATGTTCAGCGCAATGCGCCCGCCGGCTCCAGGCTTGTTGTCCACCACCACGGTGCTGAAGTCCTCGCGCAGCGCATCGGCCACGATGCGTGCGATCACGTCGGCCGACCCGCCGGGTGGAAAGCCCACCAGGATCTTCAGCGGCGGTTTGTCCTGGGCCTGAGCGGTGATTGCTGCGAGGGTCAGCAAAGCCAAAGTCAGGGTGCGTCGGGTCAGTGTCATCATGGCGGGAGATTCCTGAGGGTGAATGGGCGAAGGCCAAAGGCAATAGGGCCAGCAAGCCTCACAATGTAGGGCAAGACCCCTTGATTGATCTAATCAACCATCCCCCCTGAAAACCCTGATGTCACTCTCGCCCTCCCAACGTCTGGCCAGCGTGGACGATCTGCTGCTCTACCGGATGGGCCGTTTGTCTTCGACTGCTGGCGCCATGGTGGTGCGCCTGTGCGAGGGGGGTTACGGCGTGACGCGGCGCGAGTGGGCCGTGATTGCCAAGCTGTACGGGCATCAGGGTTTGCTACCCTCCGAGCTGGCCGAGCAGATGCATCGTGACCGGGCCCGCACATCGCGCACCGTGACGGCCTTGCTGGGCAAGGGCCTGATCGAGCGGGTGACCTTGCCCAATGACCGCCGCAGCGCTCGGGTCAGTCTGACGGCATCGGGCCAGCGCTTGTACGAGGCCTTGATGCCTCAGGTGCAGGCCATCAATGCACAGATACTGAGTGCATTGACTTCCGACGAGGCGGCGCAGTTTGATGGTCTGCTTGAGCGCCTGCAGGCGCAGGTGCGGGTGCTGCAGGACCAGCTGCATCCGGTCTTGCCCAAAGCCAATCGGCATCTGGGGCGCGCAGCATCCGAGAAGCCATGAAGCACCGGATAGGGATGGCGTTGCTGTGTGCCTGGTCTTTGGGCGCCCCTGCTGCTGCCGAAGTGCGCCCGGGCTGGGTCAGCTGGGTGATGGACGGCGACACCTTGCTGGTGGTACTGGACGACCAGCATGAGCCGCTCAAGGTGCGCATCAAGGACATCGACGCCCCCGAGAGCTGCCAGCCTGGCGGCGAAGCTTCACGTGAGGCGATGATCGCGCTGGCCATGCGCCAGCGTGTCATGGTCGACCTGGTGGCCGAAGACGTGTATGGCCGTCAGGTGGCCCGCGTCATGCGCGGTGAACTGGATCTGGGTGCCGAGATGGTGCGCACGGGCATGGCCTGGGCTTACCGTTTCAAGACGGGCAAAGGCCCTTATGCACGTTGGCAGCGGCAGGCGCAGCAGCAGCGCATCGGTTTGTTTGCGGCCAAAGAAACCGCCATGTCACCTCCTGTGTTCAGGCAATTCCACGGCAGTTGCCACAGCCATTGAGCAGGGGCTCAAGGCTGGCGGAGTGCAGCGCACACCGGACAGTCGGTATTGCGGCCTATGCGGATGTCGGTCCATGACAGCTCACGCCCGTCGAGCATCAGCAAACGCCCAGCCATGTGGCTGCCCATGCCGCTGAGCAGTTTGAGTGCCTCGGCTGCCTGCACGGTTCCGATGATGCCCACCAGCGGCGCAAACACGCCCATGGTGGCGCAGCGGGTTTCTTCGGGGGCCGTGTCGGGCGGGAACACACAGGCGTAGCAGGGCGCGTCGGGGCGGGTGCTGTCAAACACCGAGACCTGGCCGTCCATGCGGATGGCCGCGCCTGACACGAGCGGCTTGTGGTGTTGCACGCAGGCCAGGTTCACGGCCTGACGGGTTTCAAAATTGTCACAGCAGTCGATCACCACATCGGCCTGGGGCACCAGCTCGTTCAGCAGCGCGGCATCGGCGCGTTGCGTGATGCAGCGCACCTGGGGGTCGGGGTTGATCTGGGCAATGGCGGTGCGGGCCGATTCGGCCTTGGGCTGGCCCACGCGGTCCAGCGTGTGGGCGATCTGGCGCTGCAGGTTGGTGGCGTCCACCATGTCGTGGTCGATGAGGGTGATGCGTCCCACGCCGGCGCTGCCCAGGTACAGCGCCACCGGTGAGCCCAGCCCCCCTGCGCCGATGACCAGCGCGTGCGAGGCGAGCAGTTTCTCCTGGCCCTCGATGCCCAGCTCATTGAGCAGGATGTGCCGCGAGTAACGCAGCAGCTGGGCGTCTTCCATGGGGGCTCAGTCTTCTTTCTTTTCGACCTTGCGCTCGACCAGCGTGGTGCTGGCTTTGACCGGCTGACCTTTGAGCTGGTTGAGGGCTTGCTGGAGCTGGAAGTCCTTGTCCGAGCCAAATTCGGGCAGGCGGCGCTCGGCAGCTGGTTTCTTCGATTCTTCTTCGAGTTTCTTCAGCGCCTCTTCACGGGCTTTCTCGCGCTCGGGATCTTTCTTTTCGGCTTCCTTGCCATTGGCCAGGTGCTTTTCCAGATCGGCTTCGCGGGTGCGCAAGGCGGCAAAGACGTTGCCGTTTTCGGTCTCGTCCAGCATCACATCAGGCACGATGCCTTTGGCCTGGATGCTGCGGCCGTTCGGCGTGTAGTAGCGGGCCGTGGTGATCTTCAGGGCCGTGTCCGGACCCAGCTGGCGCACGGTCTGCACCGAGCCTTTGCCAAAAGTCTGGTTGCCCATGAGCGTGGCACGTTTGTGGTCCTGCAGGGCGCCCGCGACGATCTCGCTGGCCGAGGCTGAGCCTTCGTTGACCAGCACGATCAGGGGTACTTTTTTGAGCGCGCCGCCGGTGGCCTGGGTCAGCTTGGCAATCGGGTCGTTGCTGGCGCTGCGGCGCCAGAACTGGGGTGAAGCCTTGTAGACGAACTTGCTCTCTTCAAGCTGGCCGTTGGTCGAGACCACGGTCACGTTCTCGGGCAGGAAAGCGGCCGACAGGGCCACGGCCGCGTCCAGCAAACCACCCGGGTCATTGCGCAGGTCGAGCACCAGACCCTTGAGGGTCTTTTCCTGTTGCACCATCTCTTCGAGCTTGCGGGCAAAGTCTTCGACAGTGCGTTCCTGGAACTGGGTGACGCGGATCCAGCCATAGCCAGGCTCGACCACTTTGGCCTTGACCGACTGGGTCTTGATCTCTTCACGAATGATGGTGACCGGGAAGGTACGGCTCTCGTCCTTGCGGAAGACCATCAGCACGACCTTGGTTTTGGGTTCACCGCGCATGCGCTTGACCGCTTCGTTCAGCGACAGGCCTTTGACGGCGGTGTCGTCGATTTTGGTGATCAGGTCGTTGGTCTTGAGGCCTGCACGGTCGGCAGGGGAGCCTTCGATGGGCGAGACGATCTTGATCAGGCCATCTTCCTGGCTGATCTCGATGCCCACGCCGACAAATTTGCCGGACGTGCCTTCGGAGAATTCCTTGAAGCTCTTTTTGTCAAAGTACTGCGAGTGCGGGTCGAGACTGGACACCATGCCCGAGATGGCTTCGGTGATCAGCTTTTTCTCGTCCACAGGTTCGACATAGTCGCTCTTGACCATGCTGAAGACCGCGGCCAGCTGTTGCAGCTCTTCGAGCGGCAGCGGGGCCATGTTGCCGCGCGCCACGGTCTGCAGCGATACGGTGGTCAGCGCGCCCGCCAGGGCACCCACGCCAACCCAGCCGATGATCTTCAGTTGTTGTCTCATGTAGTCAGAACTTCTCAATTACCAATGCGGCCCAATATACACCGGTCGGATGCTGTGGCCTGCGCCGTAGGAGCGACGCCCTCGTCGCGAAAGGGCGATTGTGGCTTGCGAGCCATCGCCGCGAGGGCGCGGCTCCTGCGGCAATGATGTACCTCAGGCCTTGCCCTGGCTGGCCACGGCCGCCGCGGCTTTGGCAGCGGCCTCGGCGTCGCCCAGGTAGTAGTGGCGGATCGGCTTGAGGTTGGCGTCCAGCTCATACACCAGCGGGATGCCGTTGGGGATGTTCAGGCCCACGATGTCGCTGTCGGAGATGCCGTCCAGGTACTTGATCAGGGCCCGGATCGAGTTGCCGTGCGCCGCGATCAGCACGCGCTTGCCCGCCTTGATGCTGGGGGCGATGCTGTCGTTCCAGGCGGGCAGCACGCGGGCCACGGTGTCTTTCAGGCACTCGGTCAGTGGCACGGCGCTGGTGTCCACGCTGGCGTAGCGTCGGTCGCTGCGCTCGCAGCGGGGATCGGTCGCTTCCAGTGCGGGTGGCGGGGTGTCGTAGCTGCGGCGCCAGATCAGAACCTGCTCGTCGCCGAACTGCTTGGCCATGTCGGCCTTGTTCAGGCCCTGCAGGGCGCCGTAGTGGCGTTCGTTCAGGCGGTAGTCCTTGACCACGGGCAGCCAGGTGCGGTCCATCTCGTCCAGGGTGTACCAGAGGGTGTGGATGGCGCGCTTGAGCACCGAGGTGTAGCACAGGTCAAAGTCCCAGCCTTCGGCCTTGAGCAGCTTGCCGGCCGACATGGCCTGGCTCACGCCGGTGGGGGTCAGGTCAACGTCGGTCCAGCCGGTGAAGCGGTTTTCGAGGTTCCAGGTGGATTCGCCGTGGCGGATCAGGACAAGTTTGTACATGGCAAGGTCTTCTGAGAGCGGGTCAATACAGGGATAAGGCCCGCATTTTAGAATTGAGGCATGGCGGCCCGCTGACGGGCCGGTTTTTTTATCGAAATAAAGGTGGGTTCCGTGAAATTCTTGCTCGACAACTGGATGTTGGTGACTGTGGCTTTGGCTTCAGGTTTGGCCTTGCTGCTGCCTGTGCTCACCCAAGGCAATGGTCTGAGCCTGGCGCAAGCCGTGATGCTGATGAACCGCGACAAAGCCGTGGTGGTGGATGTGTGCGAACCCGATGAATTTGCGCGTGCCTACATCCTGGGCGCCAAAAACGTGCCGCTGGCCCAACTCGAAGCCCAGTTGCCCCAGGTGGCGAAAAACAAGTCTGCTCCGCTGATCCTGGTGTGCCAGAGCGGCGCACGCTCGGCCCGTGCCACCGCGCTGGCCCGCAAGATGGGTTATGAAAACGCCCAGAACCTGTCGGGCGGCATGAAGGCCTGGCAAGCCGCCAGCCTGCCCGTTCAAACCGCCTGATCGCAACAAGGACTCCCCATGACCCCCGTCAAGATGTACACCACCGCGGTTTGCCCTTACTGCGTGAGGGCCAAGCAGATCCTGAAGGCCAAAGGCGTTGATCAGATCGAAGAAATCCGCGTGGACACGGCCCCCGAGCAGCGTGACCACATGATGCAGATCACCGGGCGCCGCACGGTGCCTCAGATTTTCATCGGTGAGACCCATGTGGGCGGCTGTGACGACCTGATGGCGCTGGATGCCAAAGGCGGCCTGGTGCCGTTGCTGCAAGGCAGCTGAGCCTTCGCGGTCCACAGGGTTTCCTCAGGGGCAAGAGCGGCGCTGCCGCCCCGGAAACCCCTGAAACATCGCCGATAATTCCCCCGTTGACACCTGCGGGCAGTCCATCCCGGACTGCCCGCGTTTTTTCAAGAAATCACCATGTCCGATACCTCCAACACGCCAGAAATCAACTCCACCGAAGCCCTGGCCCCTGTGTTCCAGATCCAGCGCGTTTACCTCAAGGAAGCCTCTCTGGAGCAGCCCAATTCGCCCGCCATCCTGCTCGAGCAGCAGCAGCCGACCGTGGACATCCAGCTGGGCGTGGAGAGCCTGCCCGTGGCCGACGGCGTGTTTGAAGTCAGCGTCACCGCCACCGTGCACACCAAGATCGGCGACAAGACCGTGTTCCTGGCCGAGTGCAAGCAAGGCGGCATTTTTGAAGTGCGCAACATCCCCGACGACCAGATGGGCGCCCTGATCGGCATCGCCTGCCCGCAAATCGTGTACCCCTACCTGCGTGGCAACGTGGCCGACCTGATCACCCGTGGCGGTTTCCCACCCGTGCACCTGGCGGAAATCAACTTCCAGGCCATGTACGAGCAGCAGCAAGCCCAGGCTGCCGCCACCCAGCAGTAAACACCGCACGCGCCCGGCATGCAGATCACCGTCATAGGTGCAGGAGCCTGGGGCACGGCGCTGGCCATTGCCGCCAGCCGCCAGCCAGCTGCCCACCGGGTGGTCCTGCATGCGCGTGACGCTGCACAGGCCCAAGCCATGCAGCAGCAGCGCCGCAACGAGCGCTACCTGCCTGGCATCGACCTGCCATCGTCCCTGTCGATCACCACTGGCCCGCTGGATGCCCTGCTGCAGTCGGCCCGGGCGGAAGACCTCTTCATCATCGCCACCCCCATGGCGGGCCTGCGCAGCACCTTGCAGGCGCTGCAGGGTGTGCCCGCGTCGGTGGCCTGGCTGTGCAAGGGCTTTGAGGCCGGCACGGGCCTCATGCCCCACGAGGTGCAAGCCCAGGTGGCCCCGCAGCTGCACGCTGGCGCATTGAATGGCCCCAGCTTTGCACAGGAAGTGGCCCGCACCCAACCCACTGCACTGGTGGCGGCCAGCCCGCATGCCTCGGTGCGTGACGCGCTGGTCAAGGCTTTCCACGGCTCAGCCTTGCGCGTTTATGCCAACGACGACATCGTCGGGGTCGAGGTGGGTGGTGCCGTCAAGAACGTGCTGGCCATCGCGACCGGTCTGTGCGATGGCCTGGACCTGGGCCTGAACGCCCGCGCCGCCCTGATCACACGCGGTCTGGCCGAAATGACCCGCCTGGGTGTGGCGCTGGGCGCCAAGCCTGAGACCTTCATGGGCCTGTCGGGCCTGGGTGATCTGGTGCTGACTGCCACGGGCGACTTGAGCCGCAACCGCAAAGTGGGCCTGCTGCTGGCCCAGGGCTTGAGCCTGGAGCAGGCAGTGACATCGCTCGGTCATGTGGCCGAAGGCGTGTACAGCGCCCGCACTGTGCACCAACGTGCCCGCCAGCAGGGCGTGGACATGCCCATCACCGAGGCGGTGGTGGCCCTGCTCGACGGCCGCCTCAAAGCGTTTGATGCCGTGCAGGTGCTGATGGGGCGCGGGCCTCGGGGCGAGACGGTTTAAGCCTCTTGTCCGCCCGGCTTGGCCCGGGTGGTGGACTCAGATTTCGAAGTTGTCGATCAGGCGTGTGCTGCCCAGCTTGGCCGCGCCCAGCACCACCAGGGCATCACCCGCTTGTGGGGCCTGCAGGTCGTGGCGGCGGCGCACCGTCAGGTAGTCGGGTTGCCAGCCGCGCTGGCGCAGGTGGTCCATGGCTTTGGCTTCGAGTGCAGGCAGGTGGTTGGCCAGCGCATCGGCGGCGGCCAGGGCGTCGCGGCCGAGTGCGCGCAGCGCCAGCGACAGTTGCAGCGCTTCGGTGCGTTCGACTTCACTCAGGTAGCCGTTGCGTGAACTCAGCGCCAGGCCGTCTTCGGCGCGGCAGGTGTCCACGCCCACCACGCTGATGGGCAGCGCGAACTGGCGCACCATCTGGCGAATCACCATGAGTTGCTGGTAGTCCTTCTTGCCGAACATGGCCACGCCCTGGGCCTTGCCCGCAAACACGCTCATGAACAGCTTCATGACCACGGTGGACACGCCTGTGAAAAAGCCGGGGCGGAATTCGCCTTCGAGGATGTTGCCCAGCGCCGGGTCGGCATGCACCTTGACGGTCTGGGCTTCCGGATAGAGGTCGGTCTCGCGCGGGGCAAAGACCACGTCGCAGCCTGCAGCTTCGAGCTTGGCGCAGTCGGCCTCCCAGGTGCGGGGGTAGCTGTCAAAGTCTTCGTGCGGCAGGAACTGCAGGCGGTTCACAAAGATGCTGACCACGGTGCAGTCGCCCTGGGGCTTGGCCAGTTCGACCAGTTTGATGTGGCCGGCGTGCAGGTTGCCCATGGTGGGCACAAAGGCGGGGCGTTGTGAAGCGCTCAGGGCCTGGCGGAGTTCGTCGATGGAGCGGGCAATGATCATGGGAAAAACTTTGAGAGGTGGACGCTTCACCAGGCGTGGAGCGTGTTGTCGGGAAAGCTGCCGTCCTTGACGGCGCGCACATAGGCGCTCATGGCGTCCAGCACACTGCTTTGGCCCGTCATGAAGTTGCGCACGAATTTGGGGTTCTTGCCCAGATTGATGCCCAGCATGTCGTGCATCACCAGCACCTGACCTGCGGTGCCTTGGCCCGCGCCAATGCCGATGGTGTGGCAGCGCGGCAGGGCTTCGGTCAGCTCGGCCGACAGGGCAGCGGGCACCATCTCCAGCACCAGCATGGCAGCGCCCGCGTCCTGCAGGGCCAGCGCGTCCTGGCGCAGTTTGGCGGCCGAGTCGCCACGGCCTTGCACCCGGTAGCCACCCAGGGCGTGCACGGTTTGCGGGGTCAGGCCCAGGTGGGCGCAGACCGGGATGCCGCGCTCGACCAGAAAGCGCACCGTCTCGGTGGTCCAGCCGCCGCCTTCGAGTTTGACCATGTGGGCTCCGGCCTGCATCAGCACGGTGGCGCTGCGCAGGGCCTGCTCGCGCGACTCGTGGTAGGTGCCAAAGGGCAGGTCGCCGATGACCCAAGCGGTGCCCTGCACGCGTTGCACGCCGCGCACCACGCTCTCGACGTGGTAGCGCATGGCCTCCAGGCTCACGCCCACGGTGCTGGGCAGCCCCTGGCAGACCATGCCCAGCGAGTCGCCCACCAGAATGCATTCGACGCCTGCGGCATCGGCCACGGCGGCAAAGGTGGCGTCGTAGGCGGTGAGCATGGTGATTTTTTCACCGCGCGCGCGCAGCTCGTTCAAGCGTGGCAGGCTGACGGGTTTGCGGGCCGCCACGGGTGAGGCGGGGGGCAGTGTGCCGTAAGGCGTTGCGGTGGAAGTGTTCATGGCAAGGGAATGGACCTCGGAGAGCCCGATGCTGTCAGCAGCTCAGAAGTTTTTCAGTTGGGCGTGAAAGCCAACCGCACGTAGATGGGGGCAAAGGCTTCGGCCTGGGTGATCTCGATCAGGGTTTCCTTGGCGAGTTCGAGCAGGGCGATGAAGGTCACCACCAGCACGGGCGTGCCTCGGCTGGGGTCAAACAGGTGTTCGAACTCGACGAACTTGCGCCCCTGCAGGGTGCGCAGCACGATGCTCATGTGTTCGCGCACGCTGAGTTCTTCGCGGCTGATCTTGTGGTGCTGCACCAGCTGCGCCCGCTTGAGGATGTCGCGCCACGCGGCCTGCAGCTCGTCCAGGCTCACATCAGGGAAGCGCGGCTGCAGGCTTTGCTCGATGTAGACCTGCGCTTTGAGGAAGTCGCGGCCAAACTGCGGGATTTCGGCCAACTGCATCGAGGCGAGCTTCATCTGTTCGTATTCGAGCAGGCGGCGCACCAGTTCGGCACGCGGGTCTTCGGCTTCTTCGCCTTCGGCCACCTTTTTCGGGGGCAGCAGCATGCGCGACTTGATCTCGATCAGCATCGCGGCCATGAGCAGGTATTCGGCGGCCAGTTCCAGATTGTGCTCACGGATTTCGTCCACGTAGCCCAGGTACTGGCGGGTCACACCGGCCATTGGGATGTCGAGGATGTTGAAGTTCTGCTTGCGAATCAGGTAAAGCAGCAAGTCCAGCGGGCCCTCAAACGCCTCCAGGAACACCTCCAGCGCATCCGGCGGGATGTACAGGTCGGTGGGCATCGAGAACAGCGGTTCGCCGTACAGGCGCGCCAGTGCCACCTGGTCCACCACCTGGGGTGTGGACGCGGGCGCGCTGTCCAGCGGCTGGGGCAGCTCGGTCGGATCAGCCGATGTGCTCATGGGCGAAGGCGGTTCAAACGGGGCTCAGACGCTGAAAAGCTCAGGCCTGGGTTTGGTAGACGTAGGGCTTTTGGGCCACGCGGCCTTCCTTGAACTCTTGCTGGTCGTTGCGGTTGACTTGTTTGTCCCACAACAGGGCACGGCCTTCGCGTTGTTGGGCTTCGAGTTCGGGGCGCTGGCCCTTGAGCGCATCGATGAACTCGGTGGCGTCAGAGCGGTAGTCGGGGCGGCGGAAGATGGACATGCAGAAGCTCGAATCTTTGAAAAACCGCGCCCGAAAGGGGTCCGGGCACGCATGGGTGGTATTTTACCGGGCCAGACTGGCCCCCAGGCGGATGGCTCGGGCGATGCCTGTGGCCAGATCGGGTTCGAGCTTGCCTTCCAGGTGGTCCAGCAAGCCGGTGCGAAGGGCAATGTCCATGGGCTGGTGCATCAGCCCGCACACGATCAGTTGAACCTGCCGCTTGTGGCAGGTGTGGATCAGGTTCATCAAGGCGTCTGCACCGGATGAATCGACGTAAATGACATTTTTCAGATCAATGACCAGCACGGGCGTGTTCAGCTTGTCTTCGATTTCCTCGATCAGCTTGACCGCGCCGAAGAACAGTGCGCCATACAGCCGCCAGGCTTGCACGGTGTCTTCCTGTCCGGCCAGACCAGGGTGGTCGAGCCGGTTGACGGCTTCGCTGCGGCTCAGGCTGGAGATGCGGTAGATGAAGGTCAGGCACGCGGCCACCAGGCCCACCTGCACCGCCACGGTGAGGTCGAACACCACGGTGAGGAAAAACACCGCCAGCAGGGTCAGCCGGTAGGGCAGGCGGTACTGTCGCAGGTGCATGAATTCGCGCCACTCTCCCATGTTCCAGGCCACGAACAGCAAGATGGCCGCCAGGGCGGACAGCGGCACATAAGACGCCAGGGGTGCGGCCACCAGCACGATGAACAGCAGCGTCAGGGCGTGCACCATGCCCGCGATCGGACTACTGCCACCGCTTTTGATGTTGGTCATGGTGCGGGCGATGGTGCCGGTGGCAGGCATCCCGCCAAAGAAGGGGGTGACGAAATTGGCCACGCCCTGCGCCATGAGTTCCTGGTTGGGGTTGTGCCGGTCGTCGATCAGGCCGTCGGCAATGCGGGCGCACAGCAGCGATTCGATGGCCCCCAGCAACGTCAATGTCAGGGTGGGCATGAACAGGAAGCGGGCGCTGCTCCAGCTGAATTCGGGCCACTGCAGCGTGGGCAAATGCGCGGGGATGCCGCCGAACTTGCTGCCAATCGTCTCCACAGGCAGCGACAGACCAACGCAGGCCAGTGTGGCAAACAGCAGCGCGATGATGGAGCCCGGCACGGTGCTGATGCTTTTGTAGCGAGTGTTTTCGAGGCGTCGGCCCAGACGCATCCAGCCGATCAACAGCGACAGCGAGCCCAGCGCCACCAGCACCGAAGGCAGCTCGGCCGTGTGCAGGTATTGGCCCAGCGTGTTCAGGATGCCGAAAAAGTCGGCGGGCATGGCGGGCACCTTCAGGCCCAAGAAGTCCTTGATCTGCGAGAGCATGATCAGCACGGCGATGCCGTTGGTGAAACCGATCACCACCGACACCGGAATGAAGCGCACCAGCGTGCCCAGGCGGAACAGACCCATCAGGAACAGCAGCACACCCGACATGGCGGTGGCCAGGATCAGGTTGGCCAGGCCGTAATGCGCCAGGATGCCATAGACGATGACGATGAACGCCCCGGCAGGACCGCCAATTTGCACCCGGCTGCCGCCCAGTGCCGAGATCAGGAAGCCCGCAATGATGGCGGTGAACAGGCCCGATTCGGGCTTGAGTCCGGAGGCAATCGCAAACGCCATGGCCAACGGCAAGGCCACAACGCCCACGGTGATGCCCGCACCCATGTCCCTGGCCAGTTGCTGGCGGTCATAGCCGGACAGGGTGTCCAGCAGTTTGGGGTGAAACAGGTTCAGGTCAAGTTTCATGGCCAGGACAGTATGCCCCAGCCACCCTACAGCCAACTGAACGACCTCTTGGGTTGATTCAATCGGGGTCAGATTCAATCGGGGTCAGATCCCGATTAAATCCAATGCTTGAAGGGCGTCAGTGGATGCGCATGCCCGGCTTGGCACCCGGCCAGGGGTGCAGCACATGGATGCCTGGTTCGGCTTTTTCGTCTGCGTGGCTGGCGGCCAGCACCATGCCTTCGGACACACCGAATTTCATCTTGCGCGGTGCCAGGTTGGCCACCATCACCGTCAGCTTGCCGATCAGGTCTTCGGGCTTGTACATGCTGGCGATGCCGCTGAACACATTGCGGGTGCGCCCCTCACCCACGTCCAGCGTCAGGCGCAGCAGCTTGGTTGAGCCCTCCACCGCCTCGCAGTTCACGATCTGGGCGATGCGCAGGTCGATCTTGGCAAAGTCGTCGATAGAGATCACCGGGGCGATCTCTTCACCGCCAGGAATGACTTTCTCGGGCTCAGGCGCCGCGGGCGGCTCGAACAGGGCGTCGAGCTGCTTCACGTCCACACGCTGCATCAGGTGCTGGTAGGCATGGATGGCGTGGCCCGTGCCCAGCAGGCTTTGCGCCTGGGCAAAGGTGAACGGCGTGACGTTCAGGAAGGCTTCGACCTGGGCGGCCAGGGCGGGCAGCACGGGTTTGAGCTGCAGGCTCAGCAGGCGGAAGGCTTCGATGCAAACAGTGCAGACGTCGTGCAGGCGGGCGTCCTGGCCCTCCTGTTTGGCCAGTTCCCAGGGCTTGTTCTGGTCCACATAGGCGTTGACCTTGTCGGCCAGCAACATGATTTCGCGCAGGGCCTTGCCGTATTCCCGCTCCTCGTAGCTGGCCGTGATGGCGGGTGTGGCCGCCTGCAGCGCAGTCAGTAGATCCTGGCCGTCGGCGGTGATGGTGCCCAGCTTGCCCTCGAAGCGCTTGGCGATGAAGCCGGCCGAGCGCGAGGCGATGTTGACGAACTTGCCGATCAGGTCCGAGTTGACGCGGGCCATGAAGTCCTCGGCGTTGAAGTCGATGTCCTCGTTGCGGCCTGAGAGTTTGGCGGCGAGGTAGTAACGCAGCCACTCGGGGTTCATGCCCAGGCTCAGGTACTTGAGCGGGTCCAGGCCCGTGCCCCGGCTCTTGCTCATCTTCTCGCCGTTGTTCACCGTCAGGAAGCCGTGCACGTTCACCTTGTTGGGCGTCTTGCGGCCTGAAAAGTGCAGCATGGCGGGCCAAAACAGGGTGTGGAAGGTGACGATGTCCTTGCCGATGAAGTGGATCTGCTCCAGATTCGGGTTGGCCATGTAGGCGGCATAGTCTTCACCGCGCTTGTCCAGCAGGTTTTTGAGCGACGCCAGGTAGCCCACAGGCGCGTCGAGCCAGACATAAAAGTACTTGCCCGGTGCATCGGGGATCTCGATGCCGAAATAGGGCGCGTCACGCGAGATGTCCCAGTCGCCCAGGCCTTCGCTGGTCGTGCCGTCGGGGTTGGTGCGCACGCTGAACCATTCCTTGACCTTGTTGGCCACCTCGGGTTGCAGCTTGCCGTCTTGCGTCCAGTTGTTCAAAAACTCGACGCAGCGCGGGTCGGACAGCTTGAAAAAGAAGTGCTCCGAGGTCTTCAGTTCGGGCTTGGCGCCCGACAGGGCCGAGAAGGGGTTGATCAGGTCGGTGGGGGCGTAGACCGCGCCGCAGACCTCGCAGTTGTCGCCGTACTGGTCCTTGGCGTGGCACTTGGGGCACTCGCCCTTGATGAAGCGGTCGGGCAGAAACATGTTCTTTTCGGGGTCAAAGAACTGCTCCACGGCGCGCACTTCGATCAGCGAGCCGCCGTCGGTGGCGGCAATGTCGCGCAGGTCGCGGTAAATCTGGCGGGCCAGCTCGTGGTTTTCGGGTGCGTCGGTGCTGTGCCAGTTGTCAAAGGCGATGTGAAAACCATCCAGATAGGGTTTGCGGCCCGCCGCGATGTCGGCCACGAACTGCTGGGGTGTCTTGCCCGCCTTTTCGGCGGCAATCATGATCGGGGCGCCGTGTGTGTCGTCGGCACCCACAAAGTTGACCTGGCTGCCCTGCATGCGCTGGAACCGCACCCAGATGTCGGCCTGGATGTATTCCATGATGTGGCCGATGTGGAAGTTGCCGTTGGCATACGGCAGGGCGGTGGTGACGAACAGCTGACGGGGTTGAGCGGGGGCGGACATGGCAAGGGGTCTTTTTCTGGGGGAATCCCTGATTTTATGAGTTGTCGCTACACTGCCCGCCAGTCACCGAAAGATTCCCCTCCCATGGCCACCCCAGAACAATTGCTCCAAGCCCTGCAAACCGTTGTTGACCCGAACACCGGAAAAGATTTCGTTTCAACCAAGCAGCTCAAGAACCTCACGGTCGATGGCGGCGACGTCGCTTTTGAGGTGGAGCTGGGTTATCCGGCCAAAAGCCAGATTCCGGCACTGCGCCAGGCCCTGATTGCCGCCGCCAAGGGCGTGGCCGGGGTCAGCAATGTGTCCGCCAATGTGGGCGTCAAGATCATTGCCCATGCCGCCCAGCGCGGTGTAGCCCTGCTGCCGCAGGTGAAAAACATCGTGGCTGTGGCCTCGGGCAAGGGCGGCGTGGGCAAGAGCACCACGGCCGTCAACCTGGCGCTGGCGCTGGCCGCCGAAGGCGCCAAGGTGGGCTTGCTGGACGCCGACATCTACGGCCCCAGCCAGCCCATGATGATGGGCATCGAGGGCCGCCCCGAAAGCCTGGATGGTCAGAATATGGAGCCCATGGAAAACTACGGCGTGCAGGTCATGTCGATCGGTTTTCTGGTCGATCAGGACGAAGCCATGATCTGGCGTGGCCCCATGGCCACCCAGGCGCTGGAGCAGTTGCTGCGCCAGACGAACTGGAAGGACCTGGATTACCTGATCGTCGACATGCCGCCGGGCACGGGCGACATCCAGCTCACCCTCTCCCAGCGCGTGCCGATGACGGGCGCCGTGATCGTGACCACCCCGCAGGACATCGCCTTGCTGGATGCCCGCAAAGGCGTGGCCATGTTCGAGAAGGTCGGTGTGCCGATCCTGGGCGTGGTGGAAAACATGGCGGTGCATGTGTGCACGAATTGCGGCCATGTGGAGCACATCTTTGGCGAAGATGGCGGCAAGCGTTATGCGGCCGAAAAAGGCATTGATTACCTGGGTGCCTTGCCCCTGAACATGCAGATCCGCCTGCAGGCCGACAACGGCAAACCCACCGTGGTGTCCGACCCCGAGGGCGAAGTGGCCCAGATCTACAAGGCCGTGGCTCGCCAGGTGGCGGTCAAGATCGCGGCCAAGGCCAAGGACTTTTCGAGCAAGTTCCCCAGCATCAAGATCAGCAAGGACACCTGACCCGTTTGGCCTGGCCCCTCAGGGGCGCTTGCTGGACAAGCGCCACGGCAGCAGCAGTGAGGCCAGCCATGCAGGCCTGAAATTCACCAACAGGGCCAGCAGGGTGAGCGCGATGCCCGCCCACTGCCAGCCGCTGATGACTTCCTGCAGCACCAGCGCACCGGCCGTGAGCCCCACCACCGGCACACCCAGGCTGAGCGGCGCCACCTGGTTGGCTGCGTGGCGTTTGAGCAGGCCGGTCCACAGCGCGTAACCGACCACAGTGGCCATCCAGCCCAGGTACAGGATCGAGACCCAGCTGACCCAGCGCACCTGGCTCAGATGCGCCCAACTCAGCGCCGGGTCAAAAGCCCAGCTCAACAGCATGAAGGGCACGATGGGCACAGCCGAACTCCACACCACGAAGGCCACCGGGTCGTAGCCTGGCCCGCCCTGGCTGGCGTGCTGCGCCTTGCGCGCCACGATGTTGGACGCCGCCCACATGGCCGCGCCCCCGAGGTTCAGGATCAGACCGGCCCAGGTGACCCCGATGGACGTGCCCGCCTGCACACCGATGCCAAAACAGCTCAGGGCCAGTGCGCCCAGGCCCAGGCTGAACTTTTGCTGGCGTGCCAATGGCTCGTGCAGGAACAGCAGCCCCAGCAAGGCGGTGAAAAACACCTGCGTCTGCATCAGCACCGAGGCCAGCGAGGCAGTCATGCCCACCTTGAGCGCCACAAACACCAGGCCAAACTGCCCCAGGCCCTGGCACAGCCCGTACATCACGAGCCAGCGCAACGGCAGGGCCGGGCGGCGCAGGACAAACAGCAAAGGCAAGGTGGCCGCCAGATAGCGGCCGGCGCCCAGCTGGAAGGGGGTGAAGTCCTGCAGGCCGAACTTCATGGCCACGAAGTTGGTGCCCCAGATGACGATCACGCCCAGGGCGGCGAGGTAGTCTTTGGCAGTGAAGGGTGAGGTCATGTGGGCATGCCTGTGGCCGCAAGGGCTGGTGGCATCGTGGGATGAAAAAAGCCACGACAAGTCGCCTTGTCGTGGCTTCCGATCTTAGAGGGCACCGGCTCGGTGGCCTGTGCCTTGGGTGACCCGCGTGGCAGCTCAGGTGCTGGCTTTTTCCAGGTCGCGCAAACGGAAGCGCTGGATCTTGCCCGTGGCGGTCTTGGGCAGCTCGGCGACGAACTCAATGAAGCGCGGGTATTTGTAAGGGGCCAGGCGTTCTTTGACGAAGGCCTTGACCTCTTCCTGCGTCAGGCTTTGGCCTTGTTTGAGCACGATGAAAGCCTTGGTCTTGGTCAGACCGTCGGTGTCTTCCTTGCCGATCACGGCCGCTTCCAGAATGGCCGGGTGCTGGACCAGTGTGGCTTCGACCTCGAAGGGCGAGACGTAGATGCCGCTGACTTTGAGCATGTCGTCGTTCCGGCCCGCGTAGGTGTAGTAGCCATCGGGGTCGCGTGTGTACTTGTCGCCACTCTTGGTCCACACGCCCTGGAAGGTGTCACGGGTTTTGTCGCGGTTGTTCCAGTACATCAGCGCGGCACTCGGGCCCTGGATGTACAGGTCGCCGATTTCGTTGTGGCCGGTGACCACGCTACCGTCTTCGTTGCGCAGCTGCACTTCGTAGCCGGGCACGGCCTTGCCGGTGGTGCCGTAGCGCACGTCGCCAGGGCGGTTGGACAGGAAGACGTGCAGCATTTCAGTGGAGCCGATGCCGTCGATGATTTCGCAGCCGAAGTGGGCTGTCCAGCGCTCACCAATGTCGCGTGGCAGCGCTTCACCGGCCGACGAGCACAGGCGCAGCGCGACCTGGGTTTTGGCGGGCAGATCGGGGCTGGCCAGCATGCCGCCGTAACCGGTGGGCGCGCCATAAAACACGGTGGGCTGGTGGTCGACCATGCGCTTGAAAGTGGCTTGCGGGGTAGGGCGCTCGGCCATCAGCACCACGCTGGCGCCCACGCTCAAGGGGAAGGTGAGCGCGTTGCCCAGGCCATAGGCAAAGAACAGCTTGGCGGCCGAAAACACCACATCGCTTTCGCGCAGTTCAAGCACGCCTTTGCCGTACAGCTCGGCGGTCCAATACAGGTTGCCCTGGCTGTGCACAGTGCCCTTGGGCTTGCCGGTCGAGCCCGAGGAATACAGCCAGAAGGCGGGTTCATCGGCCAGGGTCTGCGCGGGCAGCACGGGGCTGCTTTGGGCCACGAATGCGGCCATGTCGGTCTGGCCTGCGGCCAAGGCAGCGGTGGGGCGCGAGACCACCACATGCTGCACCTCGGTTTTGCCCAGGTCCAGGGCGGCTTGCAGTGTGGGCAGCAGGGCGCCCGAAACCAGCGCGGCCTGGGCGCGGCTGTTGCTCAGCATGAAAGCGTAGTCTTCGGCCGTGAGCAATGTGTTCACCGCCACAGGCACCACGCCCGCGTAGAGCGAACCCAGAAACGCCACGACCCAGTCGCTGCTGTCTTGCATGAGCAGCAGCACGCGCTCTTCGCGCTTGAGGCCCAGGGCTTTGAGGCCGCCTGCAAAGCGGCGGACCTGCTCGGTCAGCTCGCCATACGTCAGGGTGCCCACATCGTCGATCAGGGCGGTTTTGCCGGGGCGTGTGGCGTTGGTGGCGATCAGGTGCTGCGCAAAGTTGAATTCGGCGGGTGGGGGTGTCACGGCTCGGGTCATGCTTGTCTCCTCGGTCTCTCAGTGTTCTTCAAAGGGGCTGTTATTGCAAATGGTGCAGGAGCTGCGCCCTCGCAGCGATGTGTCTGCTGAGGTGTTTTCGCCGCGAGGGCGCGGCTCCTGCAAAGGGTTCACAAAGCCAGCTTGCAGCCTTGTGCAGCCAAGGCGTCCAGGGCCAGCGCGCTGCCTTGCACCGCGCTGCGGCGGTGGTAGAAGTTCAGGGCGCGCAGGCCGCCCAGCTCTTCGCCACCACCGGCGCGGCCGGGGCCGCCGTGCAGGCTCATGGGCATCACGTTGCCGTGGCCACTGTGCAGGGCCGCCACATCGGGCGAAATCGCGTGCACACGGCCATGGCTGCTGGCCAGCGCCACCGAAGCCTGGGCGGTGAAGGCCGGGTCTTCGCTGTAGACCGAGCACACCAGCGAGCCTTCGCCGCGGCGGATCATGGCGTAGGCCTCGTCGATGCTGTCGTAAGGCATCAGCGTGGACACGGGGCCGAACACCTCGACCGCGTGCAATACCTTGGCCGTCATGGGCGATTCGGTGCCCAACAGCACCGGGGCCACGCAGGCGCTGGCCGCATCGGCATCGACCAAGCCTGCCGTGCTGCCGTCAAACAAAACGGTGGCCTCGGTCTTGAGTTGGGCCAGGCCTGCCAGCACGCTGGCTTTTTGCTCCTGGCTGACCAGAGCGCCCATGCGCACGGTTTCGTTGCGCGGGTTGCCCACGGTGGTTTTGGCCAGGCGTGCCCCGATGGCTTCGGCAGCGGCTTGGTACAAGGCACGGGGCACAAAGATGCGGCGGATAGCGGTGCACTTCTGACCCGATTTGACGGTCATCTCGCGGGCGACTTCGGCCGCCAGCAGCTTGAAGGCTTCGCTGTCAGCGTTGGCTGCGGGCGAGAGCAGGGCGCTGTTGAGGCTGTCGGCCTCGATGTTGCAGCGCACCGACAGCTCGGTCACGGCGCGGTGGCTGCGGATGATCTTGCCGGTCTCGGCCGAGCCGGTGAAGCTGACCACGTCAAAGGGCTGCAGCTGGTCCATGAGGCCAGCGGACGAGCCGCAGATGACCGACAAAGCGCCCACAGGCAGCACGCCCGCATCGACCACGTCCTTGACCATGCGCTGCGTCAGCCAGGCAGTGGCCGTGGCGGGCTTGATGATCACGGGCACACCCGAGAGCAGGGCGGGCGCAGCTTTTTCCCACAAACCCCAGCTGGGGAAGTTGAAGGCATTGATGAACAGGGCCACGCCTTGCGTGGGCACCTGGATGTGCTGGGTCTGGAAGGCCGGGTCTTTGGCCATGCGGATGCGCTCGCCGTCCAGCAGCAAGGTGGCGTCGCCCAGGGCGGTGCCCTGCTTGGCGTAGTAGCCCAGGGTGAAGAGGGCACCGTCGATGTCCACGCCCGAGTCCTTGGCCACGGTGCCGCTGTTGGCGGTGGCGATCTCGTAATAAGCGTCGCGGTTGGCCTGCAGCACTTCAACGATTTTGGCGAGCAGCGTGGCGCGCTGGCCGTAGCTCAGGGTGCGCAGGGCCTTGCCGCCTTGTTCACGGGCAAAAGCAAAGCCTTCAGCGAGGTCGATGCCGCTGCTCGACACGCGGGCCAGTTCGGTGCCCAGCACCGGGTCAAACATGGGCGTGCCTGCGCCGGTGCCGGTTTGCCAGCGGCCTGCGAAGAAGTTGGGGAGCAATGCGGTGGTCATGGTGAATTTCCCAAGGGTTGTGAGGGGCGCATGCACGGGCATGCAATAAAAAACTGTTCGAAGTGTTCAGTTGGCGGTATAAACAGCGGCTGATGCACTATTGTGCGTGCCTGCAAGTATGCAATAAAGTGCATGTTTTGGGGTTGTTGAAATTTAAGGGTTTTCCCTTGCTGTTGATCCAGGATCCAACATGACAAGTCAAGAGTCCACGTTGATGGAACCGTCCGAGTCTGAGACAAAGCGCAGTCCGTTTCTGGAAGCGCTGGGCGAGCGCGTGCGCACCCTGCGTTCGCGCCAGGGCATGACGCGCCGCGCCGTGGCGGTGGCGGCCGATGTGTCCGAGAGGCATCTGGCGAATCTGGAATACGGCACGGGCAATGTCTCGGTGCTGGTGCTGTTGCAGGTGGCCCACGCGTTGCAGTGTTCGCTGGCCGAGCTGCTGGGCGACATGACCACCAGCTCGCCTGAGTGGCTGCTGATCCGCGAGTTGCTCTCCAAGCGCAGCGAGGCCGATTTGCGTCGTGCCCGTGTGCAGCTGGGGGAGATGTTTGGCGAAGGTGGCAATGCGCAGGAGCGCAAGAACCGCATTGCCCTCATTGGTTTGCGCGGGGCAGGCAAAACCTCGCTGGGGCAGCGTCTGGCCGATGACATGGGTTTTCCTTTCATCGAGCTGAGCCGCGAGATCGAGCAGTTTGCAGGCTGCCAGATCAGCGAGATCCACAACCTGTATGGTGCCAATGCTTACCGCCGCTACGAGCGGCGCGCCCTCGAAGAAGCGATTCAGATCTACCCTGAAGTCGTGATCGCCACGCCGGGCGGCCTGGTGTCCGATTCGGCCAACTTCAATCTGCTGCTCTCGCATTGCACCACCGTGTGGCTGCAGGCCGATGCGGCCGACCACATGGGCCGTGTGGCCGCGCAAGGCGACATGCGCCCCATGGCCGCCAGCCGCGAGGCGATGGAAGACCTCAAGCGCATTCTCGAAGGACGCTCGGCCTTCTACTCCAAGGCCGATCTGGCCATCAACACCAGTGGCCGCACCGAAGACCAGGCGTTTGAGGCCTTGCGTACTTCGGTTCGCCAACATCTGGCTTTGCCAGCCTGATGTGCGGTATGGATGTTCATTTCCTAGGGTAAATACTTAGTAAATGCATTAAAGTGCATATTGATGGGTGGCAGTGTCTGCACTAAACTTCAACCCAACATGCAGTGAAATGCATTTTTGACTGAAATCAAATCCACCCCTTCATTGATGGAGACACCCATGACCGCAGCGCCTCAGGTTAATTACCAGACCAACCCTTCGCAATACAAACACATCAACCTGTCTTTCGACGGTGAGATCGCCACGCTGGCCATCAACATCAATGAAGACGCTGGCATCCGCCCTGGCTACAAGCTCAAGCTCAACAGCTATGACCTGGGTGTGGACATCGAACTGCACGACGCGCTGCAGCGCATCCGTTTCGAGCATCCCGAAGTGCGTTCGGTGGTGGTGACCAGCCTGAAAGACCGCGTGTTCTGCTCTGGCGCCAACATCTTCATGCTGGGTGTGTCCACCCACGGCTGGAAAGTGAACTTCTGCAAGTTCACCAACGAAACCCGCAACGGCATTGAAGACTCTAGCAAACACGACGGCCTGAAATTCGTCGCCGCCTTGAACGGCGCTTGCGCTGGTGGCGGCTACGAGCTGGCCCTGGCCTGCGATGACATCGTGCTGGTCGACGACCGTTCTTCTTCGGTGTCTCTGCCTGAAGTGCCTTTGCTGGGTGTGTTGCCCGGCACCGGTGGCCTGACCCGCGTGACCGACAAGCGCCATGTGCGCCACGACCTGGCCGACATCTTCTGCACCAGCGTGGAAGGCGTGCGCGGCCAAAAAGCCGTTGACTGGCGCCTGGTCGACGTGATCGCCAAGCCTGCCGTGTTCAAGGACGTGGTCAAAGAACGCGCCACCAAGCTGGCCGCAGGCAGCATCCGCCCTGCAGGTGCCAAAGGCGTGGCCCTGACACCCCTGAACCGCACCATTGCAGCCGATGCACTGACTTACACCAACGTCACCGTTGAAATCGACCGTGCCAAGCGCATCGCCACTTTCACCGTCAAGGCGCCCGCCACAGCCCAGCCCACCGACATCGCCGGCATCGAAGCCGCTGGCATGAACTGGTGGCCTCTGCAGATGGTGCGTGAACTCGACGACGCCATCCTGCACATGCGCACCAACGAACTCGACATCGGCACCTGGGTGCTCAAGACTTCGGGCGACGCCGCTGCCGTCTTGGCCTCGGACGCCACCATGCTGGCCCACAAAGACCACTGGTTTGTGCGTGAAACCATCGGCCACCTGCGCCGCACCTTGGCCCGCATGGACGTGACCTCGCGCAGCCTGTTCGCCCTGATCGAAGAGGGGACATGTTTTGTCGGCACACTCGCCGAATTGGCTTTCTGCGCCGACCGCGCCTACATGCTGGCCCTGCCGGACGACGAAGCCAAGGCCCCCAAGATCCAGCTGAACGAAATGAACTTCGGTTTCTTCCCCATGGTCAACGAACAGACCCGCCTGCAGCGCCGCTTCTACGAAGAAGTGCCCGCCATGGAAGCCGCACGCGGCGCCATCGGCAAGGCGCTGGATGCCGACGCCGCGCTGGCTTTGGGCCTGGTGACTGCAGCCCCTGACGACATTGACTGGGCTGACGAGATTCGCCTGGCCCTGGAAGAGCGTTCTTCCATGTCGCCCGATGCCCTGACCGGTCTGGAAGCCAACTTGCGCTTTGCCAGCCAGGAAAACATGCTGACCCGCATCTTTGGCCGCCTGACTGCTTGGCAGAACTGGATCTTCCAGCGCCCCAACGCCGTTGGCGAAAAGGGTGCCCTGAAGGTCTACGGCAAGGGCGAAAAAGTGCAGTTCGATCTGAACCGCGTTTGATGTTTTGACGTTGTGCAGCGTGGTTCCCGGTGGTCCGCGCTGCAACCGAAATTTGACCCCACCGTTGCTTTAATTTCTGGAGACTCTCATGTCCGGTATCAACTACAGCGAAAAAATCCCCAACAACGTCAACCTGTCGGAAGACCGCACGCTGCAACGTGCGCTGGAACACTGGCAGCCCAACTACCTGCAATGGTGGAATGACATGGGTCCTGACGGCTCGCAAAACTTCGACGTCTACCTGCGCACCGCCGTGAGCGTGGACCCGCAAGGCTGGGCCCAGTTCGGCCACGTGAAGATGCCCGACTACCGTTGGGGCATTTTCCTGAACCCCGGCGAGCAAGACCGCAAGATCCACTTCGGTGACCACATTGGCGAAGCCGCCTGGCAAGACGTGCCTGGCGAACACCGCGCCAACCTGCGCCGCATCATCGTCACGCAAGGCGACACCGAGCCAGCGTCCGTGGAACAGCAGCGCCACCTCGGCCTCACGGCCCCCAGCCAGTACGACCTGCGCAACCTGTTCCAGGTGAACGTGGAAGAAGGCCGCCACCTGTGGGCCATGGTCTACCTGCTGCACAAATATTTCGGCAAGGACGGCCGTGAAGAAGCCGAAGGCCTGCTCGAACGCAACAGCGGCAACGCCGACAACCCCCGCATCCTGCAAGCCTTCAACGAGAAGACACCCGACTGGCTGTCCTTCTTCATGTTCACTTACTTCACCGACCGTGACGGCAAGTTCCAGCTGTGCGCTTTGGCCGAGTCGGCTTTCGACCCGCTGGCCCGCACCACCAAGTTCATGCTGACCGAAGAAGCGCACCACATGTTCGTGGGCGAGTCCGGCGTGAGCCGCACCATCCAGCGCACCGTGGACGTGATGAACCAGCTCAAGACCGACGATGTGGCCAAGCTGCGCGCCGCCGGGGTGATCGACCTGCCGACCATCCAGCGTTACATCAACTTCCATTTCTCGGTGACCATCGACCTGTTCGGTGCCGACCAGTCGTCCAACGCGGCCACCTTCTACAGCTCCGGCTTGAAGGGCCGCTACGAAGAAGGCAAGCGCACCGATGACCACGTCCTCAAGGGCAACAGCTACAAGATTCTGTCGGTCGAAGGCGGCAAGCTGGTCGAAAAAGAAGTGCCGATGCTCAACGCTTTGAACGAAGTGCTGCGCGACGACTACATCACCGATTCCAAAGGCGGCATCGAGCGCTGGAACCGCGTGATCGAGAAAGCCGGCATCCCTTTCAAGCTGACCGCACCGCACAAGGCTTTCCACCGCAACATCGGTTCCTTGTCGGGCGCCAAGATCAGCCCCGATGGCCGCGTGGTGTCCGAGGCCGAGTGGAACGCCAAAGTGGGCGAGTGGCTGCCGACCAACGAAGACCGCGCCTATGTGGCCAGTCTGATGGGCCGTGTCGTCGAGCCAGGCAAGTTCGCCAACTGGATCGCGCCTCCGGTCATGGGCATCAACCGTCAGCCCGTGGACTTTGATTACGTTCGCTTCAACTGATGCGTTGAGCTTTTGAATTGACTGCTGCCTCATTCGTGGGGCGGCAGTCGTCAAAGGCAGGGGCGGGTTCCTCATACTGGGGTACCTGAAATCGTCACCCGCCCCTGTCTTTGACGACTGCATGGTGTGCGCAAAGCACACACAATGCCGGTAGACTGCATTGCTTGCACGGGCGCTGAGCGACGCTATGGCTTGGGGCCGGGCGCCTCATACTGGGGTACCAGAAATCGGCGCCCGGCCCCAAGCCATAGCGTTGCGGACCTCGCAGACTCCAAAGACAGAAACGCTAAAACACAAGAGAGCCAAGACAATGAGCACAGAAGCGACTTTGATCAAACAGCACGTCATCGACCCCGAAATCTGCATCCGCTGCAACACCTGCGAAGCGATCTGCCCGGTCGGCGCGATCACCCATGACTCGCTCAACTACGTGGTCAAGGCCGACATCTGCAACCTCTGCATGGACTGCATCTCTCCATGCCCCACAGGCTCCATCGACAACTGGCGCATGATGCCCAAGGCCAAGGCCTACAGCATTGAAGAACAACTCAAGTGGGACGTGCTGCCCGCAGAACTCAGCGCTGAAGAGCTGGCTGAAGCGACAGGTGATACAGGTGGTGATGCGGGCGCAGCGCAAGAAGAAGCCCAAGCCGCCGTGCAGGCTGCGGCATCTTCCTCATCGGCCGCCAGCACCGCCGTCGCTTCGGGTTTCAACTCGGCCCAGTTCGGCGCCACCATCCCGCCCTGGTCTGCAGCCCACGCCTACACCAACCTGTATGGCCCCAAGGCGGCCGAGAAAACCATCGCCGCCACCGTGACCGGCAACCTGCGCGTGACCGAAGTTGGCAAAGACTACGACACCCACCACATCGTGCTCGACTTCGGCAACCTGCCTTTCCCGGTGCTGGAAGGCCAGTCGATCGGCATCGTGCCGCCCGGCACGGACGACAAAGGCCGTGCGCATCACGCTCGCCAATACTCGATTGCCAGCCCCCGCAACGGCGAGCGCCCAGGCCACAACAACCTGTCGCTGACCATCAAGCGCGTGCTCGAAGACCATGACGGCCAACCCGTGCGCGGCGTCGGCTCCAACTACATGTGTGACCTCAAGGTGGGTGACAAAGTGCAGGTGATCGGGCCGTTTGGCGCGAGCTTCCTCATGCCCAACCACCCCAAGAGCAACATCGTCATGATCTGCACCGGCACGGGCTCGGCCCCCATGCGCGCCATGACCGAATGGCGCCGCCGCCTGCGCGCCAGCGGCAAGTTCGAGGGGGGCAAGCTGATGCTGTTCTTCGGAGCCCGCACGCCAGCCGAGCTGCCGTACTTTGGCCCGCTCAACAACCTGCCCAAAGACTTCATCGACATCGAATTCGCCTTCTCGCGCGAAGCCGGTAAGACCAAGCGCTATGTGCAGGACGCCCTGCGCGACCGCGCCGCCGATGTGGCCGCTTTGCTGAAAGACGGCAACACCTGTTTTTATGTGTGCGGTTTGAAGAGCATGGAAGAGGGCGTGGTCATGGCCCTGCGCGACATCGCACAGAACGCCGGACTTGATTGGGATACCGTGGGCGCGGCGCTCAAGAAAGAAGGCCGCCTGCACCTCGAAACCTACTGATCCCGTATGGCGAACGCTACCCACATTGGCCTGGAACAGGTTCGCCAGCAACTGCGCCAACCGCGTTCGCAGCTCAAAGGCCGTCAGGCCAGCGATGAAGCGCGCGCCGAGGTGCTCGCCCTTATCGGCGCCCCCTCCACAGACGGCCACCGCCGAGACTTGCTGATCGAGCACCTGCATGTGCTGAACGACCATTTTCATGGTCTGTTCGAGCGCCACATCGTGGCGCTGGCCGCCGAGATGCGCCTGTCCGTGGTCGAGGTGTTCGAGGTGGCATCGTTCTACCACCACTTCGACATCCTGAAAGACAGCGACACCGCCCCGCGCATCACCGTGCGGGTGTGCGACAGCCTGAGCTGCAGCCTGGCGGGTGGGGACACGCTGCTGCGTCAATTGCAAAACGATTTGCTGGATGTGAAGGTCGTGCCCGTGCCCTGCCTGGGCCGCTGCGAGCAGGCCCCGGCCGCGCAGGTGGGTCAGCAGGCTGTGGCTCAGGCGACGGCTGATGCCGTGGCTCAACGTGTGGCCCAAAACCAGACCACCCCCAATGCCTTGCCAGACGCGATCCGGCTCGGTGCTTACCTGCAAGCGGGCGGTTACCAGTTGGCGCGGCAAGTGGCTTCGGGTGAACGCGAGGCCGAATCGGTCATTCAGGTGCTGGAGTCTTCGGGTTTGCGCGGTTTGGGCGGTGCGGGTTTCCCGGCGGGGCGCAAATGGCGCATTGTGCGCAGCCAGCCTTCGCCGCGCCTGATGGCGGTGAACATCGACGAGGGCGAACCCGGCACCTTCAAGGACCGCACCTGCTTGGAGGCCGACCCGCACCGTTTTCTGGAGGGCGTGCTGATCGCCGCCAGCGTGGTCGGCTGCGAGGCCGTCTACATCTACCTGCGCGATGAGTACCACGAAGCGCGTGTGCTGCTGACGCAAGCGCTGGCCGAGCTGCATGCCAACCCGCCTTGCGCCTTGCCGCGCATCGAATTGCGGCGTGGCGCTGGTGCTTACATCTGTGGCGAAGAGTCGGCCATGATCGAGAGCATCGAGGGCAAGCGCGGCGAGCCCCGCCTGCGCCCGCCCTACATCGCCGAAGTCGGCCTGTTTGGCCGTCCGACGCTGGAACACAATTTCGAGACCCTGTACTGGATTCGTGAACTGCTTGAAAACGGTGCGGACAGCTTTGCCGCACACGGGCGCCATGGCCGCCAGGGGCTGCGCCGCTTCAGCGTGAGTGGGCGCGTGAAGCACCCGGGCGTCAAGCTCGCGCCTGCCGGCATCACCTTGCGCGAACTGGTCGACGAATACTGTGGCGGCATGGCCGATGGGCACACGCTTTACGCCTATCTGCCCGGCGGTGCCAGCGGCGGCATTTTGCCTGCCCGACTGGCCGATGTGCCGCTGGACTTTGACACCCTGCAGCCGCACGGTTGCTTCATTGGCTCGGCCGCCGTGATGGTGCTCAGCCAACACGACAGCACCCGCGAGGCTGCCCTGAACGTGATGCGCTTTTTTGCACACGAAAGCTGCGGCCAGTGCACGCCCTGCCGCGTGGGCACGGACAAGGCAGCGCAGTTGATGGCGCGTGAGGTCTGGGACCGCGAAACACTCGAAGACCTGGCACAGGTCATGGGCGATGCGTCCATCTGTGGTCTGGGTCAGGCCGCGCCGAACCCGATCCGGTGTGTGCTGGATTATTTCCCGCACGAAGTGGGGGCAAAGACATGATGTTCCGTAGGAGCGGCGCCCCCGCCGCGATAGGCTTGCTGACACCTGTGACGTTGATCGCGGCAAGGGCGCCGCTCCCACAGGGAGATCGTCCATGAGCACCATCCAATTCATCCTCAACGGTCAAAGCGTTGAAGCGCCCGCTGGAAAAAGCATCTTCAACATCGCCAAAGACCTGGGCATTGCCATCCCGCACCTGTGCCACAAGGAAGGCCTCGCGCCCGACGGCAACTGCCGCGCCTGTGTGGTGGAGGTGGCCGGTGAACGGACCTTGGCCCCCAGCTGCTGCCGCAGCGCCACACCCGGCATGCAGGTGCGCACCGACAGCGAACGTGCCGTCAAGAGCCAGAAGATGGTGCTGGAGATGCTGCTGGCCGACCTGCCTGAGCAGGGCTACAAGTGGCTCGATGACCGCGCCGAGGCCCCGCACGGTGAGCTGAGCCAATGGGCCGAACACCACGGCGTGCAGGTGCGCCCGGCGCTTGCGCAACTGCGCCGCGAGGCCGTGCCTGCCGATCTGTCGCACCCGGCCATGGCCGTGAATCTGGACGCCTGCATCCAGTGCAACCGCTGCGAACGCGCTTGCCGCGACCTGCAGGTCAACGATGTGATCGGCCTGGCTTTTCGAGGTGCCCACACGCAGGTGGTGTTTGACCTGGCCGACCCGATGGGGGGCAGCTCGTGTGTGGGCTGTGGCGAATGTGTGCAGGCCTGCCCCACGGGCGCGCTCATGCCCAAGAGCCACATGGGCCCGCAAAAGGTGGACCGCGAAGTCGATTCGGTGTGCCCGTTTTGTGGCGTCGGTTGCCTGGTCACTTACCAGGTGCGTGACCCGGACCCGACAGGGGCCGTTCCAGCCCGAATCGTCAGCGTTAAAGGCCGCGAAGGCCCGGCCAACGAAGGGCGTTTGTGCGTCAAGGGCCGCTTTGGCATGGACTACATCCACAGCCCGGACCGCATCACGAAGCCGCTGATCCGCAAGCCCGGCGTTGCCAAAGACCTGGGCCTGATCGACGGCCACACCGACTGGCGCGAAGTCTTCCGTGAAGCCACATGGGAAGAAGCGCTGGAGCTGGCCACCCAGCCGCTCAACACGCTGCGTGAACAGCACGGTCCCAAGTCGCTCGCCGGTTTCGGCTCGGCCAAGGGCAGCAATGAAGAGGCCTACCTGTTCCAGAAGCTGGTGCGCACCGGCTTTGGCAGCAACAACGTGGACCACTGCACGCGCCTGTGCCATGCGTCGAGCGTCGCGGCCTTGCTCGAAGGCGTGGGCTCGGGGGCCGTGAGCAACCCGGTGCGCGATGTGGAGCACTCGGACCTGATCATCGTCATTGGCTCCAACCCCACCAGCAACCACCCCGTGGCCGCCAGCTGGATGAAGAACGCCGCCCAACGCGGCACGCGCATTGTGCTGGCCGACCCGCGCATCACCGACATCGGTCGCCACACCTGGCGCAACCTGCAGTTCAAGGCCGACACCGATGTGGCCTTGCTCAACGCCATGCTCCACGTCATCGTGACCGAGAACCTGTGCGACGAAACCTTCTTGCGCGAGCGTGCCGACAACGTGGCCGAGCTCAAGGCCCATGTGCGCGACTACACGCCCGAGGCCATGAGCGCGGTTTGCGGCATCCCGGCCGATACCATCCGCGAAGTGGCGCGGGCCTATGCCAGCGCCCAAGCCGCCATGATCTTGTGGGGCATGGGCGTGAGCCAGCATGTGCACGGCACCGACAACGTGCGCTGCCTGATCGCGCTGGCCAGCATCACCGGCCAGATTGGCCGCCCCGGCACCGGCTTGCACCCGCTGCGCGGCCAGAACAATGTGCAGGGCGCGAGCGACGCGGGCCTGATCCCGATGATGTACCCCAACTACCAGCGCGTGACCGACAAGTCCGCGCACGACTGGTTCGAGAAATTTTGGGATACAAAGCTCGACGACCAGCCCGGCTACACCGTGGTCGAGATCATGCACAAGGCGCTGGCCGATGACAGCGACCCGCACAAGGTGCGCGGCATGTACATCATGGGCGAGAACCCGGCCATGAGCGACCCTGACCTGAACCACGCCCGCCACGCGCTGGCGAGCTTGCAGCATCTGGTGGTGCAAGACATCTTCCTGACCGAAACCGCCTGGCTGGCCGATGTGGTCTTGCCCGCCAGCGCCTGGCCCGAAAAAACCGGCACCGTCAGCAACACCGACCGCACGGTGCAAATGGGCCGCCAGGCGGTGTTGCCGCCGGGCGATGCCAAGCCTGATTTGTGGATCATCCAGCAGATCGCGCAGCGCATGGGCCTTGTCTGGGCCTATGCAGGCGAGCACGACGGCGTGGCGCAGGTCTATGAGGAAATGCGCCAGGCCATGGCCCCGGCCATTGGCGGCATCGACTGGGCGCGGTTGAACGCAGGCTCGGTCACCTACCCTTGCGTGAGCGCCGACGACCCGGGCCAGCCCATCGTTTTCCACGACCACTTTCCCACGAAAGACGGTCGTGTCTGGCTGGTGCCCGCAGGCTTGATTCCGGCGGCCGAACAGACAGATGCCGACTACCCCATGGTGCTCATCACCGGGCGGCAGCTGGAGCACTGGCACACCGGCAGCATGACGCGCCGCGCCACGGTGCTGGACGCGCTGGAGCCTGCGGCCACCGCGTCCATGCATGGGGCGGACATGGCACGTCTGGGCTTGACCGCAGGGCAGCGCATCCGCGTGGCTTCGCGGCGCGGTCATGTCGAGCTGGCCGTGCGCCAGGACAACGGCACGCCTTTGGGGGCCGTCTTCATGCCCTTCGCCTATGTGGAGGCAGCGGCCAACGAGCTGACCCATGCGGCGCTCGACCCGTTTGGCAAGATCCCGGAGTTCAAATATTGCGCCGTCAAGGTTGATGCGGTGTCAATTGCATAATCGAACCTCTTTCAAACGCTGACGGCCGGAGGCTGAATGAATCTGGATTTGCGCACCATCTTTCTGATGGATGCTGCGCTTTACCTCATGCTTCATGGGGCCATCTGGGTTGGCCTGGCTCGTCACCGCAGCACACTGGTTGCGCTGTGGAGTCTCTCGGGCATGCTCAGTGCCATTGGACTGGTTTTCCTGGGCATGCGTGGCGTGTTGCCTGAGTGGGTGGTGGTGGTGTCCGGTCAGGTGCTCATGGCCTTGGGCAATTGGGGGCGACAGATCTCTCTACGCTCCATGGTGGGGGTGCCCACGCGCTCCTGGCTTTGGGGGCAAGGGCTGTTCAATCTGGCTTATCTTGCGCTCAACCTTGGCCTGTTTGCATCGAAGGCCTCCGACTGGCTGATGTTGCTGGTTTTCTATGCGTTTTATACAGTCAATCTGGCCGAGTACTTCCGGATTGGTCGAGACATGCGTCGTGCCGGCGTCGTGAATGGACCGTTGGCGATTGAAATGGCCAGTGGCGCATTTTGTGTCAGTCTGGGTATCAAGACCATCGCTTTGGCGGGTGGTTGGGGCGAAGTGAGTCTTTATGCTATGGCCTGGGATCAGACCGTGGTGTTCGCAGGACAGTTTGTAGCCATCAGTCTGATCAACGTCGGCTTTATCCAGGCCTTTGTTGGTGAAATGCACAAGGCCAGGCTGCAGGCCGAGCAGGAGCTGCTGCTGCAGCAGCAAAAATCGGATCTCCTGCAAAAAAATGCACATGCCCTTGGAGAGCTGCTGCGCGAGCGTGAGGAAATCATTCGGCAGCTGACACTGTCCAACAAGACGGCTGGCATGGGGGCACTCGTGGCCAGCATTGCCCATGAGCTGAACCAGCCCCTGACCACGATCGTCATCAAGACCGAGTTGATCGATGCCCATTTGCAAAAAGACACGGGCATTGGTGAAGCGAGAAAGATCGCTGCCCTCATCCGTGACGATACCTTGCAGGCGGCTGCCATCATTCGCACCTTGCGCAGCATGTTTACCGTGGGCAAAGGCGAGTTCGAGCTGTTGGATTTTTCTGATTTGATCGGGCATGTGCTGGACGTGGTTCGCGCACGTGCGCACGCCTGCGGTATTGCCATGGTCATCAGCTGTGAGAAGCCGATGTTCATGGCAGGCGATGCCACCCAATTGCAGCAAGTTGTCCTGAACCTGCTCAACAATGCGATGGATGCCTTGATCGATGCCCAGGTGCGCTGTCCCTGCATCCGCATCCACTGTGCGGCCACGGATGGCTTTCTGCTCTTGCGTGTGGAAGACAACGGGCCAGGCATTGATTCGGCGCAGCAAGAAGACGTCTTTGCATTGTTCAAGACATCCAAGTCGCAGGGCATGGGCGTTGGCCTGTGGTTGAGCCAGGCCATCGTTCAGTCACATGGCGGACGACTCGAGTTTGAGAGCAGTCCCGGCCAAGGTGCGGTATTCTCCTTGCGCCTGCCCATGCACGAACGTGCCCTGGTTCATTGATTCCAACCTGTCACGCAGACCGATCCATGCCCGAACGCCCATCCATGAATGTTGCTGTCCTTATGCGCCGCGAGCCTGTGCAGGGCCCGATGGCGCGCTGGCAGCCCTGGCGCTGGGTGCTGGCCGATGTGGTGCCGCACGAAGCCGGTTTTGGCACAGAGGCGCGTTGTCTGCGCCAAAGCGCTCATGAAGCGCTCTGGCTGTATCCGAACTGGACGGTGGAGTTGTTCCCGGACGATGCCGAAGGTTACTGGCTCAATGCGACATCGCCAACGCCGGGCTACTTTGTGATGTGGCGCCTGATCGATGCCGGGGACGGCAGCGACCCCATCGCGGTGCCGCAGGCCGTCAGCTTGAGTTACCACGACGCCGGCCGCTGGCTCGATGCCCAGGAAACAGTGGAGAACGTACCTGCCACTGCCGATGTGGCGCAGTGGCTGCATGATTTTGCGGTGGAGCATTTCGTGCCTGAGGTCAAGAAGCGTCAGCGGCCCCAGAGCTTTCAGGGGCTCACTGACCGCTTTGGGCAACCTGCGTCAGTGAGCACCGAATCCAAACGCAAGGGGGGCGGACGCAAGCCATGAGTGACAACTTTTTCAGCCGCTGGTCGCGCCGCAAGCAGGAGGCTGTGGTGGGGCGTCCGCTGGACGAGCCACTGTCGCCTGTTACCCAACACACAGACTCACCCCAGGTGTTGTCAGGTGAAGGCTTGCCGACTGTGCCTGAGGCTGAACCAGTCACCGATGCCCCTTTGCCATCCCTCGAAGACACGCGAGCGCTGGACCCTTCATCGGATTTTCAGCCCTTCATGCGCCGGGGTGTCACCCCTGGCGTGCGCAATGCGGCGATGAAAAAGCTGTTTGCCGATCCCCACTTCAATGTGATGGATGGCCTGGACATTTACATCGGTGACTACACCCAGCCCGACCCCTTGCCTGCAGGCATGCTGGCGCAAATGGCGGGGGCCCAGTTCCTGAACCTGGTGCCGCCGCAAGAGGTGTCAGGAGAGGGCGCATTGGCCCGCGAGGGCGCAGAGGAAAACCCTGATCGGAGTCCTCAGGCGCAACAAGGCGCCGCAGTTGTGGCACAGTCGCCGGATTCCGCAGCCCCAATGGCTGCGACAAGCACAGACCATGACCACACTGATTTGCAATTGCAACCAGACCCTGCCGCTGCAGACCCCCAAGCTGGGTCAGGCCCTCGGTGAGGACCTGAAAGAACACACCACGCTGTGCCGCCGCGAGGCAGGCGCCTTCCTGCAGGCCGTCAAGGGCCGAGACACCGTGGTGGTGGCCTGCACCCAGGAGCAGCGCCTGTTTGCCGAGTTGGCCGAGCAGACCGAAGGCGCTGTGGCCCCCATCCGTTTTGTGAACATCCGCGAAAGTGCGGGCTGGTCTGCCGAAGGCGCACGTGCCACCCCAAAGATGGCCGCCCTGCTGGCCGCAGCCCGTTTGCCCGAGCCCGAACCCGTGCCCACGGTGACTTTCAAAAGCCAGGGGCGCCTGCTGATCCTGGGGCCGCTGGACCAGGCCGAGCGCGCTGCCGCCTTGCTGTCGGACGTGCTGGACATCACGCTCTGGGCCGATGGCGCGGGCGAAGCCAGTGGCAGCCAGGCCCGGCGCTTTCCGGTCATGGCGGGTCAGCTGCAAAGTCTGAGCGGCTGGCTGGGGGCCTTCGAGGTCTCCTGGCTGGCCAACAACCCGATCGATCTGGACCTGTGCACCCGTTGCAACGCTTGCGTGGCCGCTTGTCCTGAACAGGCCATCGGGCTCGATTACCAGATTGACCTGTCGCGCTGTACCTCGCACCGCGATTGCGTCAAGGTCTGCAACGCGGCGGGCGCCATTGATTTTTCGCGAGAGCCCCGTTCGCAAAGCGAGCGCTTTGATCTGGTGCTCGACCTGCGTGGCCCGCAGGCGGATGTGGGCTTTCGCCAGCACGCTTTGCCGCAAGGTTATTTCCGCTGGGATGGTCGTGACCTGCAGACCTTGCTCAAGCTGCGCGAACTGGTGGGGGAGTTTGAGAAACCCCGCTTCTTCGCCTACAAGCAAAAACTGTGTGCCCACAGCCGCAATGACCAGACCGGCTGCAAGGCCTGTGTGGACATCTGCTCGGCCGAAGCGATTGCTTCCGACAAGTCGCGCCAGCAGATCCAGGTCAATCCCCATCTGTGTGTGGGCTGCGGCGCCTGCACCACCGTGTGCCCGACCGGGGCGCTGACCTATGCCTACCCCCGTGCCTCGGAGCAGGGGGACAAGATCCGCACCTTGCTCAGCACCTACCAGGCGGCTGGCGGGCGCGATGCGGCCTTGCTGCTGCACAGCCAGAGCCAAGGCCAGGCCCTGATCGACGAGTTGGGCCGTGGGGCGCAGCTCCAGGTCATGCAGGGTGTGCCTGCCCGCGTGATGCCGCTGGCCCTGTGGCACACGGTCAGCCTCGGTCTGGAGGTCTGGCTGTCGGCTGTGGGTTATGGTGCGCGCCAGATCATGGTGCTGCTGACCGAAGAAGAAGCGCCGCAATACAAAACAGCGCTGGTGGAGCAGATGGCCGTGGCGCAAGCCGTGCTGAACGGCCTGGGTTACGACGGCGTGCATTTCCAGCTGATCGAGGCTGCACATCCGCAGGCACTCGACGGTGAATTGCAACGTCTGGCCGGGCGCAGCGCCAAAGTGCCTGTGGGGCCGGGCGTGGCAGCGCGCCACGCGGTGCAGTCCGACAAGCGCAGCACGCTGGAGCTGGCGCTGGACCACCTGATGGCGCATGCCCCCGCACCGCAAGGTTCAGCTCGCCCCGAAGCGCTCGCCTTGCCGAGTGTCGGGTCTCCGCTGGGCACCATCGCGGTCGACGCGTCACGCTGCACGCTGTGCATGAGCTGTGTGGGTGCTTGCCCCTCGGCCGCCTTGCAGGACAACCCGCAACAGCCCGAGCTCAAGTTCATCGAGAAGAACTGCGTGCAGTGCGGCCTGTGCGCCAGGACCTGTCCCGAGCAGGCCATCACGCTGCAGCCACGCCTTTCGCTCACACCCGAGCGCAACCAGCCGCGCCGCCTGCACCACAGCCCGCCTTATGCCTGCATTCGTTGCCAAAAACCCTTTGGCACACTCAAGGCCATCGAAGCCATGCTGGGCCGCCTGTCGGGGCACAGCATGTTCCAGGGGGCCGCGCTGGAGCGCCTGAAAATGTGTGGTGACTGTCGCGTGATCGACATGTTCGCCGATGAAAACCAGGTGCGCATGGGCCAGCCCCCTGCCAACCCCAAGCCCTGATTTGCCATGAGTACCGAGATGTCTTCCAGCCACGCCCTTGACGAAGAACTGGCCCGCGCCGAAATGTACGGCCTGCTGGCGCAGCTGTTTTACCAACCCCCATCGCCCGAGTTGCTGGCGCAGCTGCAGGTGGCAGTGACCGAAGCGCCCGATGCCGGGGGCTTTCTGGAGGCGTCCTGGCAGGAACTCGTGGCCGCCGCCCGCGCCAGCGATGCGGCGCAGATCAGCGCCGAGTTCAACAGTCTGTTCGGTGGTGTGGGCAAGCCCGAGGTGTACCTCTTCGGTTCGCACTACCTCAGCGGCTTTCTCAACGAAAAGCCGCTGGTGCAGCTGCGTGACGACCTGGCTGCGCTGGGCCTGACGCGCAACGCGCAGATGTCCGAAACCGAAGACCATGTGGCCTACCTGTTCGAGGTCATGCGCTTTCTGATTGCGGGCGACGATGTGGCGTTGTCGAATTTGACTCGCCAATCTGAATTCTTTGGTCGTCATGTCCAGCCCTGGGTAGGGACCCTGTGCCAGACATTGCTGGGGCATCCCCGTGCGCGGTTCTACGGTTGTCTGGCTGCACTCACGCAAGCCTTCATGAGCGTGGAGGCCCAGGGTTTTGATTTGCTGGATGGTCAGGCTTGAAGAAATTTCATTTCCTGTTACCGGTTTACCCTGATGGTGCGGAGGCTTCTCGCCGTTAACATCCTGAATTAGCTTAAAGTTCTAGAACTTCGGTTCTTTGCTTTTTTCATAGTTCAGGAGAAACCATGAGCGAAAAAGCCTCACCCGTGTCGCGCCGTAGCCTATTCGCAGGTGCTGCCACTGTCGGTGCTGTGGCCGCGGCCACCAGCGTGTTGCCCACCGTGGTCAAAAACAACTTGCCCCCGACGCCTGCCATGCCCAAGCCTGAGCGCGGCGGTGGTTACAGCCTGAGCGAGCACGTTCAGCGTTACTACAAGACCACCCGCGTCTGAGTCGTTTCCCTTCCTTGCAATTTCCCCAACTGGAGTCCTCCATGTTGCTGACCAAAAAACAGGGCGCGTCTACCGGCGTGGCCTCTTCTCCCTTCGTTCACAGCCTGCGCCGTGGTTTGTCGCAAGCCTTGCCCACGCTGGACCGCCGCAGTTTCCTGCGCCGCTCGGGTCTGGGCGTGGGTGTGGGCCTGGCGGCCAGCCAGCTGAGCCTGGTGCAAAAAGCCCACGCGGCTGCTGGCATCGACAACATCGGCAAAGGCAAGGTTGAAGTCAAACGCACCGTCTGCACCCACTGCTCGGTGGGCTGTGCGGTCGATGCGGTGGTGGAAAACGGCGTCTGGGTGCGCCAGGAAGCGGTGTTCGATTCGCCCATCAACCTGGGGGCCCATTGCGCCAAGGGTGCGGCCCTGCGCGAGCACGGCCACGGTGAATACCGCCTGCGCTACCCGATGAAGCTGGTCAATGGCAAATACGAACGCATCAGCTGGGACACCGCCCTGACCGAGATCAGCGCCAGGATGCTGGAGCTGCGCAAGGCCAGCGGCCCCGACAGCGTGTATTTCATCGGCTCGTCCAAGCACAACAACGAGCAGGCCTACCTGATGCGCAAGTTCGTCAGTTTCTGGGGCTCCAACAACTGCGACCACCAGGCGCGCATTTGCCACTCCACCACAGTGGCTGGTGTGGCCAACACCTGGGGTTATGGCGCCATGACCAACTCGTACAACGACATGCAAAACAGCAAGGTCGCCCTGTACATTGGCTCCAACGCTGCCGAAGCGCACCCGGTGTCGATGCTGCACATGCTGCATGCCAAGGAAAACGGCTGCAAGATGATCGTGGTCGATCCGCGCTTCACCCGCACCGCGGCCAAGGCCGACGAATACGTGCGCATCCGCTCGGGCACCGACATTCCTTTCCTGTTCGGCTTGCTGTACCACATCTTCAAGAATGGCTGGGAAGACAAGAAGTACATCAACGACCGCGTGTACGGCATGGATGCTGTCAGGGCCGATGTGCTGGCCAAGTGGACACCCGACAAGGTGGAAGAGGCCTGTGGCGTCAAGGAAGACCAGATGTTCAAGGTCGCCAAGATGCTGCACGACAACAATCCCGGCACCATCGTCTGGTGCATGGGCCAGACCCAGCACACGATTGGCAACGCCATGGTGCGCGCCTCCTGCATCCTGCAGCTGGCCTTGGGCAACGTCGGCAAGTCCGGTGGCGGTACCAACATTTTCCGTGGCCATGACAACGTGCAAGGTGCGACCGATGTGGGCCCCAACCCGGACTCGCTGCCTGGCTACTACGGTCTGGCCGAAGGCTCGTGGAAGCACTTTGCCAAGGCCTGGGGTGTGGACTTCGAGTGGATCAAGAAGCAATTTGCTTCGCCCGCGATGATGGGCAAGAACGGCATCACCGTCTCGCGCTGGATCGACGGCGTGCTCGAAAAGAACGAGCTGATCGACCAGGACAGCAATCTGCGTGGTGTTTTCTACTGGGGCCATGCGCCCAACTCGCAGACCCGGGGTCTGGAGATGAAGCGCGCCATGGACAAGCTGGACCTGCTGGTGGTGGTGGACCCCTACCCGAGTGCCACCGCCGCCATGGCCGCGATGCCGGGCAAGGCCGAAGACCTCAATCCCAACCGCGCCGTGTACCTGCTGCCCGCTGCCACGCAGTTCGAGACCAGCGGTTCGTGCACCGCCTCCAACCGCTCCATCCAATGGCGCGAGAAGGTGATCGACCCGTTGTGGGAAAGCCGCAGCGACCACATGATCATGCACCAGTTGGCGGGCAAGCTGGGCTTTGCTGCAGAGCTGTCCAAGAACTACAAGATGCAAAAAGTCAAAGGCATGGAGGAGCCCATGCCCGAAGACATCCTGCGCGAAATCAACAAGTGCGTCTGGACCATCGGCTACACCGGCCAAAGCCCCGAGCGCCTGAAGGCCCACATGAAGAACATGCACGTGTTCGATGTGAAAACCCTGAAGGCCAAAGGCGGCAAGGACAAAGAGACCGGCTACGACTTCACGGGTGATTATTTCGGTCTGCCTTGGCCCTGCTATGGCACGCCCGAGCTCAAGCACCCGGGCTCGCCCAACCTGTACGACACCTCCAAGCACGTCATGGACGGCGGTGGCAACTTCCGCGCCAACTTCGGCGTGGAGCGTGAAGGCAAGAGCCTGCTGGCCGAAGACGGTTCGCACTCCAAGGGCGCCGACATCACCACCGGTTACCCCGAGCTCGACCACATCCTGCTCAAGAAACTGGGCTGGTGGGACGAGTTGACCGAAGCCGAGAAAACAGCGGCCGAAGGCAAGAACTGGAAGACCGACAGCTCCGGCGGCATGATCCGCGTGTTCATGAAAGAGCATGGCTGCCACCCGTTTGGCAATGCCAAGGCCCGCGCCGTGGTCTGGAACTTCCCTGACCCGATTCCGCAGCACCGCGAGCCCTTGTATGGCACCCGCCCGGACATGGCGGCCAAGTACCCGACGCACGACGACAAGAAAGCGTTCTGGCGTCTGCCCACGCTCTACAAGACGGTCCAGGACAAGAACATCGCCGACAAGGTCTACGAGAAGTTCCCGCTGATCCTGACCTCCGGCCGTCTGGTCGAGTACGAAGGCGGCGGCGAGGAAACCCGCTCCAACCCCTGGCTGGCCGAGTTGCAGCAGGAAGCCTTTGTCGAGATCAACCCCAAGACGGCGGCCGACCGCGGCATCCGCAACGGCGACCGCGTCTGGTTGCTGGGTGCCACCGGTGCCCGCCTGAACGTGCAGGCACTGGTCACCGAGCGGGTAGACACGGGCACCGTCTGGATGCCTTTCCACTTCTCGGGCCGCTGGCAAGGTGCCGACATGCTGGCTTACTACCCCAAGGGTGCAGCGCCTGTGGTGCGTGGCGAAGCGGTCAACACGGCGACCACCTACGGTTATGACAGCGTCACCATGATGCAAGAAACCAAAACCACGGTCTGCAACATCGAGCGCGCATAAGGAGTCACAACATGGCACGAATGAAATTCATCTGTGACGCCGAGCGCTGCATCGAATGCAATGGCTGCGTCACCGCTTGCAAGAATGAACACGAAGTCCCCTGGGGCGTGAACCGCCGCCGTGTGGTCACCCTCAACGACGGCGTGCCCGGCGAGAAATCCATCTCGGTCGCTTGCATGCACTGCTCGGACGCGCCCTGCATGGCGGTCTGCCCGGTCAACTGTTTCTACAAGACCGAAGAAGGTGTGGTGCTGCACGACAAGGACGTGTGCATCGGCTGCGGCTACTGTTCGTACGCCTGCCCCTTCGGTGCGCCGCAGTTTCCCAGCCAGGGCACCTTCGGTGTGCGTGGCAAGATGGACAAGTGCACCTTCTGCGCCGGTGGTCCTGAAGAGCACGGCAGCCAGGCCGAGTTCGACAAATACGGTCGCAACCGCCTGGCCGAAGGCAAGCTGCCCGCCTGCGCCGAGATGTGCTCGACCAAGGCCTTGCTGGCCGGTGACGGCGATGTGGTCTCCGAGATCTTCCGCAGCCGCGTGGTCACGCGTGGCAAAGGTGCTGAAGTCTGGGGCTGGGGCACGGCTTATGGCAACCAAGCCAAGCAAGGAGCCTGATCATGCGAAGCATCTGGATTCTTTCAGCGGCCGTGGCCGCCGTGCTGGCCCTGTCGGCTTGTGGTGAAAAGCCGCAAGACAAGATGGGCATCCGCAGTGACCAGCCCGCGCAAGCGGGTACGGGGGTGGCCGCCTTCACCGCGCCCGGCTGGACAGCCGGTGACCAGGCCAGCTGGTCCAACCACCTCAAGGCCCGTGCCAACTACGGCATGAACGATCACCAGCGCGCGCCCAAGTGAGCGCATGAGGAGTTCATCATGCGTCGCTTGATCATCACTTTGGGTCTGAGCTGGCTCGCTCTGGGCGCTGCTGCGCAGGCAGTGGCTCCGGCTACAGCACCTGCGCCAGGGGCCGATGCGGCCGCTGGCGTCAAAAGCGCCAACATCTTCCAGATCGCGCCCGGTGCGGACGCGGACCCGAAGTACAAAGACCAGACCAACGCCGAGCGCGGCCAGGTCCAACCCGGGAACAACGCGCCCATGTGGCGCCAGGTGGGGCAGGGCGTGACCGGTTACAGCAGCCTGCCACTCTCCCAGGCGCCCGAAGCAGGCAACCTGATCCAGAAGTTCGTGCAGTACCCGGGCTCTCGCTTGACCAACGCCGGGGAAGCCTGGCGCCAGGTGCGCAATCAGTTCATCATTCCTTACGGTGGTGCTTTGCTGCTGATCGTGCTGGGGGCCGTGGCGCTGTTTTATGTCAGCAAAGGCACGCTGGAACTGCATGGTCAGGAAACGGGCCGCAAGATCGAACGCTTTACCCCGTTTGAACGCTCGGCCCATTGGGCCAATGCCATCGCCTTTTGCGCCCTGGCCATCTCGGGCATCGTGATGGCGTTTGGCAAGTTCTTCATCCAGCCCATTCTTGGCAATGCCCTCTTTGGCTGGCTGACTTATGCGCTGAAAAACATCCACAATTTTGCGGGGCCGTTGTTTGCCGTGTCGCTGGTGATCGTGATCGTGACCTTTGTGCGCGATAACCTGCCAAGCAAGGAAGACATTGCCTGGCTGCTCAAAGGCGGTGGCTTGCTCTCGGGCACAGAGGTGCCTTCGCACCGTTTCAACGCAGGTGAAAAGCTGTTGTTCTGGGGCGGCGTGTTTTTCCTGGGCCTGGTGGTGGTGGCGTCGGGCTTTGTGCTGGACAAGCTGGTGCCTGGCCTGATTTACGAGCGCAGCACCATGCAGATCGCCAACATGGTGCACGGGGTGGCCACTTGTTTGATGATGGCCATGTTCATTGGTCACATCTACATGGGCACCATCGGCATGCGCGGTGCCTACAGCGCCATGCGTGATGGTTATGTCGACGAGACCTGGGCCAAGGAACACCACGAGCTTTGGTACGACGACGTGAAAGCGGGCAAGATTCCTGCCCAGCGCTCGAGCGACGCTCCCGTCGTGTCCAGCACCCCGGCTTCTTCGGCCTCTGTCTGAATCTGGAGACCTTCATGAAAAAAATCACCACCGTGCTGATGGCCCTGCTGCTGAGTGCCGGAGCATGGGCCAAATTGCCCGCACCCAGTGACGAGGCCAAAGCCAAAGCCACTGAAGCGGCCGCCAAAACGGCCCATGGCGACAAGGTGGCCGCGTACCAGTTGTGCAAGTCACGCGAGAAAGTCGCTGCGCACTATTACAAGACCAACGGCAAAGGCAAGCCTGTACCCACAGCCACACCGGCTTGTGTGGACCCAGGCGCCTACAAGCCAGCCGATCCTGCTGCCGCTGCAGCGCCGACTGCACCGGCCAAACCGGCTGCGGCTGGCGCCAAAAAAGGCTGACGCTCTTTTCACCGCCGCGAAGATCCCCCGTCGGTTTCGGCGGGGGATTTTTACGTTAGGCTCAAGCCATGTCCACTGCGCTCCCCATCCGCTCCCTTCAGAAACCCCGCTTGACTCAGGCGCAGGCGGCGTTGACCCGCACCGTGCCGGTTTGCAACGAACTGGGCGAGCGCTCTGAGGCGGAAATCCCGGCAGAGCGTGCCTTGACGATTTACCTCGACAAGCGCGAACTCGTCACGCTCATGACCCTGGGTGGGCAGCCCGAATTGCTGGTGCTGGGCTTTTTGCGCAACCAGCGGTTGATTGATTCGGTGGATCAAATCGAATCCATCACGGTCGATTGGACGGTGGGTGAAGGGGAAATGGGCGAGCCCGGCGTGGCGGCTGTCAACACCCGACCAGACTCGAACGTGGTGGTGCAACGCAGTGCCGAACGTGTGGTGACCACCGGCTGTGGGCAGGGCAGTGTGTTTGGCGATCTGATGGCCAGCATCGACGAGATCGCGTTGCCCGAGGCACAGCTCACCCAGAGCCAGCTTTATGGCCTGGTGAACACCATTCGCCTGCAGGAGAGCACCTACAAATCATCGGGTTCGGTGCATGGCTGTGCGCTGTTTCAGGGTGAGCGGATGCTGATGTTCGTCGAGGATGTGGGGCGGCACAACGCGGTCGACACCATTGCCGGCTGGATGTGGATGAACGACATCGGTGGCCACGACAAGGTCTTCTACACCACGGGTCGCCTGACCAGCGAGATGGTCATCAAATCGGCCCAGATGGGCATCCCTGTGGTGGTCTCGCGCAGTGGCATCACCCAGATGGGACTGGCCGTGGCCCAGCGTGTGGGCCTGTGTGCCATTGGCCGGGCGACCCACAAGCGCTTTCTGTGCTTCAGCGCGTCAGAGCGGTTGGTGTGGCAGCCTGAGCTGCTTCAGGCACTGGCCTGAACTTCAGCAGATCCGGTGCGCGATGCGCTGGATCGGAGAGTCCTTGCCGATCTCCAGCCATTCGCGCACAGACCCTTCCTTGAACACTTCCTTGCCAGCGCCCATGGCCCCAGCGTAGTAGCTTGTGTGCATGATCCGGGCAGACTGGTTCTTGCAGTTGAGCTGGATTTCCGCCTGGCTGGAGCGGTATTTGCGTCCTTCGGCGGTCTCTTGCGTGGTTTTGTAGTCCAGCAGGGTCTGGAGGGTCTTGACCGCGCCTTTGTCACTGACCGAGTGCGGGTCGAAATGGTAGAGGCCCAGGTCCGTGAGCAGCACAGCGTCCCAGTGGGTGGGGGCCGCCAGCGCGGGAATGCACATCCAGCAGGTCAGCAGCGACAGGAAGGCAGAAAAGAGGTTTTTCATGGGTGGGTTCCAGTGTGCTCATCTTAAAGGCTGTTCCCGGGTTCATCATGACCTTGCCCCGAGCTCAAACGGGCCATCCGCTCTGCGGTAAGGTAGCGGCATGAACCAACAAGGATGGACCCATGGCCTGCGACTGGGCGCACGCAACCTTTGGCGCGATGTTCGGGCGGGCGAGTTGCGGCTTTTGATGCTGTCGGTGGCGCTGGCTGTGGCAGCGCTGACAGCGGTGGGTTTTTTGGCCGACCGCATGCAGGCGGGCTTGTGGCGTGATGCGCGGCAGTTGCTGGGCGGTGACGCCGTGGTGGTCAGCGACCAGGCCACGCCCGCGCAGGTGGTGCAGGAGGCGCAGCGCCTGGGCTTGCAGACCAACACCAATGTGAGTTTTCCGACCATGGCGCGGGCCCTGGCCGAACAGGGGGGGGCCAGTCGATTGGTGGCGCTCAAGGCGGTCGAGCCGGGTTACCCGCTGCGCGGACAGCTGGAGGTGCAGCGCGTGGGGGCAGTCACGGGTGCTGCTGCCGCAGTCATTCCACCCCCGGGCGAAGTGTGGGTGGACGCCGCACTGCTCGAAGCTCTGGGCCTTCAGCCTGGCCAATCGCTGGCCTTGGGGGAGCGGACTTTCCGCGTCACTGCGGTCATTGAACGCGAGCCCGATCGTGGGGCGGGGTTCATGAATTTCGCGCCCAGGGTGATGCTCAATGCAACCGATCTGGCGTCCACCGCACTGGTGCAGCCCGCCAGCCGGGTCACCTGGCGCATGGCCGTGGCAGGCCCTGAACAGACCGCCAACCGGTTTGTCGCCTGGACGCGTGACCAAGCGCAGCAGGCCCATTGGCGCGGGGTGCAGGTCGAGTCGCTGGACAGCGGCCGCCCCGAAATGCGCCAGACGCTGGAGCGCGCTTCGCAGTTCCTGAACCTGGTGGCCTTGCTGGCAGCCATGCTGTGTGCCGTGGCCGTGGCGTTGGCGGCCCGTGGTTTTGCCGAGCGCCAACTGGACGCCTGTGCATTGCTGCGGGTGCTGGGTCAGAGTCAGCGCACTTTGACACTGAGCTACAGCGTGGAATTTTTAGGTGCTGGTCTGGCGGCCAGTGTGTTGGGCTTGGTGGTGGGTTATGGCGTCCACCTGGGCTTTGTGCAGCTGCTGGCGGGGCTGGTGGAGACGCAGCTGCCTGCGGCCAGTTTGACGCCTGCGCTCATGGGTTTGGCGATGGGGTTGACCCTCCTGGTGGCGTTTGGCTTGCCGCCTGTGCTGCAGCTGGCGCAGGTGCCGCCGCTGCGCGTGATCCGGCGTGATCTGGGCGGCTTGCAGCTGGGCTCGGGCCTGGTGCTGGGCATGGGGCTGGCGGGCTTTGCGATCACGCTGTTGATGGTCAGCCGCAGCTGGTCGCTGGGGCTCATCACAGTGGGCGGCTTTGCGGTGGCGTTGTTGGTGTTTGCCGGCCTGGCGGCGGCCGTGTTGTGGGCCTTGCGCCGCTTTGTGCCGGGCGAGCAGACGCCACGCTGGCTGCGTCTGGCCACGCGCCAGGTGGCGGCGCGTCCGGTGTTTGCGGTGGTGCAGGTCAGCGCCTTGTCGGTGGGCTTGCTGGCGCTGGCGCTGCTGGTGTTGCTGCGCACGGATCTGGTGGCGAGTTGGCGGCAAGCCACCCCAGCCAATGCACCCGATCGGTTTGTCATCAATGTGCAACCCGATCAGGCACAGGATTTTCTGGCGCATCTGGCGTCCAGCGGAGTGCGTTCGCCCGACTGGTTCCCCATGATCCGGGGGCGGCTGGTGGCGATCAATGGCCGCGAGGTCAGGTCTGCAGACTTTGCCGGTGAACGGGCACGCCGCCTGGTCGACCGTGAGTTCAATCTCTCGCATACCGAGGTCCTGCCTGCACACAACCCGCTGGTGGCCGGGCGCTGGGTGCCCGGTGAGGCCGATGGTGTGAGCGTGGAGCAGGGCATTGCCGAGACGCTGGGTCTGAAGATGGGCGACCGCCTGCGCTTTGACATGGGCGGCGTCTCTCACGAGGCGCGCATCACCTCGGTGCGCAAGGTGGACTGGGCGTCGATGCGGGCCAACTTCTTCATGCTGTTCCCGCTGGCGCAGATGCCCGATCTGCCCATCACCTACATGGCGGCTTTCCGCACGCCCGAGGGGGCGCGGCATTTCGAAAACACCCTGGTGCAGAAGTTCCCCAACATCACCAGTGTGGACATGCGCAGCACCTTGAACCAGGTGCAAAAAGTGCTTGACCAGGTGGTGCGGGCGGTGGAGTTCCTGTTCGGCTTCACGCTGGCAGCGGGCCTGATGGTCTTGCTGGCGGCGGTGGGCGCGAGCCGCCAGGCGCGTGAGCGCGAATACGCCATCATGCGGGCGCTGGGCGCGAGCCGACAGCTGCTGGCGCAGGTGCAGCGCACCGAGCTGCTGGGCCTGGGTTGGCTGGCAGGCTTCATGGCCAGCACCATGGCGCTGGTGGTGGGCTGGGGCCTGACCCGCTTTGTGTTCGAGTTCGCCTGGCAGCCGCCCTTGTGGGTGCCGCTGGCGGGCGGTGTGCTGGGTGCCTCTCTGGCCTGGGCCGCGGGCAGCCTGAGTCTGGCCGGGGTGCTTCGCCAGCCGGTGGTGCAGACCTTGCGCCAGGCAGAGCAGTGATCGGTCTCTGTGGGCACAAGCCACAAGGAAGGCACAATTGACCCATGCAAATTCAAGAAAAACCACCGTTCGAGACGCCGTTTGAATGGATCGGTGGCGAAGTGCGTGTGCGCGCCCTGGTGGACCGGTTTTACGACCTGATGGACCTGGAGCCGGGCTACCGCGTGCTGCGCGCCAGCCACGGCAGCACGCTGGACGGTGCACGCGATAAATTGTTCTGGTTCCTGTGTGGCTGGCTCGGTGGCCCCGACCACTACCAGGAGCGTTTTGGTCATCCGCGGCTGCGCATGCGCCACATGCCGTTTTCGATCGGCATCGAAGAGCGTGACCAGTGGCTGGCCTGCATGGCCCAGGCCATGACCGAGACGGGCGTGGATCTGGTGTTGCGGGAGCGCCTGCAGCAGAGTTTTTTCCAGACGGCCGACTGGATGCGCAACCGGGGTGGCGTGTGAAATTCAACTCGCTGCAGGATCTCAAAAAAGTCCAGAAAGAACTGCAGGCCGCCCATGAGCGCGCCCAGGCCGAGCAGGCTGCGCTGCAAGCGCAGGCGCGCCAGGCCGAGGCGGCGCGCAACCTGTTTGCGCGGGCGGTGGGGGTGGTGCAGCCTTTGCCTGACCGCAAGCAGGCCCGTTTGCCACAGGTGGCAGCGGCTCCGGTGGCCAAGCAGCGCCAGAAAGACGAGGAGGCGGTGTTGCGCGATGCCTTGAGTGACGAATTCGACGTCAGCACCTTGCTCGACACCGATGAGGCCTTGAGCTTTCGCCGCCCGGGCATTGGGCCGGATGTGACGCACAAATTGCGCAAGGGCGACTGGTCCATCCAGCGTGAAATCGACCTGCACGGCTTGCGCAGCGACGAAGCGCGTGTGGCGCTGGCCGAATTCATCCGCCTGTCGCACCGCCAGGGCTTGCGCTGTGTGCGTGTGGTGCACGGCAAGGGCTTGGGCTCGCCCGGCAAGACGCCTGTGCTCAAGTCCAAGGTCCACAGCTGGCTGGTGCAAAAGAACCAGGTCATGGCCTTTGTGCAGGCCAAGCCCGCCGAGGGGGGCGCGGGTGCGTTGGTTGTGCTGCTCAAGCCTGCGGGCTGACGGTTCATTTGCAGGAGCGGCGCCCTCGCCGCGATAGACCGTTCGAGCACCCGAAAAATCGCCCCGAGGGCGGGGCTCCCACAAAGCCGCTCCTACAACAGCCCTTGTTCGGCCATCGACAGCGATTGGCCCTGGCCCACGATGATGTGGTCGAGCACCCGCACATCCACCAGCGCCAAAGAGGCCTTGAGGTTTTGCGTCAGGGCTTCGTCGGCCCGGCTGGGCTGGACCGATCCACTGGGGTGGTTGTGCGCCAGCACCACGGCGGCGCATTGGTGGTGCAGGGCGCGCAAAACCACTTCACGCGGGTAGACACTGGTCTGGGTCAGGGTGCCACGAAAGAGTTCTTCCAAGGCCAGCAAACGGTTCTGGCTGTCCATGAACAGGACAGCAAATACTTCGTGGCTTTTGTGCGCCAGGTGCAGTTGCAGGTACTGTTTGACCGCGCCCGGTGTCTGGAAGGCCTCGCGCTCCTGCAGCCGCTCGGCCAGCGCCCGGCGGGCGAGTTCGAACACCGCCAGCAGCTCGGCCTTTTTGGCGGGCCCCAGGCCCTTGACGGTTTGAAAGGTGGCCGGGCTGGCGCCCAGCAGCCCCGAGATACCACCCGGCTGCAGCAGTTCCTGTGACAGCTGGAACACGTTTTTGCCCGCCATGCCTGTGCGCAGCAAGATGGCCAGCAGCTCCACATCGCTCAGGGCCTGGGGCCCGCGTTGCAGCAATTTCTCTCGGGGGCGCGCCTCGGCAGGCAGATCCTTGATGTCCATGAAAGTTCCTCCCTGGAACCGCCTTGACCCCTGATTTCCGATCAGGTGGCCCGGCTTTTTACAATAGAGCCCTGTTTATGCCCCCGCTGCCGCTTTGGCGGCATTCCAAGAAACCCTTATGCCTACAGTCCAATCCGGTTCTTTTTTGACGCTGCACTACCGCCTGGCGGGGCCTCAGGGCGATGTGATCAACACTTTCACCGACAAACCGGCCACCCTGTCACTGGGTTCGGGCGAGTTGTCTCCAGCCATGGAACAGCGCTTGCTGGGGCTGGAAGAGGGCGTCCACACGGTGATCGAGATCCCGGCCGGCGAGGCCTTTGGTGAGCGCAACCCCGACATGCAGCAATGGGTGGCACGCAAGCTGCTCAACGAGCTGGGTGATCCCATGGAAAAGTACACCGCAGGCGATGTGGTGCAGTTCCCCACTCCTGATGGCCTGGGCTCTTACGCTGGAACGGTGCTGGAGGTGGGGCCGGAGGGGGCCGTGTTGTTCGACTTCAATCACCCGCTCGCTGGCCAGCCCGTGACCTTCGAAGTCCATGTGATCGGGGTGCTTTGATGACCGAAATCCTGTTGGCCGAGCCGCGCGGCTTTTGTGCCGGTGTGGACCGCGCCATCGACATCGTTGAGCATGCGCTGGCCAAGTTTGGCCGCCCGATCTATGTGCGTCACGAGATCGTGCACAACACCTACGTCGTCAATGACCTCAAGGAAAAGGGCGCGATCTTCATCGAGGAATTGTCCGAAGTGCCGCCCGGTGCCACGCTGATTTTCAGCGCCCACGGTGTCAGCCTGGCAGTGCAGCAAGAGGCCGAGCGCCGGGGATTCCGCATTTTTGACGCCACCTGTCCGCTGGTCAGCAAGGTGCATGTCGAAGTGGCCAAGCTGCACAAGGAAGGCTACGAGTTCATCATGATCGGCCACAAGGGGCACCCCGAAGTGGAGGGCACTATGGGGCAGCTCGACAGTGGAATCCATCTGGTGGAAGACGCGGCCGACGTGGCCCTTGTGCAGCCTGCGCAGACCGATAAGCTCGCCGTGGTGACGCAAACCACGCTGAGTGTGGACGATGCGGCCGAGATTCTGGCCGCCGTCAAAGCCCGCTTTCCCCGTGTGCGCGAACCCAAGCAGCAGGACATCTGCTACGCCACCCAGAACCGACAGGACGCGGTCAAGATGCTGAGTCCGCAGGTGGATGTGGTGATCGTGGTGGGCAGCCCCACCAGCTCCAACAGCAACCGCCTGCGCGAGCTGGCCGACCGCATGGGCACGCCAGGCCATATGGTGGACTCGGTGGCCGATCTGGACCCGGCCTGGCTTGAGGGCAAACAGCGCATCGGCCTGACGGCGGGTGCTTCGGCTCCCGACGTGCTGGTGCAGGCGGTGATTGCGCGCCTGCGCGAGCTGGGCGCGCTGTCGGTGCGCACCCTTGACGGCATCCAGGAAACCATCAAATTCCCGCTGCCTAAAGGCCTCAAGAACGATGGTCCGACCGAGGCAGGCTGACACCTACAATTGACCCATGCTTGACATCCTCCAACTCCGCAAAGACCTGGACGCCGTGATCGCGCGTCTGCAGACCCGCAAGAACCCGCAAGCCTTCCTCGATGTGGACGCCTTCCGCGCCCTCGAAAGTGAGCGCAAGACGCTGCAAACCCGCACCGAAGAGCTGCAAAGCCAGCGCAACAGCCTGTCCAAACAGATCGGCATGCTCAAGGGCAAAGGCCAGCACGCCGATGCCGATGCCGTCATGGCACAGGTGGGGTCCATCAAGACCGAGTTGGACAACTCTGCTGCGCGCCTGGAGGTGATCCAGGCCGAGCTGCAGACCTTGCTGCTGGCCGTGCCCAACCTGCCGCACGAGAGCGTGCCGGTCGGCGAGGACGAGCATGGCAACGTGGAAGTGCGGCGCTGGGGCACGGTTCGTGCGTTTGACTTCGAGGTCAAGGATCATGTGGACATTGGCGAGAAGCTGGGCCTGGACTTTGACACCGGCATCAAGTTGTCGGGCTCACGCTTCACTTTCATGCGCGGCCCGATCGCGCAGATGCACCGGGCGCTGGCCCAGTTCATGCTGGACACCCAGACCCGTGAACACGGCTACACCGAGTGCTACACGCCCTACATCGTCAACGGCGACACGCTGCGTGGCACGGGCCAGCTGCCCAAGTTCGAGGCCGACCTGTTTGCGGCCAACAAGGGTGGGCAGGAGGGGGGCGAAGACAACCAGGCGCTGTACCTGATTCCGACCTCCGAAGTGACGCTGACCAACGTGGTGCGCGATGAGATCGTGGCCGAGAGCGATCTGCCGATCAAGCTCACGGCGCATACACCGTGCTTCCGCTCCGAGGCGGGCAGCGCCGGGCGCGACACGCGGGGCCTGATCCGTCAGCACCAGTTCGACAAGGTCGAGATGGTGCAGATCGTGCATCCCGAGAAAAGCTACGAGGCGCTCGAAGCCATGACGGGCCATGCCGAAGCTGTCCTGCAAAAACTGGGGCTGCCTTATCGCGTGATGAGCCTTTGTACCGGCGACATGGGCTTCGGTGCGACCAAGACCTATGACCTGGAGGTCTGGGTGCCTGCACAGGGCGTGTACCGCGAAATCAGCTCGGTGTCCAACTGCGAAGCTTTCCAGGCGCGTCGCCTGCAGGCCCGCTTCAAGAACACCCAGGGCAAGAACGAACTGGTGCACACCCTGAACGGCTCGGGCCTGGCCGTGGGCCGAGCGCTGGTGGCCGTTCTGGAGAATTACCAGAATGCCGACGGTTCGGTCACGGTGCCCGAAGTGCTGCGTCCTTATATGGGCGGCGTGGACACCCTCAGAGCCTGATAGAATCTTGGCTTCGATGCACGCACCGATTCAGGAGAGGTGGCAGAGTGGTCGAATGTACCTGACTCGAAATCAGGCGTAGTGGCAACACTACCGAGGGTTCGAATCCCTCCCTCTCCGCCACAAAAGCCCCAGTTGATGGGGCTTTTTTGTATCCACAGTGCCTTGCCAGGACCGACCATGAAATACCTTGCCCTTTTGATGACTGCTGCCTTGCTGCAAGGGTGCACCTTGCTGGCCATTGCCGATGCGGCGGGCTCTGCCGCTGTCTATGCGGTCAAGACCACGGTGAACGTGATCGACGCGGTGACGCCGGACATCGTCAACAAGAAAAAAGACAAGTGATGCTTCTTGCAAGCCTGCAAAAAGAAAAGGGGCCTTCAAGGCCCCTTTGTCATGGTGCGGCTGAAATCAGATGCCCAGCCAGCCGTTGGTGCGCGCAAAGTGCAGGGCTTGGGTACGGCTGTTGACGCCCAGGCGGCGGAACAGGCGCCAGAAGTGCACTTTCACGGTGTGCTCGCTGATGTCGAGTTTTTCAGCGATGTCGCGGTTTGACAGGCCCTGGTCCAGCATCAGGATCAATTGCTTTTGACGTTTTGACAGTTTGGTCGGGGCGGGCGTTGCAGGACTCGCTTCCTCTTGCGCCGTCATTTCGGGTGTGACCAGCAACTCGCGCAAACCGGCAATGATCTGGAGGGGGTTGTTGGATTTTTCAATGAACACATCTGCACCGGCTTGCAGGCACCGTTCCTCAAACTCGCTGGCATCGGAGCTGGTGACCACGGCCAGTGACACCTCAGGGTACTTGGCCTTGATGGTGTGCACGCCCGACAAGCCCAGAGTGTCCGGCAGTTGCAAATCCAGACAGAACAGCTCGGCAGGACCGTTTTTTTCAACCGCTGTTTCGAGCAGGTTCATTTTGGGCACGGAAACCACTTTGAGACCCGGACGAACGCGGTGGATCAACATGGTCAAGGCGTCCCGCATGAGGGGATGATCGTCGATGACGTATACAGTCATGATTTGAATTCTGCTGGTAATCTAAAAGTACAAGGATACCTTGTTGGCACCAATTTGGCAATACTACCTAATTGGGGATTGTATTTATTTTTTATTTGAATTATTGAAATTTGCGATTTTAGTAATTTCATTTGCAGCCAAGGCAGCCACTTCCGGTGTGTTGGACTGCAACACATCTGCCAGTGCGGTGAGTGCCTGGGCGCCTTCACTTTGCAATCGGCCAATGGCCTGGCCAGCCTCCTTGGGCGAGGCGAAGCCCACGCTTTGCAGCAAGGTCTGGCCTTGGGGGGACGCCAGTTTGAAATAGAAAAGACCGTCCTTCTCGCGGTACTGTTTGAAGCTGGAGAGTGCCACCTTTTCTTCTTTGGGCGTTTGGCTGGCCATGCCCGAGGACAGGGCGCGCAGGCCCACGGCATGGCGCAATTCACGGATGAAAGGCGTGGCCTGGCAACGCGCTTTTTCCGCACCAGCGAGCAGCAAGCGGTCCAGTTCGCCCGGGTTATTGATCAGGGCTTCGTATTGCTCGCGCATGGGCGCGACTTCGCGATCGATGCGCTCGAACAGCACCTGCTTGGCATCACCCCAGCCAATGCCGTCGGCATAAGCTTGGGCCAGCGCGGCAGTTTCTTCGGCGCTGGCAAAGGCCTGGTAAATCTGGAACAGGGCCGAGCCTTCGGTGGCTTTGGGCTCGCCCGGGGCCTTGGAGTCGGTCACGATGGCGGCGATCTGTTTGCGCATTTGTGCGGCCGGCGCAAACAGGGGGATGGTGTTGTCGTAGCTCTTGCTCATCTTGCGGCCATCGAGGCCCGGCAGCAGGGCCACGGATTCCTCGATCACCGCTTCGGGCAGCACGAAGTGTTCGCCATACAGGTGGTTGAAGCTGGACGCCATGTCGCGCGCCATCTCGATGTGCTGGATCTGGTCGCGGCCCACGGGCACCTTGTGCGCCTTGAACATCAAAATGTCGGCGCCCATCAGCACCGGGTACATGAACAGGCCCGCCGTCACGTCGGCATCGGTGTCCTTGCCCGCTTCGTGGTTCTTGTCCACGGCCGCTTTGTAGGCGTGGGCGCGGTTGAGCAGGCCCTTGCCGGTGACGCAGGTCAAAAGCCAGGTCAGCTCCGGGATTTCGGGGATGTCGGACTGGCGGTAGAAGGTGACTTTGTCGGGATCGAGCCCCGAAGCGATCCAGCTGGCGGCGATCTCCATGGTCGAGCGCTGGATGCGGGCGGGCTCATCGCATTTGATGAGGGCGTGGTAGTCGGCCAGGAAATAAAACCCTTCGGTGCTCGGGTTGCGGCTGGCTTGCACCGTAGGGCGGATGGCGCCCACATAGTTGCCCAGGTGCGGGGTGCCTGTGGTGGTGATGCCGGTGAGGACGCGGGTGCGGTCAGCAGAAGTCATAAGTCGGTCAACGAATCAGAAAAGACAGCGGGCTCAGGGCCAGCTTGATGAAGGCAAAGGTCAGGTCCATGAGAGGGTGCATCCACAAAGCACTGACCACCCCGGAGATCACCAGTGCCATGACGATGAAAAATCCCCAGGGTTCGATGCGAGAGAACACCATGGCCTGCCGCCAAGGCAACAGACCGACCACGATGCGCCCACCGTCAAGCGGTGGCAGCGGGAACAGGTTGAAGGCGAACATGACCACATTGCTCAACAGGCCAGCTTTGCACATTTCGAGGAAAAACCGCTCGGTGATACCGCTGCCCGCCAGCAGATACAGCAGCGCACCCCACAGCAGGGCCTGCAGCAGGTTGGACGCGGGTCCCGCCAAGGCCACCCAGACCATGTCGCGTTTGGGGTGACGCAGTCGGTCAAAGCGCACGGGCACAGGCTTGGCGTAGCCGAACAGGAATGCGCCTCCGGTGCTGAAGTACAGCAGCAAGGGCATCAGGATGGTGCCGATGGGGTCGATGTGCGCAAAGGGGTTGAGCGTGACGCGACCCATCATGGCGGCGGTGGGGTCGCCCAGGCGCTGGGCGGCATAGCCGTGCGCCGCCTCGTGCAGGGTGATGGCAAAGATCACCGGCAGGGCGTAGATCAGGACGGTCTGGATGAGTTGGGTGGTTTCCACCCTCTGATTGTCTCAGACCGCAGGGGCGTCTGACGGTGGACTCAAAGACCCAGCCTGGCGGGGTCGCCCTGGCCCTGTCGCACGATGACCAGCTCGTCGCCGCTCATGTCGACCACGGTGGTGGGTTCGAGCGCGCAGGCCCCGGCATCGATCACGGCGCCGACCTGATGCTCCAGACGTTCACGAATGGTTTCCGGGTCATTGAGAGGATCTTCATCACCCGGCAGGATCAAGGTGGCCGCGATCAGGGGGGCGCCATGCAGGCTGAGCAGTTCCTGCAGCACCGTGTGGTCGGGCACGCGCAGGCCGATGGTCTTGCGCTGCGGGTGGCTCAGGCGGCGGGGCACTTCCTTGGTGGCTTCCAGAATGAAGGTGAAGGGGCCGGGCGTGGCCTGCTTGATCAGGCGGAACTGGCGGTTGTCCACCCGGGCGTAGTTGGCCAGTTCGCTCAGATCACGGCACAACAGCGTCAAATGGTGTTTGTCGTCCACACCGCGGATGCGGCGCAACTGGTCGGCAGCGCTTTTGTCGTCCACATGGCAGACCAGGGCGTAGCTGGAGTCGGTGGGCACGGCCAGCACTTGCCCCTGATTGAGCAACTGCACGGCCTGCTTGAGCAGCCGGGTCTGGGGGTTGTCTGGATGAACGGAAAAAAATTGGGCCATGGCTCAGGATTCTGGCAGTTCAACTTTCACCCGGCTTTCACGCAATGTGAGCCAGGCCCCCAAAGCACCACACAAGGCCACCATGCCCATGCCCGCCAGCGTCCACTGGTCGGGCATGTACCCGAACACCAGCCAGCCGCCCAGCACCGCAAAACCGATTTGTGCGTACATGTAGGGCATGAGTGTGGCCGCCGGTGCGCGGCCAAAAGACAGGATCAGGAGAAAATGCCCCAAAGTAGCCATCAGGCCCATGATCAGCAGTTGCAGCCAGACCACCGCGTCCTGCGGGGTTTCCCAGACGAAAGGCAGGATGCACGAGGCCAGCACGGTGCCTGTCCAGCCTGTCAGCACGTGTGTGGTCATCGGATCTTCCTGGTAGCTGACCAGTTTGCTGGTGAGCACCTGAAAGCTGGAGTTGGTCAGCACCAAGAGCAAGGGCAACAGCAGGTGCCAGTCAAAGTGCTGCGTGTCAGGCCGGATGATGACCAGCGTGCCGGCGAAACCGCCCAGCACCAGTGCCCAGCGCTGGGGGCTGACATGTTCCTTGAGTTTCCAGGCCGCCAAAAGCGTGATGACCAGCGGTGCCATGAGTGCGATGGCCGTGAACTCCCCCACGGGCATGTACTTGAGGCTGAAAAAAGCCAGCAGACTGCTGCCAAACAGCAGCATGCCGCGGGCCAGTTGAAAGCGGGGGTGGCGCGTCATCAGCAGCTGGCGACCACGTCCTTTCCACGCAATGGCCGTGGTGGTCACGGCCTGGAAGGTGTAGCGAAACCACAAGGCCACCAGCAGGGGCAGGCTCGCACTGATGTGTTTGGTGGTGGTGTCCAGTGCGGCAAAGCAGGCCACGGCCAGGACGGCAAACCCGATGCCCGCGAGGACGTGGTGGTCTGGTTTCTTCACTGGATGCGATCGGCCAGCAGTTCCCAGACAGGGGTCAGCTGGCCCGGCAGCATGGGCAGGGTGCCCAGGTCAATCCGGCTTTCTGTGGGGCTGTGGAAGTCACTGCCGCGTGACGCCGCCAGGCCGAATTCGAGCGCAGTTTCGGCGTAGCGCACAGCTTCCTGGCTGGAGTGGCTGCCCGTGACGACTTCAACGCCACGGCCGCCATGGGCCTTGAATTCGCTGAACAGGGCGTACTCTTCGTTGGGGGTGAAACCATAACGGGCCGGGTGGGCGATCACCGCCATGCCGCCGGCTCCGGTGATCCATTGCACCGCGTCCTGCAGCCGGGCCCAGCGGTGAGGCACATAGCCTGGCTTGCCTTCGGTGAGGTATTTGCGGAAGACTTCGGTCGTTTCGCTGCATGCGCCGGTTTCCACCAGAAAGCGGGCAAAGTGGGTGCGCGAAATCAGCTCGGGGTTGCCCACGTATTTGAGGGCGCCCTCATAGGCACCCTGAATGCCGACTTTGGCCAGGTCGTCCGACATTTCGATGGCCCGCTCGCGGCGACCGCCCCGGGTGCGGCGCAGGCCTTCGGCCAGCGCGGTATTGTCGGCATCGAAGCCCAGACCCACGATGTGGACGGTCTGATTGGCAAATGTGACCGAGATTTCAGTGCCTGTCAGGTAACGCATGCCTTGGGCACGTGCAGCAGCCAGTGCGCGTACCTGGCCGTCGATTTCGTCGTGATCGGTCAATGCCCAAAGTTCCACGCCATTGGCTTTGGCGCGTTCGGCCAGGGCTTCAGGGGTGAGGGTGCCGTCGGAGACGACAGAGTGGCAGTGCAGGTCGGCGTTGGTCAGGGCATTCACCATTTCATTTTATGACCGTTTGCCTTGGGCCATGGCCCCGCACGCATAATGTCCTGATGATCGATATGTGGTTGGTGAGGCATGGTGAAACGGACTGGAACCGGGAGCTGCGGTTTCAGGGGCATCTGGACGCGCCGCTCAATGCGCTGGGGCTGCAGCAGGCCCAGAGGCTGGGGCAGCATCTGGCGGGGCAAGCGCCTCGGGCTCTGGTGGCCAGTGACTTGCTGCGCACGCGCCAGACCGCGCAGCCACTGGGCGAGCACTGGGAGCGCGCAGCGTTCCCGGACGAGTTGTGGCGCGAACAATCGTTTGGTGTGATCGAAGGACTGACGTTGACGCAGGTGCATGAGCAGCATCCCGAGATCGTTCAGGGCTGGCGCTCGCACGATCCGGACTTTGCACCCCCGGGCGGCGAGTCGCAGCGGCAGTTCCATGCGCGGGTCATGCAAGCGGTGCAATCGCTGCTCGAGCGTTGTGCCAAAGAAGCCTGGACGTCGCCTGTGGTGGTGTCGCACGGGGGCGTGCTGGACATGATTTACCGTTCGGCCACCGGGCAGGCTTTGGGTGGTCCGCGTCAGTGCGTGATCCCGAATGCCGGGCTCAACCATGTGCGCACCGATGGGCGGCGCTTCGAGATCGTGGCGTGGGCCCAGACCGGGCATTTGGAGGGCTTGCCGCCCTCGGCGGTGTACCCGCTGGCATCCCCAAAGACCTGAGGGTTGCTGCCCCTCGGGGATAATTCACCACATGCATGGGCATGTTTCGAAGGGGCAAGGGGTAAAGACATGGCATTGATGATCACGGATGAATGCATCAACTGCGATGTGTGCGAGCCCGAGTGCCCCAACCAGGCGATTTTTCTGGGGCCCGAGATTTACGAAATCGACCCGAACAAATGCACCGAGTGCGTGGGGCATTTTGACGAACCCCAGTGCGTGCAGGTCTGCCCCGTGGCCTGCATTCCCGTGAACCCCGGCCATGTGGAGACCCAGGAAAGCCTCTGGGCCAAGTACCGCAAACTGCAGGGCACATCAGCCGCCTGATGTGAGGGCTTTCAGGCCGCAGTGGCTGGTGCTTCCGGTTTGGGTGGTTTGGGAGGCTTTGGGCGCGGCGGTTTGCTGGTGTGGATCTTGACCATCGCCTTTTCCATCTCGCCTGACAACAGCAGGGGCAGGGCCAGCACGGCCCGGTCGATGCTGGCGTGGATCGCTTCGCGGTGCTCGGCCATGGGTTTTTTGAGCACCCAGCTCACCACCTCGGATTTCACGCCAGGGTGGCCCACACCGATGCGCAAGCGCCAGTAATCGGCGGTGCCCAGCTGGGCATGGGTGTCGCGCAGGCCGTTGTGGCCTGCATGTGAGCCGCCCAGCTTGAGTTTGGCTTCGCCCGGTGTGATGTCCATTTCGTCGTGTGCGACCAGGATTTCCTGCGGCTGGATCTTGAAAAAGCGTGCGAGGGCTGCGATCGATTTGCCCGACAGGTTCATGAAGGTCTGTGGCTCCAGCAGCCAGACGTTCTGGCCGTTCACACTGGTGCGGGCCACCAGGCCGTGGTAGCTGCGTTCGGGCACGAGCGTGACTTTCAGTTCGCGGGCCACGGCGTCAATGAACCAGAAGCCGGCGTTGTGCCGTGTGTCTTCGTATTCCGGGCCGGGATTGCCCAGGCCGACAAGCAGTTTGATCATCTGGCGATTATCGTGTGAGGGCCATGAAAAAGGCCCGCACGGGGCGGGCCTGGATCAGCTCGGGCAGAAGATTACTTCTTGCCTTTGCCTTTGGCGGGGGCTTCAGCAGCAGGAGCGGCAGGTGCAGCTTCCACTTCTTCAGCAGGTGCCGTCACGGACACGAGGACCGGGTTGGGTTTGCCGTGGGTGATGACTTTCACGCCGTTGGGCAGAGTGATGTCGTTCACGTGCAGGGACACGCCTTTCTTCAGGCCGGACAGGTCCACGCTGATGAATTCGGGCAGGTTGGCAGGAATGCAAGCCACTTCGATTTCGTTCACGACGTGGTTGACCAGGCATTTGTCGGTCTTCACGGCTTCAGAGTCTTGCTCGCCGCTGTAATGCAGTGGCACTTTCATGTGCAAGGTGGTGTTGGCTTCCACGCGCTGGAAGTCGATGTGCAACACCAGTTGCTTGTAAGGGTGCATCTGGTAGTCGCGCAGCAGCACTTTGCTGGTTTGACCGTTCAGTTCCATGTCCAGGATGGTGGCGTGGAAAGCTTCTTTTTTCAGGGCATGCCACAGTGCGTTGTGGTCCAGCTCGATCAGCTTGGCCTCGCCTGTTCCACCGTAAACGATGCCAGGTGTTTTGCCCGAATTGCGCAGACGGCGGCTCGCACCCGTACCCTGCTTGGCGCGCTCAAAAGCGACGAATTGCATGATTTTCTCCTACTAGGACTCACCGCGACCAGTGTCGTCCTGACTTTAAAAAGCCTGCCAACCCTTGAACAGGTGGCAGGCCACTTGGGAGCCTGTCTGGATCAGTTCTGATCCGCGAACAGGCTCATCACCGACTCACCCTTGGCAATGCGCTGGATCGTTTCTGCGATCAGCGGGCCGACGGAGAGTTGGCGAATCTTGGTGCATGCCGACGCATTGGCCGACAGCGGAATGGTGTTGGTGACCACGACTTCATCGAGGGCGTCGCCCTTGGCAATGCGGTCAATGGCTGGACCCGAAAAAATCGGGTGGGTGCAATAGGCATAAACCTTTTTCGCGCCACGTTCCTTGAGGACTTCAGCGGCTTTGACCAGGGTGCCTGCGGTGTCGATCATGTCGTCCATGATCACGCAGTTGCGACCGTCAATCTCGCCGATGACGTGCATCACTTCGCTCACGTTGGCCTTGGGACGGCGCTTGTCGATGATGGCGAGGTCGCAGCCGAGTTGCTTGGCCAGGGCGCGTGCGCGGACCACACCGCCCACATCGGGCGAGACGACGATCAGGTCGTCGTAGTTTTTCTGGCGCAAGTCACCCAGCAGCACGGGCGAAGCGTAAATGTTGTCGACGGGGATGTCGAAGAAGCCCTGGATCTGATCAGCGTGCAGATCCATGGTCAGGACGCGGTCCACACCCACGGCTTGCAGCATGTTGGCCACGACCTTGGCGGAAATCGGCACACGGGTCGAGCGTGGGCGACGATCCTGGCGGGCATAGCCGAAGTAGGGGATGACGGCAGTGATCCGCTCGGCCGAGGCGCGTTTGAGCGCGTCAACCATGATCAGCAATTCCATCAGGTTTTCGTTGGTCGGAGCGCAAGTGGACTGGACCACAAACACGTCACGGGCGCGAACGTTTTGTTTGAGCTCAACGGTGACTTCACCATCAGAGAAGCGGCCCACGTCGGCAGCGCCCAGCAGCGTGCCCAGGTTGCCGGCAATCTCGGACGCCAATGCCGGATTGGCATTGCCAGTGAAAATCATGAAATCGGGGGTAGAAGCAGGCTGCATGAGCGTTCCAGCGATCAGAAAACAGGACTGAACGGTTGAATGGTTTGGCAGGGGAGAAAGGATTCGAACCTTTGCATGCCGGAATCAAAATCCGGTGCCTTAACCAACTTGGCGACTCCCCTACACAGGTGGGCAGCTTTGCAGCTGCCTACCGATCAATTGTCGCTGGATGCCCAACCCTGTAAGGGGTGAACCTCCAAATTGCTGCATTCCTGTATCAGCCAATGTTCAGGAACCTGAACCAACTTGGACTGCCCTGGTGCATGGCAATGCGCAAAAACTGCGCTGCCGGAACCCGTCATCTTTCCGTTCATTCCTGCTTTGGCAAGGCATTGGAGTGCTTGCGAAACTTCAGGGCAAAGAACTTCTGCCACGGGTTGCAGATCGTTGTGACCGAAGTCATAGGGGTCTGCAGCAAAGACTGAAAGTATAGCAGGATTTGTGGACCGGTTCAGGAGAGGATCGCGAAAAATTTTTGCAGTTTCAAGACCCGGGGGGGGCTTGATGACGCAAAACCGTGCCGTGGGCAAGGCGATGGGGGTGATTCGCTCACCAACACCTTCGACCCAGGCGTTGTGACCCCGAAGGAAAAAAGGCACATCCGCGCCCAGCTGCAAACCCAGTTGCTCCAGGGTATCCAGCGGCAGCTGCAGGTCCCACAGTCGATTGAGGGCCAGCAGGCAGCTGGCCGCGTCCGATGATCCGCCACCCATGCCGGCTTGAGCGGGGATGCGCTTTTCAACCGCGATGTCCGCACCAGCGGTGCAGCCCGTGTGTTTTTGCAAAAGACGTGCAGCACGGGTGATCAGGTCTTCGGCAGGCAGTGGCACCGTCAGGTCCTGACGTCGGATTTGACCATCGCTTCGGCGCTCAAAGTGCAGGGTGTCGCACCAGTCGATCAGCATGAACACCGATTGCAGCAGGTGATAACCGTCTTCGCGCTGACCGGTCACATGCAGGAAGAGGTTCAGTTTGGCGGGGGCCGGAACGTCGTACAGCGCTTTCATGTGGAGATTATCGCCATGCACGGCGCTGTTTCAGCGTTCCAGAATCACTTTGAGCTGTACTGCGGGGAGGGGGCTTTGTCGCTCGGCCCGAATGAGACCCTGCGTCCATTGCGAGAGGTCCACTTGCCAACCCGCGGGCGTTGTGGCTTGCCCGGCCAGCCAGTCAAACAAGGCGGCAATGGGCAGGTTGGTGCCTGAGAGTCGTGTGGTCAGATCGTCCAGACTGCCGCTGGACCACTGACGCCCCCCCTGGTTCAGGTCTGCGGTTTGAGGTGTCCAGTTCAGTTGTGCCAGCGTGCTGCCAATGGGACTGAACAGCAGCAGCTCACCGCGTTCTGCCGAGCCTTGCAGCTCGAACGCGGCGCTCAGGCTTTGTGGCGGCTGAGATGCGATCTGCACGCCAATCCGTCCGCTCCAGAATGCGGCAGCAGGTGACCTCTGACTGCTGGGTGTGGCACAGCCTGCCACAAAGACCACGCCCGTCAGCAGGATCCAGAGTGCGGCGCGTCGCATGGCGCTCATGGTTTGAACTGAAAGCGCCGGATGGTTTCCACCAGGGTCTCGTTGTCGGGTTTGAGCAGCAGGCCTTCGCGCCAGAGTGTTCCGGCTTCGCGCTCTTGACCCAGGGTCCAGAAGACTTCCCCCAAGTGTGCGGCAATTTCAGCGTCTGGCTTGGTTTTGTAGGCGGCTTGCAGGATGCGCAGGGCTTCCTGCAAGTGCCCCATTCTGAACTCGACCCAACCCAGGCTGTCCTGGATGTAAGGGTCTTCCGGGGCCAAGTCCACGGCTTGTGCAATCAGTTGGCGGGCCTCAGCGAGGCGCAACTTGCGATCGGCCAGCGAGTAGCCTAGAGCGTTGTACGCATGGGGGTCTTTCGGGTGCGACTTCATCAAACCGCGAAGCACCGATTCCATTTCATCGTAGCGCTGGAGTTTTTCAGCGATCAAGGACAGCTCGGTCAGCAACTCCTGGCTGTCTGGATGCTCGATCAGGGCTTGCTTGGTCACCCCATGGGCGGCTTCGGTTTGCTTGTGCTCGCGCAGCCACTGCGACAGAAGCAGTGCTTTGCGCCGGGATTGTTCTGGCGTGGTGGTCTTGATCTGGCTGAGCACCAGGCGCGCTTCTTCCATGCGTCCTTGCTGTGTCAGCAATTCGGCCCGGCGACTGCCCAGGCGGACAGGGTCCGCGCTTGCCGGAATCTGGCTGAGCCACTGGTTGGCCTGCTCGATCTGCCCTTTTTGCTGTGCCATCTGGGACAAGGCCAGCAAGGCTTCGGCTCGGCCAGCTTCCTGTTCCGGCTCCTTGTCTTCGCGGCTCAGATCCAGGTAGCGCAAGAGGTGTTGCTCGGCTTGCAAAGTCTGTCCGATGTCCTGTTGCATCAGGCCCAGCATCAGCCAGCCTTGCGCCATTTCAGGGTGCTGCCGGGTCAGTCGTTCTAACTGCAGCAAAGCGTCGCCATAGAGGCGTTGACCAATCAAAGTGCGTGCGTAGCCCAGGCGCAACTCGCCTGCCACAGGCCCTTGCATGGCGTCGTCAAGCAGGGCTTTGAGGCTGGGGGTTGCGCTGCTGAACAAGCTCAAGGCCAGGATGACAGGGCCTTGGGCGGACTTGTCTGCGGCATGGCCTTGGAGGGCCGCTTCAATGGCCTGAGGCATCTGGTCTGCATCGCGGCGCATGCGGCCAATCGTGGTCCAGGCGGTGGCGGCCAGTGCCGGTTTTGTCAAAGACTGGGACAGGGCCTTCTCTACCACCTGTGCGGCTTGCACCTTGTCGTGAACCCGTGCAAAGACACGTGGGATCGAGATGATGGCGCCGACCTGTTCGTCTGAAGGCAACTCGTTGAGGGAAGTCGCCAGCGCCTGACCGGCTTCCGGTATGCGATTGAGCGCCAGCTGGATTTGCAGGATGTAGCGGTTGGGCTCCTGTGCACCGGGCAACTCCCGCTTCCAGGTCTGCGCGGCTTGCAGTGCAGCCTCACCTGAGCGCGACTGCAGTGCAATGTCGATGGCGCGTTGAAACAGTGCTGGATCGTGTGTTTTGCGTGCAGCGTCCAGCACCATGGAAAACCCCGTGCCGGGCGAGCCTTCGCGCACGTTCATTTCACCGAGCAGCAGTTGGTAAAACAATATGCCATCGAGCGCAGATTGAGGGGGGGTCTTGTTCTCGGCGGGTGCAGCGGGCTGCGCCCAGCAAGCCAGCACGCAGGAGGACAAAACGGCCAAACGGAACCAGAATTTCATGCGGCCCATGATAATCGAGCGTCCATTTCCGGACGGACCCTATTTGCATGGCCTTGTGGTCAAGAAGTTTTCCATGCCCGAGTTGCCCGAAGTCGAAGTCACCCGCCAGAGCTTTGCCAATCGCATTGCCGGTGCCCGCATCCGCGAATTGCGCATGGGCAAGCCGCTGCGCTGGCCACTGGGTTGCGAACCGGAGAGTTTGAACGGCCAACGCATCCACGGGGTGCGCCGTCGGGGCAAGTACCTGCTGGTGGACCTGGACGAGGGGCTCTTGCTGCTGCACCTGGGCATGTCGGGCAGCCTCAACTTCGCGCCAGCCCAGCCGCCTGCAGGCCCACATGACCACATGGACCTGCTGACCGACCGGGGTGTGCTGCGCCTGCACGATCCACGCCGCTTTGGTGCGGTGGTCTGGGCGCCGTCGGAGTCGTCTGCGCAGGCGCAGAAACTGCTGGGTCACCTGGGCGTGGAGCCGCTGGAAGGTGGTTTCGACGTTGCGGCCTTTCATGCCGCATTGCGCCAGCGCTCGGCGCCGATCAAGCAGGTGCTGCTGGCGGGCGACACCGTGGTGGGGGTGGGCAACATCTACGCCTCCGAAGCCTTGTTCATGGCGGGCATCCGCCCCACATTGCGAGCCAACAAGGTCTCGCGTCCAAGGGCTGACCGGCTGCATGCGGCCATCATCGAGGTGCTGGCCCGTGCGGTGCGACAAGGCGGTAGCAGCCTGCGTGACTTTGTCAGTGCCGAAGGCAAGACGGGTTATTTCCAACTCGAAGCCGCTGTGTACGGCCGTGCCGGACAGCCCTGCCGGGTCTGCGGCACACCGATCCGATCCATCGTGCAAGGCCAGCGCACCACTTTCTTTTGCCCCCAATGTCAGAAAAACTGAAATCAGAAAAACCGAAGCTGCCCACCGGATTCGCCCGCCGCATGGTGGACTGGCAGCGCCAGCACGGACGCCAGAGCCTGCCCTGGCAAAACACGCGTGACCCTTACCGTGTCTGGCTGTCCGAAATCATGTTGCAGCAGACCCAGGTCAGCACCGTGCTCGATTACTACCCGCGCTTTTTGCAGCGCTTTCCCGATATGGCGGCGCTGGCCGCAGCGCCGCAGGACGATGTGCTGGGCCTGTGGAGCGGCCTCGGTTACTACAGCCGTGCCCGCAACCTGCACCGATGCGCGCAGGAGGTGGTGGCGCGTTTTGGCGGCGCTTTTCCATCCACCGCCGAGCGACTCGTCACCTTGCCTGGTATCGGCCGTTCGACCGCTGCGGCCATTGCGGCGTTTTGCTTTCACGAACGCTCGGCGATTCTGGACGGCAACGTCAAGCGTGTACTGACCCGCGTGCTGGGCTATGGCGAAGACCTGGCGCTGGCCGCGAGCGAGCGCAACCTGTGGGCGCTGGCCGAGCAGTTGCTGCCTCCTGATGCGGCCGACATGCCGGCCTACACCCAGTCGCTGATGGACCTGGGCGCGACCGTCTGCCTGCCACGCAAGGTGCAGTGCGACGGCTGCCCTGTTGCCAGTCTGTGCCAGGCGCGGCAAGAGGCGCAGCCATTGGCCTACCCGGTCAAGACCCGCAAGCTCAAACGCAGCAGCGCCACGCTGTGGCTGCTGTGGGCGGTCAATGCGCAAGGACAGGTCTGGCTGCACAAGCGCCCGGCCCGAGGCATCTGGGCAGACCTCTTCAGCCTGCCCGTGTTCGATGACGAAGCCGCTTTGCTGGCCAGCTGCGCCGATGCCCGGTCTCCGCGCTACATCAAGCCGTGGAAGCATGTGCTGACCCACCGCGATCTGCACCTGCACCCGGTGCATGTGCAGATCAATCAGGTGCCCCGGTGTGAAGGCCAGTGGGTGGATACGCAAGACTGGCCGCAACTGGGCTTGCCTGCACCCATCCGATTGCTGCTGGACGGGCAAAAAGACTGAGGCCCTGGTGATCGGCTGTCAGAGTTCGGTGCGCAGTGTCCAGATCTCGGGAAACAGCACCACATCCAGCATCTTGCGCAGGTAGCTCACGCCGCCGGTGCCGCCGGTGCCGCGTTTGAAGCCGATCACGCGCTCCACCGTGGTCAGGTGACGGAAGCGCCACAGGCGAAACGCGTCTTCCAGATCGGTCAGTTCCTCGCCCAGCTGGTACAGGTCCCAGTGGTGGGAGGGGGCGCGGTAGACAGTGAGCCAGGCTTGCTCCACACCCGGGTCGGCGGCGTAGGGCAGACGCCAGTCGCGTTCGGTGTGCGAGGCAGGCACCGCCAGACCACGCCGTGCCAGCAGACGCAGGCACTCGTCGTAGAGCGAAGGCGCTTCGTAGGCGGCCTGCACGGTGGCCGACAAGTCGGGGCGGTGCGCGTGGGGCTGCAACATGGCCGCGTTCTTGTTGCCCATCGAAAACTCGATGCAGCGGTACTGCCAACTCTGAAAGCCGCTGGATTGGGCCAGGTAGGGGCGAATGGCGCTGTACTCGGGCGGCGTCATGGTGGCCAGCACGTCCCAGGCGTGCACGAGCTGTTCCATGATTTTGCTGACACGGGCGAGCTTCTTGAAGGCATCGGGCAACTGGTCGCCCGCAATGTTGCCCACGGCGGCGCGCAGCTCGTGCAGCATCAGTTTCATCCACAGCTCGCTGGTTTGGTGCTGCACGATGAACAGCATCTCGTTGTGGTCGGGCGAGAGCGGTTGTTGCGCGTTCAGGATGGCGTCGAGCTGCAGGTAGTCGCCGTAGCTCATGCGACCGTCAAAGTTGAGCTGGGCTTTTTCTTCGTGCACGATGCGCTCACCTTGCGCTGTGCTGGCGCTGTCTGCGCTGCTGTGGAAAGGGCAGGAACTCATGGCGGGCCTTTCAGGTCACGGCGTGTTTTTGGGCAAAGCGGGCATCCTGCCATTCGCCACTGGCCATCACCTGGCACAGCTGTTCGGCAGCGTTCCACACATCGGCGTAACCGATGTACAGCGGCGTGAAGCCAAAGCGCAGGATGTCCGGGTGCTGGCCGCCGTCGCCTGCACGGAAGTCGCCGATTACGCCCCTTGCGATCAGTGCCTGCACGATGGCGTAAGCCCCCTCGGCGCGGGTCAGGCTGACCTGCGAGCCGCGCTGCGATTCCAAGGCTGGGGTGGCGATGCCAAAGCCCTGGCCGTGCAGTCGCGTGCGCACCAGTTGCATGAACAGCCCGGTCAGCGCCAATGACTTTTGGCGCAAGGCGGCCATGCCGCCCAGGCTGTCTGCGGCCAGCAGGGTGTCCAGCCCGCAGTCCAGCGCGGTGAGGCTCAGGATGGGCTGCGTGCCGCACTGGTAGCGGGTGATGCCGGGGGCCGGGCGGTAGTCGGGCGTGAACTCAAACGGCGTGGCATGACCCCACCAGCCTGCCAGTGGTTGCCAGAAGCGTTCGGTGTGGTGCGGGTTGACCCACACAAAGGCGGGTGCGCCGGGGCCGCCGTTGAGGTATTTGTAGCCACAGCCCACAGCGAAGTCGGCTTGGGCCGCATGCAGGTCCACGGGCACTGCGCCTGCGCTGTGGGCCAGGTCCCACACGGTGAGCGTGCCTTGCGCATGGGCCTGCGCGGTGACGGCCTGCATGTCGTGCATGGCCCCGGTGCGGTAGTTCACATGGGTGAGCATGAGCACGGCCACATCGCCTTGCAGGGCAGTGGCGATCTCCTCGGCCTCCACCAGCTTCAGGGTGTAGCCGCGTTCCTTGCACAGGGCCTCGGCAATGTAGAGGTCCGTCGGGAAGTTGCTGCGCTCGCTGACGATGGTTTTCTTGCTAGGCTGGTCGGCGGCGGCGATGTGCAGGGCGGCCGAGAGCACCTTGTAGAGGTTGATCGAGGTGCTGTCGGCAGCCACCACTTCACCGGCTTGCGCGCCGATGACGCGGGCGATCTTGTCGCCCACACGCTGGGGCAGGGTGAACCAGCCTGCGCTGTTCCAGCTCTTGATCAGGTCTTGGCCCCACTCGTGGGTGACCGCGTGGGCCACACGGGCCGGGGTGGCTTTGGGCAGCACGCCCAGCGAGTTGCCGTCCAGGTAGATCACGCCGGCCGGCAAATCGAATTGATCGCGCAGGCTGCGCAAAGGGTCTTGCTGGTCCAGCAGTTCGCAGTCCTGCAGTGTGGGGGTGAGGTTCATCATGGGTCGAGGTCTTTCACAGTTCGCGCAGCACAGCCCGCACGGGGCTGGCATCGGCGCTCATGAGTTTGAGGGGCAGGGCGATCAGCTCGTAATCGCCTTCGGGCACGTCGTCGAGCCACAGGTTTTCCAACACCCGCAGGCCGCGCTGGCGGATCACCTGGTGGCTGGGCAGCTGCTTGCTGTCGGCCGGATCGATGCTGGCGCTGTCGGTGCCGATCAGCAGCACGCCCAGGTTGGCCAGGTGCTGCACAGCTTGCGGGTCGAAGGCCGTGAGCTGGTTGTCAAAGCGCTCCAGCAGCATCTGGCGACAGGTGCGCACCAGCACGCGCTCGGGCAGCTCGTGCAGTGCATGTTGCAGGTGCGCGGTGGTGATCAGTGGCCCTGCACCGATGGCGTGGACCACACGGCAGCGGCCGAGAAATGGCGTCAGCTCAAGCGCACCCACGGCCGCGCCCTGCGGGTCGTAATGCAGCGGTGCGTCGGCGTGCGCCCCCACATGGGGCGAGAGCGTGATGGCGCTCACGTTGACGGGGCAGTCCTCGCTCAGTGTCGCGGCCCATTGCTGCCTGTAGGGTGTGTCGCCCGGAAAGACCGGGCTGCTGGCGTCCACCGGGGGCGAGATGTCCCAGAGCCGCTTCATGGCTCGATGCGGATGTTGGCTCTGGCCACGATGGCGCGGTAGCGCACCACTTCCTGGTCCATGGTGGCCTTGAGCTCCTGGGGGCCGCCCACCACCGCTTCCATCGACTGCTGTGTCAGCTTGTTTTGGACTTCGGGCTCGCTCATGACCTTGTGCAAGGCCTGCAACAGCTTGTTTTGTGTGTGGACGGGCAGGTGGGCTGGTGCGGCCACGGCGTACCAGGCGTCAAACAGTGCAGAAGACAAGCCCAGTTCGCCATAGCCCGGCACTTTGGGCAGCAAGCCGGAGCGTTTCTCGCTGATGACGGCCAGCGCGCGCAGCTTGCCGGCCTGGATCTGCGGGGCCGCTGCGGCCAGGGTGTCGATGCCCAGGGCCACATCGCCCCGGATCAGTCCGATGGTCGATTCGGCGCTGCCTTTGTAGGGGATGGCGCCGAGTCTGACGCCCTTGGCGTAGGCCAGCATCTCGGCCGCCAGGTGCGGGCCTGAGCCTGCGCCGAAGGTGGCGTAGTTGATTTCGCCGGGCTTTTTGGAGGCGGCCGCGATCAGGGCCTCCAGCGTGGGGTAGGGGCTTTGCGCGCCAGTCAGCAGCACCAGGGGCGCGCGGGCCACCATGGCCAGTGGGGTGAATTGCTTGAACGGGTCGTAGGCCAGCTTGGGGCGCACCGCGGGGTTGACCGTGAAGCTGGTGGAGCCGGACAGCAGCAGGGTGTAGCCGTCAGGCTCTGCATTGGCCACGGCCATGGCGCCAATCGCTGTGGAGGCGCCAGGTTTGTTCTCGATCACCACCGCTTGTCCCAGTTGCACGGCCAGGCGTTCGGCGATGATGCGGGCCGCGATGTCGGTGCCACCACCCGGCGGGAACGGCACGACCAGACGGATGGAGCGCGAGGGCCAGTTCTGCGGCATGGCCGAGGTGTGCCAGCCGAGCACGGTGCTGCTGGTGGCCAATGCGGCCAGGATCTGGCGGCGGTTGATTGCGTAGGGTTTCTTCATGGTGCGCGAGCGTAGCACCGGAGAAAAAACGGTGGTGTCGGTTATTTCCAACAGCACCGAAAAAGGGCATCAAGCGATAGTGGAAGGCAAGCCATGCCGCTGGCGTGCGCGCTGGCAGGCATCGCTGCCTTCTTCAAACTCACGGCAGGGCGAGGGGCGCCATTCGTAAATGCCGCAGGTGGCTTTTTCACCGATGCGACCATACAGTGCTGCGCAACGTGGTGGACTGTGGTCGGTGCCACGCATGCGGCAGGTGCTGTCGGTGATGGGTGCGGCCAGCCCGGCAGGCACCGAGCCGCCGCCTTCTTCGTATTCGTACACGGAAAAGTCCACCCGAAAGCTGGCGCAGCAGGCGCCGCAGGTGGTGCACTGGCTCACGGTCTGGCTCAGGCCGTCACACGGCCCAGCAGCAGGAACTCCATGAGGGCTTTTTGCACATGCATGCGGTTCTCGGCCTCGTCCCACACCACCGATTGCGGGCCATCGATGACCTCGGCACTGACCTCTTCGCCACGGTGGGCGGGCAGGCAGTGCATGAACAGGGCATCCGGCTTGGCCGCCTGCATCATGGCTTCGTCCACGCACCAGTTGGCAAACGCCTTTTTGCGCGCTTCGTTTTCGGCTTCGTAACCCATGCTGGTCCACACGTCGGTGGTGACCAGGTCGGCACCGCGGCAGGCGTCCTGCGGGTCTTTGAAGATTTTGTAGCTGGCGCTGCTGCGCAGGCCTGCAATGGCCTGATCGACTTCGTAGCCGCTGGGTGTGCTCAGGTGCACAGTGAAGCCCAGCAGTTCTGCCGCCTGCAGCCAGGTGTTGGCCATGTTGTTGCCGTCACCCACCCAGGCGACGACCTTGCCTGCAATGGAGCCACGGTGCTCGATGTAGGTGAAGATGTCGGCCAGGATCTGGCAGGGGTGGAACTCGTTGGTCAGACCGTTGATGACCGGCACCCGCGAGTGCGCCGCAAAGCGCTCGATCTTGTCCTGGCCGTAGGTGCGGATCATCACCAGATCGGTCATGCGGCTGATCACGCGGGCGCTGTCTTCGATGGGCTCAGACCGGCCCAACTGGCTGTCGCCGGTGGTCAGGTGCACCACCGAGCCGCCTAGCTGGTACATCCCCGCTTCAAAGCTCACACGCGTGCGGGTGCTGGCTTTTTCAAAAATCATGGCCAGCGTGCGGTCGGCCAGCGGGTGGTACTTTTCGTAGGCCTTGAATTTGCGCTTGATTTCGGCGGCGCGCGTGAGCACATGCGCGTATTCGTCGGCGCTCAGGTCGGTGAACTGCAGGTAGTGCCGCACGGGCGCGGGGGTCTGAACGCTCATGCTTGTTCTGCCAGGAAGGCCTTGATCAGCGGCAAGAGGATGCCCAGCACCTCGTCCGCTTCAGAGGTGGTCATGATCAGTGGTGGCAAGAGGCGCACCACGGTGTCGGCGGTCACGTTGATGATGAGGCCTGCATCGGCGGCTTGCTTGAGCAGGACACCACAGGGGCGATCGAACTCGATGCCGATCATCAGGCCCTGGCCGCGGATTTCCTTGACGCCCTTGAGGCCGCCCAATGCGGCGGTCAACTTGTCGTGGAAATGTGCGCCAAGGCGTGCCGCGTTGTCCAGCAGATTGTCTTTTTCCATGATGCGGATGGTTTCCACACCTGCCCGCATGGCCAGCGGATTGCCTCCAAATGTGGTGCCGTGGTTGCCGGGCTGGAAAATGTTGGCCGCTTTGGCGCCGGCGACAACCGCGCCGATCGGTACGCCCGAGCCCAGGCCTTTGGCCAGTGGCATGACGTCGGGCACGATGCCTGCCCACTGGTGGGCAAACCATTTGCCGGTGCGGCCAATGCCGCATTGCACTTCGTCGATCATCAAGAGCCAGTCCTGCTGGTCGCACAGAGCACGCACTTCGCGCAGGTAGTCGGTGCGCATCGGGTTGATGCCGCCTTCACCCTGGATGGTTTCAAAGAACACAGCCACCACATCGGGGTCGTTGGCGGTGGCTTTTTTCAAGGCCTCGATGTCGTTGAGTGGCACCCGGATGAAACCTTCGAGCAAGGGGCCAAAGCCCTGCTGCAGTTTCACATTGGCCGTGGCGCTGAGCGTGGCAATGCTGCGGCCATGAAAGGCTTTTTCGTACACGACGATCTTGGGGTTCGTGATGCCCTTGTCGTGGCCGAACTTGCGGGCCAGCTTGATGGCTGCTTCGTTGGCTTCCAGCCCGGAGTTGCAGAAGAACACATTGGTCATGCCCGACAACTCGGCCAGCTTGGCAGCGAGTTTTTCCGCATTGGGCACATGGAAGTAGTTGCAACTGTGGATGATCTTGCCGATCTGATCCTGCAACGCGGGTGCGAACTCGGGGTGGTTGTGCCCCAGCGTGTTCACGGCAATGCCTGCGAGCGCATCCAGGTACTGCTTGCCATTGACGTCCCAGACTCGGCAACCCTGACCATGGCTGAGTGCAATCGGCAGTCGGCCATAGGTGTTCATGGTGTGCGGTGAGGCGGCTTCAATGAAAGCAGACATGCTTGAACTCCTGAAATAAAAAGCGGCCCAACGAAGAGGGCCGTTGAAACGAGATTTTAGAGGCAGAAAGTGCCCCGTATTTGACAAGACCGCGTCAGAGGTCTTGTGAGTTACCAGATGCTTTCAGGTCTTATATAAGATAAAATACTCGGGTAAACCAGAGGTTGGCGATCCCGAGCTCTGTGATGTTCCTCCTTACCCCTCTATCCGATGGTCTCCAATTCCGCCAAAGAAGTCTTCATCCAGGGGATCACCCAGGATGGCAGAACCTTCCGCCCCAGCGACTGGGCGGAGCGGTTGGCAGGGGTCATGAGCCAGTTCCGCCCGGGCGGCGTGAGCCCTGGCAGCCATTTGTCCTATTCCCCCTGGTGCATTCCCACCACCATGGGCAATGTCAAATGCGTGGTGGTTCATCAGGATTTGCGCGACCATGACGTGATGGCCTGGAATTTCGTGATGAATTTCGCCCGGGACAACAATTTGCAAGTCGCTGAAGCCTGCCTGCTGCCAGACCCTCCCGCCTCCAAATAAGCGCAATGCAAGCCGCCTTCGGGCGGTTTTTGCATGGTTGATCCATAAAGCTGAGTTGGGGCTGTGGGTGGGCGCCGATTTTATGAGCGCAGCGAATCATGAGGCGCCCGCCCACAGCCCCAACTCAGCAACCGAAGCCGCAAATGAAAAAACCGCCCGAAGGCGGTTTTTATTTCGCTGACAGCGCACCCGTTTCAAACGGCGGCCAGGAGAACCCGGCCGGGCTGTTGATCTTTAAAAGCGGATCAGGCTGCGGCCAGAGCCAAAGTCTTGACTTTGGCGCTCAGGCGGCTCTTGTCACGAGCAGCCTTGTTCTTGTGGAAGATGCCCTTGTCGGCAATGGTGTCCACCACGGCTTGCATCTTGGCAAACAGTTCGGTGGCTTTGGTCTTGTCGCCAGCTGCAACGGCTTTTTCGACGTTCTTCACCGCGGTGCGGTATTTGGAGCGCAGCGAGGAGTTCGCGGCATTGATCTTGATGTCTTGGCGGACGCGTTTACGACCGGATGCAAGACGGGGGTTCTTTTTCTTTGGCTTACCAGATGCCATGATATTTTCCTTGAAGGGTTTGAGGATGTTGTCGGCGAACCCAGCATTCTAGCAGAACCCGGTTCCCTGGAACAGTCCTTGATCGCCAAGGCTGAAATACCGCCTGGCCGTGGGTGTCCTGGATGGACAAGATCGCTACACTTGCCGGCTGTGAGCCTTCTTCGATCTGCCTCCACCGTCTCCCTTTTCACCCTGATCTCCAGGGTCACAGGGCTGGCGCGGGAGCTCCTGATCGCTTCATTGTTCGGGGCGAGCGCGTTGACCGATGCCTTCAATGTCGCGTTTCGTATTCCCAACCTGTTTCGCCGTCTGTTTGCCGAAGGGGCGTTCAGCCAGGCTTTTGTGCCCGTGCTGGCCTCCACCCGGGCAGAGCAGGGTGATGCCGCCACCCGGCAGGCGATCGACCATGTGGCCACGGCCCTGGCCTGGGTACTGCTGCTGGTGTCCGTGCTGGGGGTGTTGATTGCGCCCTGGTTGGTCTGGGCCCTGGCCAGCGGTCTTCAGCAGGAAGGCAAAGGTTTTGACGTCGCCGTGCACATGACACGCTGGATGTTCCCGTACATCGCCTTCATGTCGCTGGTGGCCTTGTCAGCGGGCATTCTGAACACCTGGAAACGCTTTGCTGTTCCTGCAGCCACCCCGGTGCTGCTCAATGTGAGCGTGATTGGGGCGGCCTGGGCTCTGGCTCCCTGGCTCAAAGGACAGGGGATTGAACCCATTTATGCCTTGCCTGCGGGCGTGATGCTGGGCGGGACATTGCAACTGGCGGTGCAGATTCCTGCGCTCCACCGACTGGGCATGCTGCCCCGGGTGGGACTGCATCCTGCCGCCCTGCGCGCGGCCTGGCGCGACAGCGCCACGCGGCGCATCCTGCGGCTCATGGGGCCTGCGCTGCTGGGCGTGGGGGTGGCGCAAATTTCCCTGCTGATCAACACCCAGATCGCTTCGCACCTTGCCGCTGGCAGTGTCAGCTGGCTCAGTTATGCAGACCGGCTGATGGAATTCCCGACCGCCATGCTGGGCGTGGCGTTGGGGGTGGTGCTGATGCCCCAGCTGGCGGCGGCCAAAGCGTCAGGTGATCTGGACCGCTATGCGGCCATGCTGGACTGGGGTTTGCGGCTGGTGCTGCTGTTGGCGCTGCCTTGCGCTGCGGCCTTGCTGGTGTTCTCCGAGCCACTGGTGGCGGTGCTGTACCACTATGGGGCTTTTACGGACCGCGATGTGCAGCAGACCACGTTGTCGCTCACGGGCTATGGTGTGGGCTTGCTGGGGCTGGTGGCCATCAAGGTGCTGGCACCGGGTTATTACGCCAGTCAGGACATTCGCACGCCCGTCAAGATCGCTGTGGTGGTGTTGGTGATCACGCAACTGTTCAACCTGTTGTTTGTGCCCTGGCTGGCACACGCCGGCCTGGCCTTGTCGATCGGACTGGGCGCGATGGTCAATGCGTTGTGGTTGCTGACGGGTCTCTTGCATCGCGGCACGTACCGCCCCCAGCCAGGGTGGGGGCGCTTTGCACTTCAGGTGGTGCTGGCGACGGCTGTGCTGACCGCCTTGCTCTGGTTTGCTGCACATGAGCTGGCCTGGGTGGCGCTGCGCCAGCATGCCTGGCAGCGCATGGGCTGGATGGCGCTGGTCCTGATCGTGGCGGCATCGCTGTACTTCGCCAGCCTCTGGGCCACAGGGCTGCGTCTGAAGGCCTTCATCAAACGCTGAACCGTGTGGCCATGAATTTGCCTTTTGTTCATGCCCCCTCGCCACTGGAATACTTTGCCAGCCTGGTGCAAAGCGACGCGCATTTCCCTTTGTTTGAGGCAGCGGCCACGTTGGCCCATGACGAAGAGCCTGCGCTGGACGTGCAGCAAGTGCTTGACGATGTGGCGCGTGTGCTCAGGCGCGTCAAGGCGCGGCTGCCTCAAGCTGCCGATGACTTGACCAGGCTGGCCATACTGAACCAGGTTTTCTACAAGGACATGGGTTTTGCCCGCAACGTCAACGACTATTACGCGCCCGGAAACAGCCATGTGCATGAGGTGATCCGCACACGGCGCGGCATCCCGGTGTCCTTGGCTGTGGTCTGGCTGGAACTGGCTCAGGGCCTGGGTTTGCAGGCACAGGGTATTTCATTTCCGGGGCATTTTCTGGTCAAGGTGACCTTGGCCGATGGCCTGGTCGTGATGAATCCGGTCAATGGCGAGTCGCTGGGTGTCGACCGCCTGGCAGAGATGCTGGCCCCCTACAGGGATGCTGCCGATCAGCTCGCAGGCGCCGATCTGGACGATGGGGAAACCCCGCTGGGCCTGTATTTGCAGGCGTGCCCGCCACGCGATGTGTTGGCGCGCATGCTGCGCAACCTCAAGGAAATTCACCGTGCCCAGGAAGACTGGCAGCGCATGCTGGCGGTGCTCGACCGTCTGGTGATCTTGCTGCCGGATGTGGCGAGCGAGCGGCGAGATCGGGGGCTGGTCCATGCTGAACTGGGGCAGAGCAGCCAGGCCCTGTCGGACTTGCAGGCCTACCTGGAGGCCGAGCCGCTGGCGCCCGATCAGGGCGCTTTGCGAGAGCGCATGAGCGAGCTCTCCAGCGACTGACGGGCGAGCTCCGCAGGGTTTCAGGCCACGACGACCTGCTCGCCGCTGCCTTGTGCTGCAATGCAGCCGATCGTGTAGACCTGCTCACCGGCAGCACGCAGTGTGGCCGCGCAGCTGTCGGCTTCGGCGGCGTCCACCACCACCACCATGCCGATGCCGTTGTTGAAGGTGCGGTTCATCTCGATGTCGGAGATAGCAGCTGTCTTTTGCAGCCAGGCAAACAGCTCGGTCTGGGGCCAGCTGCCTTTTTGCAGGTGAGCGGCCAGGCCGTCGGGCAAGACTCGGGGAATGTTTTCGAGCAGACCGCCACCCGTGATGTGGGCCAGGGCCTTGATGCCAGAGGCCTCTTCCGTGCTCGGGTGTTTGGCCAGCGCGGCCAACACGTTCAGCACGTACAGGCGGGTGGGCTCCATCAGGGCTTGCTTGAAAGGCTTGCCGTCCAGGGTCGTGGGGGCGTTGCTGCCCGCACGCTCGATGCACTTGCGCACCAGGGAAAAGCCGTTGGAGTGCACGCCGCTGGACGCCAGGCCCAGCACCACGTCGCCCGCTTTGACGTTCTGGCCGGTGAGGATTTTGGATTTTTCGACCGCACCGACCGCAAAACCGGCCAGGTCGTACTCGCCTGCGGGGTACATGCCCGGCATCTCGGCGGTTTCGCCACCGATCAGGGCGCAGCCCGACAGCTCACAGCCTTTGGCAATGCCGCCGACCACAGCGGCTGCCGTGTCCACGTCCAGCTTGCCGCAGGCAAAGTAGTCGAGGAAGAACAGGGGCTCGGCGCCTTGCACCAGGACATCGTTCACGCTCATGGCCACCAGGTCGATGCCCACGGTGTCGTGCATGTTCCATTCAAAGGCCAGTTTGAGCTT